>OWIW01000280.1_pt1 | contig 39711 bp, 28 predicted proteins | sample 2433821 | NCBI WGS metagenome assembly OWIW01 (sample SAMN05065751, study PRJEB22554) | human gut metagenome | biome: ENVO:2100002; feature: ENVO:00000062; material: ENVO:00002003 | host: Homo sapiens | place: USA | reverse complement strand
CGTGTTGGCTTGCAGGACTTCTTTCTTATTGTATGCCATAGTGTTTTCTTTTAATCAAAGTGGAGGTAAAAAGGTCGGCAGGTAATACTTATATCTCCCGATCTATATCTGTTACTCTCCGTGTCTGTCGGGATTATCTCCCTCGTTGTTTTCCTTTCTTATTTTCAAATACAAAGGATGTGGTATATTCTTCATTCAGCACCAGACGGGCGTTGAACTTCTTACCGGCCTTGCTGGTCAAGCCATTGAGGACGGGTGTTCGTCCTGTGGTTATCAAGTCCTGGATATTGTCCTCTGTAAGCAGCGTGCCACAGATCTCACGGAAGACGTGGAAGTCGCAACCCTCGTTCCGACATTTTGCTACCTTAGCATAAATACCCACACTCTGCTGTCCGCACTTGGGACAGCGGTAGGTGGGATAGGACTTTTGTACCTGTGGGGAAAGGGCAAGGAGCTCTTCGCAGATGGTGCCAACGTATGAGTTAATGCCTTTCGCAAACTTCTCTGCCGGCATCTGACCTGCCTCGATAGCGGCAAGAGCCAGTTCCCAGCTACCTGTCATCTCCGCATTGGCAATCTTCTTGTCCTTGACAATCTCATAGACTGCCAGCCCTTTCTCGGTAGGTATGATGGCTTTCTTGTCCCTTCGGATATAATCACGGAGGATGAGCGTTTCGATGATATTGGCTCTTGTAGCAGGTGTGCCAATACCGCATTCCGCCATTGCCTTCTTGCTTTCTGCATCCTCCACTTCCTTGCCTGCGTTCTCCATAGCGGAGAGCAGGGTGGCTTCGGTATAGAGCGGTTTCGACTTGGTCTTGTGTTCGGTAATCTCGGCATTGAGAAGTGGTAGGAGTTCACCCTCTGTTAAATTGGGCAATGTGGCAAGTAACTCTTCCTCGTCATCTGATTTGACTTCTTTCTGCACGGCTTTCCAGCCCAAGGAGATTTGTCGGCATGCTTTCCAAGTAAAGGTGTTGGTGCCGTCCGTGAACAGCACCTGCATACGTTCTTCCTCGGAGTCAGGCGAAAAGGCTTCGATAAAACGGGTTACCACCATATTATATAGGATTGCTTCATCCGCCAATAAGCCGGAAGGTGTTTCTCCCGTGGGGATAATAGCGTGGTGGTCGGTTATCTTAGCGTTGTCCACCGAGTGGCGGTTAAGCGGATTGGATAGGGGCTTACCTATCTTGTGGAGCAGGGCGGGTACTTCCTCGAAAATATCCTCGCTGATGTATCGGCTGCCTGTGCGTGGATAGGTCGTGATTTTCTTCTCATAGAGGCTCTGGGCTATCGAGAGGGTCTTGTCCGCTGAAAAGCCGTGACGTCTGTTGGCATCTTTCTGCAAGGCAGTAAGGTCGTACAAGAGTGGTGGCGCGGTATGCCCCACCTGTCTTGCGACCGACTCTACTTTAAGCCGGCTCTGACTGCGAAGTGTAGCGAGGGCAGTCTGTGCCGATGCTTCACTCGTGTAGTCTTCATCGTCAATGGCTTTCAGCGACAAGCTCTCTTTTTCTGTAAGAACGGATAATTTCCAGTAGGGTATGGAAGAAAAATCACGATTTTCTATGTACCGACGGCAGACCATAGACAATGTCGGGGTCTGTACCCGTCCCAAAGAATAGCCTCCCCTGCGGGCAATAGACAATGCACGGCTTGCATTGATACCCACGAGCCAGTCGGCTTCGCTCCTTGCCTTGGCGGAATAATAGAGATTGTCGTAATGGCTTCCAGACTTGAGATTGGAAAGTCCCTCACGGATGGCTTTATCGGTGAGGGAGGAAATCCACAAGCGGTCGAAAGGCTTATGGCAATTGAGATAGGAATAGATGTATCTGAAGATGAGCTCACCTTCACGTCCTGCATCGGTGGCGACAATGATGCGGTCAGCCTTGTCAAAGCAGGAACGTATCACTTTGAGTTGCTTCAATGCTGCTGGATCGGATATATACTCCTTGTCCTTACGTACTTGTCGTGCCACTAACTGAAAGGGATTGGGACGGATGGGCAAGTCCTCACGCTTATAAGCGGAAAAACCGTAGGCTTCGGGCATGGCAAGGGCGATGAGGTGTCCCATTGCCCAAGTGACGAGATACCCACCTCCTTCTAAATATCCGTCCTGCTTGCTGTTTGCCCCGATAATGCGTGCAATATCTCTGGCTACCGAGGGTTTCTCGGCAATAATACAAGTTGTCATAGTCGATAATAGAATTAAGGGTTACATCTTACGTCCACGGGACTTCTTCTGCTTGTTTTCGTCCTGCTTTTGCTTCTGCTCGGCAGTAGGCTGTGTCTGTCCCGTTTTGAGAGGCTCTTTCACATTCTTGGTGGCTTCGTTGGTCTTGCCGTGGTTGTTCACGGCTACCTGCGTCTTGTGTTCCTCGGCTACGGCAACCACCTTTTCCTTGCCGGTTTCCTGCTTCTTTTCAGGATTCCACTTGTAAAAACGTGGGCGGTTCTGTTCCTTGTCCATACGAACGTATGCGTTGAAAGGTTGTCCCTGCTTGTCCACCATATTCTTTAGATATAGTGTGCGACCGCTATCCAATGCTTCACGCTGTTTATCTGATAACTCTAAGCCGCAGAGCTTATGAGGTACACCTTGCTGCTGTGTCTGCTGCTGGCGTTCCTTAAATCCACGGTTATTGTCAAAGATGAACTCAATGCCCTTTCGCTCGGCATTGACCTGCAGGATTGCATCGAATGTCTTGCCGCTCTTGGCGGTCATGCCCTCCACCTTCACGGCCTTGCCTTCCACAAGGTCTTTATACTGGGCATCGGAAAGTGTCACGCCCTTGATCTCCTTAGGGATGTTCACACGGTCGGCACGCAGGGCGATAATCTCATTGGTCTGCGGATCGATGGAAACGTATGCAGAGAAAGGTTCGGCGTTCTTGGGTGTTACCTCGATGGTCTTGCCCAGATTACCCGTAGTGAGAAGTTGCTCCTTTTCTTCGGGAGAGAACTTGTAACCCATATAGGGAAAGTCAAGCTGTGGTTCTTTTCTCAAAGGATGAATTGCCAAACCGATATTGCCGTTATCGTCCGTATGGAACGCAAGGCGGGCTTCGGTGTAGATAGTAGTGTCTCCAATAGGTACGGCAATCGTCAAGAGGTTGGTCTTCTGCCAGTTAAGCATTTTTTTCAACTCTTCACCCTGTTCCAATCTCTCACGGGACAGTCCAAGGTTGTCGAGCATCTTCCAGTCCACTTTCTCGGGGTCGATGGCAGTGGTATTCTTCTGCTGGGGCAGATAGTCCCCAAAGGGAACGCCCATCTCTTCCAGTTGCTGTTTGCTTTCGGGTTTTTCTCGGGTTTGGAGCATGGTACGGAGATTGTTCACGCCTTGTTCCACATTGTCTGCCACGACCTTGTACAGCCCGAAGCGAGTCGGGTTATTGAACTGTTTGAGGAAGTTGGTCATGAAGTTCTTCAGAAGTCCGTCCTTGTTGTTGAACTTCAAGAACGCTGCCTGATTGGCAGCGGTAGCCTCTGTGGTCTTGAGGTTCCCCTTGTCGTCAATACCAGAAACTACGGAGAGTTTTCCTGCTTCCTTTTCGTTCTTTACTTCCGTGCGGTTTTCCAAGACCAGCACGTAATTGTCATTGCTGTTTGATTCCATAATTTTTGCAAATACATTATCGAACGGCAAATATATAAGTAATGATTCGACTATATAAAGCATAAGGAAATCAGGGGAAAAAGAAGGGGAGAAAAAGAAAAAATAAAAAAAGATCATCAAAAATTTGGAGATTTCATTTTTTATCCGTATATTCGCAAATAGAAAATAATTACAACCGTAATATTAGTTTTGAATCTAATGAACAAAAAAGAAGAAAGGAGAAACAATATACTCTTGGGAGCATTCAAACTCTTTATGTCCAAAGAGTATGCAAATGTTACAACTTCTGATTTGGAAGAGGTGACAGGAGTATCAAGAGGCGCTATCTATTATAAGGTGAAGAACAAAGATGGCTTATACAGAGCTGTCATTGACAAGTTTGTCTTTAATCTTATAGTGGATTCTCTGAACAGGGATATATCCGTTTCGCAAAAGACTCCGTTTTGGGACTTTATTATGAATGAATTAGAACTTATCCGGAGCAGAATGAGCCTGATCAGAAAATCGAATATAGACGCAACTGCTGCACAGTATCTCAACTTGCTGTCTTCTGCTTGCTTTCACTATGAAGGATTTAAGGATAAGAGCAAGGATTTGGAGAGGGATATTTTGAAATTATGGTTAAACTATTTTCATAAAGGAGTTAAGGCAGGAGAATTAAAAAAAGATGCCGACCCGGACTTGGCTATTTCAACATTTCGCTCCCTCTACTATGGAGATGCATTCAGTTTGTCCATCATCGGAGGTGAATTGGATATTGAAAGCCTAAAAAGGAAATACTTACTATTATATAATACCATTCGTCTATGAAGAATATTTATATCAACCAAGTCTCATCTTTCCTACCCAACAAGCCTGTCGGCAATGAGGAAATGGAGAATTATATCGGCCTGATTGGTGGAAAGCCATCAAGAGTGCGTTCAATCGTCCTCAGGCAAAACGGAATTAAAACGAGGTATTACGGGCTGGACAAGCAGCATAAAATGACCCATTCCAATGCACAGCTTGCAAAAGAAGCGGCAGAGGGTTTATTTGCCGATAAAACAATACCCGAAAACGTAACACTTCTGGCTTGTGCTACAAGTACTCCGGATCAGTTGCTCCCCTCACATGCCTCTATGGTCCATGGAGAGTTGGGGAATTTCCCGATGGAGATATTTTCATCTGCGGGAGTGTGTCTGACCTCATTGCAAGCTTTGAAGATTTGCTATAGTAATATTCTTGCGGGATTGCATAAAAAGGCAGTTTGCGTAGCTTCTGAGCTGACTTCTCCTGCGTTAGTGTCGAAATTCTATGATCCCGAATACGAAGCGACTCACGAAAATCCGGACAAAGATCCCTATATGGCTTTCGAAAAGGATTTCATGAGGTTTATGTTGTCAGATGGTGCGGGGGCTGTATTAGTACAAGACCATCCCGAAGGGAACACTCCTTTGAGAATAGAATGGATTGAAATGACCTCATATGCCAACGAACTGCCTACATGTATGTTTATGGCATCAGAACTACAAGCTGATGGACGTTTGAAGAGTTGGAAAGAATTTACTCCCGATGAAATCAAAGAACGAGGAGTACTTGTAGGGAAACAGGATATTCGCCATTTGAAAAAGTTCGCCATTAAGTATTGGGTAAATCACATAGAAACAGTACTTGCCAAACATAATGTAAAGCCAGAGGAAATAAACTGTGTGATACCCCATCTTTCCTCTATGCTCTTCTATGATAAACTGAACGATGAATTTCTTGCTCGTAAAATAGCTCTGACAAAGGAAAAATGGTTTGTCAATCTTCCTTCTGTAGGAAATGTCGGGTCGGCGGCTATTTATGTGGCTCTGGAGGAGCTCATAAGGACAAAGGAAATTAAACGTGGAAACAAGATACTTCTTCTTGTACCGGAGAGTGGCAGGTTCTCATACGGAACAGTGCTGCTTACAAGTGAATAGCTGAACTTTTGCCGGAATTCTTTGCAAGAATATCAAAATAGAATTATAGTAATATGAATAAGCGTGTATATTAGCACATTAATGTTTAATTTAATAAAAAAAGAACTATGGAAAAGAGATTCAAATTTTTATTCCTGTTGCTTTGCTGTCTGATTAGTTCTTCAGCAATTGCACAGCAGCGACTACGCAATGTCTCAAAACAAGAGGCATTTTCCCTTGTCAAGGATTATTTCTCGGGACAGGATGTTGATTATTATCTTTGCGAGGATCCCGTTCTTAAAATTGAAGGGGAAAATAATTTCCCCGATCCATCTCAGAGCGGTACTTGGACATTTTTCGTGGATGCCGAACCGATGAAGGGTTGGGAACATGACTGTTACATCGTTCGTGTTGTAAAGAGGATAGGGGAATATCAATCTCCCGCAACTCAATCGACGAAGTTCCGTCTTCCGCCTATGGGAAACTTCTCTCCGTTGGAAGTCAAGAATCGTTATGGGATAAAGGCAAATCAAAAACCTTATGTGAAAAAGGAAACTCTTTCTAATGAGGCTAAAAGTGCTGCCGGACATACCTATGCGGTAATCCTAAGCGGAGGGCATAACCCCTTTTCCAACTATGAGCGTTATTGGAATGACTGTTCTTTCGTTTACCAAACATTGGTAAATAAATACGGTGTTCCAAAAAACAACATCGCAGTAGTGATGTCCGACGGAACAAACCCTGCAGAAGACATGCATCTAACGACCGGAGGCTACAAATCATCTCCATTGGATCTGGATTATGATGGCTGGCCGGACATAAAGTATGCTGCCACACGTACCAATGTAAGACATATTCTCTCAGACCTTTCTCAAAAAATGACAAAGGATGACCATCTCTTCTTCTATGTAATAGACCATGGAGGTACAAGGGACAATAAAAACCAGTCTTATATTTGTTTGTGGAACGGGGAATCCCTGCACGATTATGAGCTTGCAGATTGGCTTCTCCCGTTCAATCAAAAATCCATTTATGTCAATGCAGTATTAGGACAGTGCTTCTCGGGCGGTTTTATAGAGGAATTGACGAAAGTGGGATGCGTTGTGGCAGCAGCTTCTGAAAGCGACAAATCTTCATACGGCTGTTATGACATTCCTTACGATGAGTTTGTTTATCATTGGACTTCTGCCATAAATGGAAAAGATGCTTATGGAAAGCTAGTGGCTTCTGATGTTGATAATAACAATAGGGTGACAATGGATGAAGCTTTTACGTATGCCAAACTGAAAGATCGTGCACCGGAGTATCCTCAATACAAATCTAATCCTATATCCGTTGGAGAGGACTTGGCCTTCAACAACTTACCAGAGGCTGTTGATCTTTATATTAAAGACAATGACGAAGACACGGGAAAAGAGCCGAATCTGACAACTAAGGAATTTTGGAAAAGTCCAGATATCTGGGTGAGAAATCAAAAAGACGGCATACAGGAACATGAAAATCCCTACTATTCAGATGATCATATTGCATGTCTTGTATATGTAAGGGTTCATAATAGGGGAAAAGAAGATTTTAATGGCGTTGGGAAATGGATACATGTTTATTGGGCACAGGCTTCTACTGGGTTAACTATCAAGGCATGGAAAGGAAGAGAATTATATGAAAATCATATCTCAGGAGATCATATAAGGGCTGTGCCAATACCTTATATACCTGCTGGAGAAGATAGAGAAGTTTCTATAACTTGGGGGATACAAGAAGATATGGTACATTACCAAAGTGATAATGGTACGGAAAAACATCATTACTGTCTGATAGCAAGAATCTTAGATTCTCCCTATGACGACAGTTATGATCCCAAGAAAATCTATTTCGACGTTCTGGGAAGTAATGATATTGCACAAAAAAATATTTCAATAGTGAGCAGACGAGAATTATCAAAAGGAATATCAGTATTTGTTCGTAATATTTATGGAAACAGTCACAAATATTCTCTTGAGATCCGAACTCCAACGGAAAAAGATAAGTTGCTGTTTACCAAGGCAAATGTAAAGATGAAGATGGCAAAACCCATCTATAAGGCTTGGGAACGTGGAGGTCTCCAAGCAACAGATATAGTTTATAATCCAACAGCTTCTCCATATAGTGTAAAATTAAATTCGTCCAGCAGTAAGTTGGAAAATATCTGTATGAATGGGGCCGAATTTGAGAAAGTAACTATGAATTTTGATTTCCACACTTCTTCAACAGACTCAAACGAGAAGTACACTTTCGACTTGATACAAAAAGATGAAACAGGCAATATAGTGGGAGGAGAAACTTTTATAGTTGAATCTCCATTACACAGTCATCAGGGTATCGAGATTACCCCCATTGATCTCGGGGATGGTAGGTATAAACTCTCAACAGATTGGCAGGAAACAGACCGAATCCTCTGGACAGATGCTGTTGGTTCAGATGTGGGGACGGGAAATAACATTACTGTAACTCCTACATTGACAAATAATAAGTTCTCAGCTATCGCTATATCTTCTCAAGGAGAAATGGCTCAGGAGACTATTACTTTGGAATCTAAAACCGGATTTAAGTCGATTAGCCCAACACCGGTCGAAGATTTTATAGACATAGAACTATGCAGTCCTGTTAAATCAGGAAACGCTGTACTTAGGGTAAACAGCTTAACACAGGCAGGTAGTATCTTGTTGAGCAAACATATTCCTTTAGATGCCAAAAAGATACAACTTAATGCAACATCTTTGCCAAGTGGTATATATGTACTTACCTATTTTGTAGATAATCAAATTGTCGACAGCAGAAAGTTCAGCAAGAAATAGTTAATTTTATTCTTGGCAACAGGAGAAAGATTTTCTCCTGTTGCTGTTTTACTTGCAATCTAAAAAATTACAATCATGAAAAGAATAATACTTTTGTTACTACCTTTTGTATTTGCCTATTCTCAAAAGGTGTGGGGGCAGGTCAATTTCTTCGATGCCAATGTGAGCAAGTGCGGAGAGTTGGAGCAAGTCTTGGGGGAGAAATGGGACAAGATAGATTCGCTGATTGTGCATGGTTCCGTCAATGAAGCTGACTTTACGACTATGTGGAAATGCAGCTTTGAGGGGAAGCTAACTGTATTGAATTTGGAGGATTCGCAGGTAGAAAACAATAAGATACCTACGCGTGCACTTTATAAGGCTGATAGGCAGGTTATTGATGACCCGAGAGCGTATCAGGGCGTGGTTTACCTCCCACTCCGCCACATCATCCTTCCTGAGGGAATTCAGGAAATTGGAGACTTTGCTTTCTCAAGGATGAAATTAGAACAAATAAACCTCCCCAAAAGTTTGAGAAAGCTTGGTCGTTTCAGTTTTTCAAGCTGCCATTGGTTAAGTACCGACCCGTTGATTATCCCGGAAGGTGTAACGTCTATTCCATCACAATGCTTTGTAAATTGCCAATGCTTCAAGAAATTGATGCTACCCTCTACTATTAAGATAATTGAAGGATTTGCTTTCTACAACACAAGAGTGGAAGAAGTAAACTTTCCAGAGGGATTAGAGCTTATTAAAATTGCAGCTTTTGATGGGTGCGACTTGATGGAAGCAATATTGCCAAGTACTCTTAAAGAACTGTCTGATTTTACCTTTTCCATGTGCCCTAAATTACAAGAAATCAAGATTCCTGAAGGGATTACCAAGATCCCCTTTGCCTTTGCTTCTTGGTGTCGATCATTGGAAAAAGTGAATATCCCCAAGAGTGTTACAGTAATAGAGGATGATGCTTTCGGAAGCGATGTAAAACTCAAATCGATAGACTTGCCCGAGGGATTAAGACATATTGGGAAAGATGCTTTTTGGGAATGTGCAGTTGATTCCATTATATTTCCAGCTTCACTAGAATATTTAGGCGCAGGGAGTTGTGCAAATTGGGAAAATGTCAAAAAGATATATTCCCTCTCTCCTAACCCTCCTTGTTGTGCAGCTGATAAGGAAGGAAAGCATAAAACATTTCATGGTATCACTCCCAATGACATTCCCGTCTACGTTCCCATCGGCTCAGGAGAAAAATATCGTCAGGCTTTCGGCTGGAACTACTTCACGAACATCATTGAAACGGACAAGTTCCCAACCGGAATAATGTCGCCTAAGATGGGCAATAACGAACTATGTAAGGTATATGGGAAAGACAACGAACTCATAATAGAAATTCCTAATTTGCTCTCATCGCCTATTCATTATTCCATTTACAGTACAAAGGGAACTATGATAGAGCAAGGCAACCTTACAAAGTCTTATACATTAAAAATGCCTTCAAAGGGTGTCTATATTGTACGTGTTGGAAATACCACACATAAAATATTCTTGTAAGTCTAGCATCATAAGAAACAGGAATTAAGTTGGTTTTCATTTAAATACATTGCAGATATGAAAAGAATAATACTTCTATTGATCACTTTTGTATTGTGCTATTCACAAAAGATGTATGGACAAGTCTCTTTCTTTGATGCTAATGTGAGCAAGTATGGAGAGCTGGAACGAGTCTTGGGTGAGAAATGGGACAAGATAGATTCGCTGGTCGTGCACGGTCCGATTAATGAAGACGATTTCAAAATCATGTGGAAATGTAGTTTTGAGGGAAAACTCACGGTGTTGAACTTGGAGGATACTCAGATCGAAGGACGAAAAATTCCAGATTGTGCACTATTTAACTATGAAAAACAGGATGCAACGATTTCTGTGCATTTGAATATTCGAAAAATTATCCTTCCTGGCAATCTTGAGGAAATCGGCAAATATGCTTTTATGAAGATGAAATTAGAAGAGATAAATTTTCCACGAAATCTTAGAAAAATAGGACGATCTGCTTTCGGCAATTGCCATTGGTTCAAGACCAATCCCGTGATACCTGAAGGGGTGACAGAACTTCCTGCTAGATGTTTTATGAATTGCCAATGTTTTGACAAAATAACATTGCCAACCTCACTGAAAATTATTTCGGACGACTGTTTCTATAATACAAGAGTAGCTGAAGTTAATTTCCCTGAAGGTTTGGACAGTATCGGTGATGGTGCATTTTATGGTTCTGATTTAAAGATAGCAGACTTACCTAATTCTATAACTAAAATAGCATCACTCACTTTCTCTATGTGTGACAGATTGCGCTATATACATATTCCAGAAAATGAATATATTGATTATATTCCAGATTATTTTGCTGCCTATGATGATTCTTTAGAGAGAGTTGATATTCCTAATACTATAAAAAAGATCGGAACAAGTTCCTTTGATGCAAATTATATGCTAAAAAACATCAAACTACCAAATGGTTTGACATACATAGGACAAGAAGCCTTTTGGTATTGTGCATTTGACTCAATTGTTTTTCCAGCCTCACTTGAGTATTTAGGTGGAGGAAGTAGTGCATATTGGAAATATATTAAAAAGATATATTCTCAATCCCCTAACCCACCATTCTGTGCAGAGGACTTGACAAACCCAGGGAAAGGACCTTTTCATGGCTTTACCCCCAACGATATACCAGTGTACGTTCCCATCGGTTCGGGAGAAAAATATCGTCAGGCTTTCGGCTGGAATTACTTCACGAATATCATCGAGACGGACAAGTTTCCAACCGGAATCGTTTCGCCTAAGATGGGCAACAACGAGCCTTGTAAGGTATATGGGAAAGACGGAAAGCTTTTCATCGAGCTTCCTAACGTGCCCGCTTCCCCTGTTCGGTATTCTGTTTACAGCATAGGAGGCACAATGATAGAACAAGGCTATCTCACAGCTTCATACACCCTGCAAATGCCATCAAGAGATACTTACATTGTACATGTCGGCAATGCTGTATACAAGATACTTATGTAGTTTTTGTATTATAAAAAAAAGATAAGTCTGTTTCAATTATATTTAAGACATAAAACATTGAGAGTATGAAAAGAATAATACTTTTGTTACTGCCTCTTTTATTTGCTTATTCTCAAAAGATGTGGGGACAAGTCAATTTCTTTGATGCCCACGTGAGCAAGTATGGAGAGTTGGAACAGGTCTTGGGGGAAAAATGGGACAAAATCGATTCATTAATCGTACATGGACCAATCAATGAAGCTGATTTCACAACGATGTGGAAATGCAGCTTTGAGGGGAAACTTACTGTGCTGAACCTGGAATATGCGCAAATAGAAAATAATAAGATACCTACGCGTGCACTTTTTAAGGTTGATAGGCAGGTTATTGATGACCCGAGAGCGTATCAAGGAGTTGTTTATCTGCCAATACGTCATCTGATCCTTCCTGAGGGTATTCAGGAAATAGGAGACTTTGCTTTCTCGCGAATGAGATTAGAACAAGTGAACCTTCCTAAGAGCCTAAGGAAGTTGGGCCGTTCATGTTTTTCAAGTTGCCATTGGCTGAGTACCGATCCTTTGATTATCCCGGATGGGATCACGTCTATTCCACCACAATGCTTTATAAATTGCCAATGCTTCAAGAAATTAGTGTTGCCCTCTACACTTAAAACCATCGAAGGCGCAGCTTTCTATAACACGAGAGTGGAAGAGGCAAACTTTCCGGAGGGATTGGAGTATATCAAAGGGTTGGCTTTTGAGGGTTCTGACTTAAAAAAAGCAATATTGCCAAGCACTCTCAAGGATCTATCTGAGTTCACTTTTTCTATGTGTCCTAAATTACAAGAAATCAAAATACCCGAGGGTGTTACCAAGATCCCCCTTGGCTTTGCTTCTTGGTGTCATTTATTGGAAGAAGTAAATATCCCCAAGAGTGTTACAGTAATAGAGGTTGATGCTTTTGGAAGCGATGTAAAACTCAAACCGATAGACTTGCCCGAGGGATTAAAACGCATAGAGCAGGATGCTCTTTGGTACTGTGCAATTGATTCCATCGTTTTCCCTGCTTCGTTGGAATATTTGGGTGGAGGAAGTTGTGCAAATTGGAAATACATAAAGAAGATATATTCTCTTGCACCAATTCCTCCTTATTGTGCAGAAGACAGAGCTAATCCCGGTAAAGGACCATTTCACGGATATACGCCGAACGGTATTCCTCTCTATGTTCCCATCGGTTCGGGAGAAAAATATCGGCAGGCTTTCGGCTGGAACTACTTCACGAACATCATTGAAACAGATAAGTTCCCAACCGGAATAATGTCGCCTAAGATGGGCAACAACGAACTATGTAAGGTATATGGGAAAGACAACGAACTCATAATAGAAATTCCTAATTTGCTCTCATCGCCTATTCATTATTCCATTTACAGTACAAAGGGAACTATGATAGAGCAAGGCAACCTTACAAAGTCTTATACATTAAAAATGCCTTCAAAGGGTGTCTATATTGTACGTGTTGGAAATACCACACATAAAATATTCTTGTAAGTCTAGCATCATAAGAAACAGGAATTAAGTTGGTTTTCATTTAAATACATTGCAGATATGAAAAGAATAATACTTTTGTTACTGCCTCTTATATTTGCCTATTCACAAAAGATATGGGGGCAGGTCAATTTCTTCGATGCTAATGTGAGCAGGTATGGAGAGTTGGAGCAGGTCTTGGGTGAGAAATGGGACAAGATAGATTCGTTGATTGTGCACGGACCAATCAATGCTGCAGACTTTAAGACAATGGTTCATTCTGCGAGAGACGGAGCATTGCGCATTATCAATCTGCAATATGCACAGGTTGAAAACAACAAGATTCCTGATTCTGGGTTTGTCGATTGGGATTGGTACACTTCCGGGCGCTATTTGGACATCCGTCGCATTATCCTTCCCGATGATATTACGGAGTTCGGATTCTGTGCATTTTTAGGATTGACATTGAGGACTATCAATATCCCTTCTTCGTTGAGAAAGTTGGGGGAAAGTTGTTTTGAGGATGATAAATGGCTCGCGGTAAATCCCTTGATAATCCCCGAGGGAATTGAGGAAATCCCTGTCCGATGTTTTCAGTGGTGCGATAATCTCAAGAAAATTGTTCTCCCCTCTTCGCTTAAAACCATTGATATGCTTGCTTTCTATTATGCGAGGGTGAAAGAGATGAATTTCCCCGAAGGCTTAGATAGTATCGGATATTCTGCCATATATGGTACGCATCTTACAGAGATAGTACTGCCAAATACTGTGAAAAGGATAGGAAATGCAGCTTTTTCTGACAACAAGAGATTAAAGAGAGTTGTCTTGCCTGAAGGACTTGCAGAAATCCCTCAAAGATTATGTGGTTTATGCTCAAAGTTAGAAAAAATAGAAATTCCAAAATCCGTGATAAAAATTAATAGCGGTGCGTTTCAATGGTGTTATGAACTTAAAACCAATCTCCCGCCGGAGATTAAATGGATCGATTGGGATGCTTTCAGCTATTGTGCCCTTGACTCCATCGTTTTTCCGACTACCATAGAATATATCGGAGGAGGAGCCTTTAACGACTTGACTTCCCTACAAAAGATTTATTCCATGTCACCAATACCGCCCATTTGTGCTGAGCATCCACTGGTTAATCCGGGAGATGGTCCCTTTGACGGATATACTCCCAATGACATTCCCATCTACGTTCCCATCGGTTCGGGAGAAAAGTATCGGCAGGCTTTTGGCTGGAACTACTTCACGAATATCATTGAAACAGATAAGTTCCCAACCGGAATAGTTTCGCCCAAGATGGATAATGGAGATCCATGCACGGTGTATGGAAAAGACAGCGAACTCATCATCGAATTTCCTAACTTGCTCTCATCGCCTATTCATTATTCCATTTACAGTATAGAGGGAACAATGATAGAACAAGGTTGTCTCACAAAATCTTATACAATAAAAATGCCTTCAAAGGGTGTCTATATTGTGCGTGTTGGAAATGCTACACATAAAATATTCTTGTAAGTCTTCATTAAAGACTTAATTAGTTCAAAGACAATCTACAGGAAAAAGTTATTCTATACAAATATAAGAATTTACTATTGTAAGCTTCTTATCTTTGAATAAGTAGATTTTTATTCTCTTTTGAAGTTGTATTGTGAATTATACAACTTCAAAAGAACGTTTTCGTTACCCAATGAGTAAAGTAAAAATTGTTTTCAGGCAGACAACAGAATAGTAGTCTAATGCGAAATTTGACAGAAACAACTCCCAATACAACAATTATAACAAGCTGGAAAATAACACTTCTCATAATACGATACTACATTTATCATATTTCACATTTTTAAGTGGTTTATATTACGACAAAATAGAAAAAATGATTAACTTTGTAAGCTAATAAATAGAGCTGTTATGAACGAAGAGTTTAGAGTCATTATTAGTGGTGGAGGAACAGGTGGACACATTTTTCCAGCTGTGTCTATTGCCAATGCCATCAGCGCTAAATGTCCTAAGGCAAAAATATTATTTGTTGGAGCAGAAGGGCGAATGGAAATGCAACGTGTTCCTGCTGCAGGCTACAAAATAAAAGGCTTGCCCATTAAAGGTTTCAACCGTGCAAACAAGCTGAAAAATATCAGCGTGCTCTGCAAGCTTTGGAAGAGTCTGCGCTTGGCACGTAAGATTATAAAAGACTTTAACCCACAAGTAGCCGTAGGTGTAGGTGGTTATGCCAGCGGTGCAACATTGTATGAATGTTCGAAGATGGGCATTCCTTGTCTAATTCAAGAACAAAACTCTTACGCTGGTGTAACCAACAAGCTACTTGCCAAAAGAGCTAAGAAAATTTGTGTAGCTTACGAAGGTATGGAACGCTTCTTTCCTGCTGACAAGATTATTATGACAGGAAACCCCGTACGTCAAAATGTTCTCGAAACACCGCTCTCACAAGAAGAGGCCAGGAAACAATTCGGACTTAACCCTACAAAGAAAACTATTCTACTGGTAGGTGGCAGTCTCGGTGCACGCACCATCAATCGTGCAGTATTAGAACATTTAGACCTTATCGATGTTTCTGATGCACAGTTTATTTGGCAGACGGGTAAGTATTATCATCAGACTATCCTCGACCAGATAAAAGGAAAAGAACTTCCTAACTTGAAAATAATGGACTTCATCGGCGATATGGGTGCAGCCTACAAAGCAGCCGACTTAGTTATTAGTCGTGCGGGCGCAAGCTCTATTAGTGAATTCCAGCTCATAGGTAAACCTGTTATACTTGTCCCAAGTCCAAATGTGGCAGAAGACCATCAAACCAAAAATGCAATGGCATTGGTAAACAAAGGTGCAGCTTTATTCGTAAAAGATATTGAAGCACCTAACACTCTTTTACAATTGGCTATAAAAACAGTAAACGATGAGCAGAAACTTGAAAGTTTAAGCCAAAATGTAAAGAATATGGGACTACACAATTCGGCTGATGTTATAGCTGACGAGGTGATAAAACTAATAAAACAATAAAAGAGTGCCAACTTGGAATGGCTGACATTCTAACATCATATAAAGAAATGAAATTAAAGGATATTCAAGCAGTTTATTTCGTAGGAGCCGGAGGCATTGGCATGAGTGCCTTAGCACGATATTTCCATCATAAAGGTCTTGTGGTTGCTGGTTACGATAAAACACCATCTGACTTAACTCACCACTTAGAGCAAGAAGGAATACAATTGCACTACGAAGATAACATAAACTTGATTCCAGAAACGTGTAAAGATCCATCTACTACATTGGTAGTCTACACACCTGCCGTACCAAATACGCACACAGAACTAACATATTTCCGTGAAAATGGCTTTGAAATAGAAAAACGTTCACAAGTTTTAGGCAGACTTACACAAACTCATAAAGGACTTTGCTTTGCTGGTACGCACGGAAAAACTACGACATCTACAATGTGTGCTCATATCATGCACGAGAGTCATTTGGATTGCAATGCTTTCCTTGGTGGCATATCAAAGAACTATGGCACGAACTACATTTTCTCCCAAAAGAGCGATTATGTAGTTATTGAAGCCGACGAGTTCGATCGTTCTTTCCATTGGTTACGCCCCTATATGAGTGTTATTACATCTACAGACCCCGACCATTTAGATATTTACGGAACAAAAGATGCCTACTTAGAAAGTTTCCGCCATTACACCGAACTAATACAGCCAGGTGGGACACTTGTTATTCATAAAGATTTGGAGATGAAACAAAACGTACAGACTGGTGTAAAAGTGTACGAATATAGTAGAGATGCTGGCGACTTTCATGCCGAAAATGTTCGTATACAAAATGGCACCATTGTGTTCGATATGGTTTCGCCCATCGAAAACGTAACAAACATAGAGTTAGGTCAGCCTGTTCCTATCAATATTGAAAACGGAATAGCGGCTATGACATTGGCACAACTTTGCGGTTGTACAGCCGATGAACTTCGATATGGCATGAGAACTTATGCCGGAGTAGACCGTCGTTTCGATTTCAAAATAAAGAGCAATCGCCATGTATTGCTTTCCGACTACGCACATCACCCAAAAGAGATTATACAAAGTGCCAAGAGTCTGAAGGAGATTTATCCAAATAGAAAGATTACAGTAATCTTTCAACCGCATCTCTACTCACGTACGAAGGACTTTTACATGGACTTTGCCGAAGCACTCAGTCATTTCGACGAGGTTATTCTCACAGAAATCTATCCTGCCAGAGAAAAACCTATATCGGGCGTTACATCAGCACTTATCTACGATAATCTGAAAAGTAATGTAGAGAAACAAATGATTAAAAAAGACGACGTACTAAAATTTGCAAAAGGCAGAGACTTCGATGTCCTTGTTATACTCGGAGCTGGAAATCTCGACAATTATACAGAACAACTTGCAGAGATAATAAAAGAAAAAGAATAGGTTTGGAGAATGGATACAAGTTGGAAGAAGATTATTTTCTATGTATTAGATGTCGTCTTGGCATTCTACCTTGTTATGGCTGTAACTTCGTGGAACACACCGGACAAGAGTCGTCGTGTATGTACTAAAGTAAATATAAATATCTCTGACTCCAATAACTCTGGTTTTCTTAGTGCTAAAGAAATCAAATCCATTCTTGAGAAAGATAGGTTGTATCCGCTTAACAAACAACTTAATGCTATAGTACCGCGAAAGATAGAAGAGGCATTAAAAGTGGGGCCATTTGTAGATACGGCACAGTGCTACATAACAGAGAATGGACATGTGAACATTAGAATTTCGCAACGTATGCCTATCATTCGTATCAAAAACAACAAAGGCGAAGACTACTATTTGGACGATAATGGAGGTATTCTTCCTAACTCTAAATACACAAGCGATTTAATCGTGGCTACGGGGAACATTAGCAGACCGTTTGCACATTTCGCCATTACTCCTATGGCAAAGGCTATAAACAAATCTGAGTTTTGGCTCAACCAAATCGAACAGATAAATGTTCGTCCAGATAAAGGCATAGAATTTGTACCGCGCATAGGCGACCATATTATATTTATTGGATATCTGCCAATAAGAAGGAATAAAGCCGCAAATGATAAAGGTATCGACGAGTTTGTTACGAAGAAACTCGAACGAACCGAAAAGTTCTATCGCTACGGACTTTCGCAAGCGGGCTGGAATAAATACTCTTATATCAATGTGGAGTTCGACAACCAGATTATCTGCAAAAGAAAAGCTGTACAACAACAGAATGGCGGACAGCAACAATCCAAGCAAGAGGAAAAAATACAAACGGAAGTAACAGAATAAAAACAAATCATAAAGAAATTAGTGTATGGCAGAATTTATTGTAGCCATTGAACTGGGCTCATCGAAAATCATAGGTATAGCTGGAAAGAAAAACCTTGATGGCAGCATTTCTGTGAATGCTGTCGTTAAAGAAGACGCATCGCAATGTATCCGAAAGGGTGTAGTCTACAATATCGACAAAACAGGACAATGCTTGACCAATATCATAAATAAATTAAAGAAACAACTTAAATACGAGATAACACATGTTTATGTGGGCGTGGGAGGTCAGTCTATTCGCAGTGTAAAGAATGTAATTGTAAAAGACTTGCCTGCAGGAACTATCATTTCGAGCAACATGATTAACGAATTGATGGATGCAAACCGTGATATGAGTTATCCGGACCAAGAAATTCTCGATGCAGCCACTCAAGAATATAAAGTAGATAATCAGGAATCTATTGATCCTGTAGGAATTAAGGCAAGTCATTTAGAAGGAAACTTCCTAAATATTTTATGGCGTAAATCTTTCTACGACAATCTCAATAGTTGTTTTGAAAAGGCTGGTATTGCTATTGCAGAAATGTATTTGGCACCTTTAGCTTTAGCTGATAGTATTCTCACCGATAACGAAAAACGCGGGGGGTGTGTGCTTGTCGACCTTGGGGCTGGCACGACTACCGTCTCTGTCTATTATAAAAGCATACTGAGACACCTTGCCGTGTTACCACTTGGTGGGGCAAATATTACGAAAGATATTGCAAGTTTACAAATAGAAGAGAAAGATGCTGAGAAGTTAAAACTTACACACGGCAGTGCATACACCGACGATAATGATATAGATAACAAACAATCGTATACCGTTTCCGATGATTTCTCTGTAGAAAGCAGAACCCTTGTTGACATCATCGAGGCTCGTATCGAAGAGATTATTGAGAATGTCATTTACCAAATCCCAGCTGAATATGCAGACAAATTGTTAGGTGGCTTTATTCTTACAGGTGGCGGTTCTAATATGAAGAACATCGAACGCGCCTTCCGCAACCATTCACACGTAGACAAAATCAGGACAGCAAAATTTGTTACTCAGACTATTAACGCCAACAATGCTGACATCAATGCCAAGAATGGTACAATGAACACCATTCTCGGCTTGCTGGCAAAGGGGGACATTAATTGTGCAGGTATTCCAATCAATCCTGATCAAAAGCTTTTTGAAGATGCTGCTAAGCCTACGACTTCAACTACAAGCGACCTACATAGAGAACCAAGAAAGGCACCCGAGATTGGACAAGGGGTTGTTTTAACTGCTGCAGAAAAGGAAAAGGCTGAAGCAGAACGTCGGCGCATAGAGGAAGAGGAGCACAAACGCAGAGAAGAGGAAGAAGAAAAGCGTAAACGTGAAGAAGAAGAGAAGCGTAAGAATAGCTTTTGGGGTAAACTTACTCGTAAAGTTAAAGAATTTGGTGGTACAATCTTAGAACCAGAAGAATAGTAAAAGAAAGTGTTCTAAGGAATAGAAATTTAGAATAAGACAAAGAAATAGGTTATGGCAGATAACAATATGAAGAAAGAAATACTCGACTTTGGTGAAGCTGAACAAAACAGCATCATCAAGGTTATCGGTGTTGGTGGTGGTGGTGGCAATGCCGTGAACCACATGTATCGTGAAGGCATACACGACGTAACATTCGTTTTGTGCAATACTGACGCACAAGCACTCAACGACTCTCCTGTCCCCATACATCTACAACTTGGCAAAGAAGGATTAGGAGCTGGCAACAAGCCCGAAAAGGCAAGAGAGGCAGCTGAAGAAACTATCGACGATATAAAAGATATGCTAAACGATGGTACCAGAATGGCATTTATAACCGCTGGAATGGGTGGCGGCACTGGCACCGGTGCAGCTCCGGTTATCGCGAAAGTAAGCAAAGACATGGGCATTCTTACCGTTGGCATCGTAACAATTCCATTCCGTTTTGAAGGAAACAAAAAGATAGACCAGGCACTCGATGGCGTAGAAGAAATGTCGAAGCACGTAGACGCCCTGCTGGTGATAAACAACGAGCGTCTGCGCGAAATATATCCCGAGATGAGCGTGCTCAATGCTTTCGGAAAGGCGGACGATACACTAAGTGTTGCTGCCAAGAGTATTGCAGAAATTATCACCGTGCACGGACTCATCAATCTCGACTTCAACGATGTAAAAACAGTGCTGAAAGATGGTGGCGTTGCCATCATGAGTACTGGTTACGGTGAAGGTGAAGGCCGTGTAAAGCAAGCTATCGAAGATGCTTTGAACTCTCCGTTGCTCAACGACAATGACATCTACAACTCCAAGAAGATACTTCTTTCTATCAATTTCAGTAGCGACAACAATGACAATCCTGGCTTGACGATGGAAGAGATGAGCGATGTTAACGAATTTATGAGTCACTTTGGCAACGGATTCGAACTGAAATGGGGATTGGCACTTGACCCAGACCTTGACAAGAAAGTGAAAGTAACTATCCTTGCAACAGGTTTCGGCATCAAAGATGTAGAGGGAATGGATAGTCTTATCAAAAAACATTCGCTGGAAGAGGCAGCACGCATTGCCGAACAAGAAGAACACCAAATGACATTAGACGACCGCAGAGGACGCTTCTATGGTGGAAGCAAGTCTACAAAGTCGAAACGTCGCCCACACATCTACATCTTCTCGCAAGAAGACTTGGACAATGAGGACATAATTCTCGCCATCGAAAACACACCAACATACAAGCGCACAAAGCAAATGATAAAGGATTTGAAGGCTACGCCAGAGAAGAAAGACGATGTCCAGGAAGAAGAAGTCCAGGGTGTCATCAGCTTTGTATAAAAACAAGTTCAATCTTTTCAACAATAAACCAACTACGAAAGATTATGAAAAAAGAAAGAATTTCATTCATCTTAATGCTCTTCAGCATTTTCTTCTTCTCGGCTTGTTCGGACAAGGAAGAAATAGATAATTCATTTAAGATTACTGTTACTCCTCCTACTTTAATGCTTAAAGTAGGAGAAACAGCATTTATAACAGTCAATGATGTCCCTGAAGGTGCAGACGTAATATGGAAATCCTCAGACGAAAAAGTTGCCAAAGTTGATAATGGCAAGGTAGAAGCTTTAGAAAAAGGAACTGCCAAAATTACGATTATTGCCAAGAAAGGCGATATTTCTTCTAAAGCACAATGCGAAGTAATAATTAAAGAAGACCCTCAAAACCAAACTATCAAGTTTGCTGATGCTTATTTAAAGAAACGGTTGTTAGATATTCCAGACTTAGATGCTGACAAGGATGGCAACATCTCAATCAAAGAAGCAAAGACTATACACAAGCTGAACTTCAGCTATGCAGCAGGAGAGACCACCACTGATAAGAATACCATCAAGAGCTTGGAGGGTTTACAATACTTTGAAAACCTCGACACACTTACCTTAAACTACAATAGAGTTACCGATGCTACTCCCATCAGCAACTTAAATAAGCTTTCACAACTGCATATAGGCTGCAACCCCATCAAGTCGATTGATGTTTCACACCTCAAAGAATTGAAAGATTTACGCATTTTCAAATGTGAAATAGAAAAACTGAACCTCGCCAACAATTCCAAGTTGCAGATATTAGACATTCACAATACAAACATAAAGCAGTTGGATTTTACTCCTTTAAAAGAGCTTGTAACAATTGTTGCGCGTTCTACAAAACTCACCAGTATACGCTTAACAGATATGCCAAAGCTTACAGGCATTGACCTCCGTCAAGGTATTCTACAGGAATTCATTGCCAACAACCTGCCACAAATTGAGAAATTATATATAGAGCAAAATAAAATCAGCAGGCTTGAACTCAATAACTTACCAAAATTGCAGCATCTTGTTGCATACGAAAATAAAATAAGCAAAATTGATTTCAATTTGCCTAAACTGATGTTCCTTACCGCTTACGATAATGAAATCAGCCAAGCCGACTTCAGTAAGATGCCTATGCTCTTCCGTTGCTATATCAGCAATAATCTTCTCAAAAAGATTGACTTCAGCAAAAATAAGTTTATCGGGCAAATAGAAATACTTCAAATGCCTAACTTGGAAGTCATCGACCTAAAAAATGACAGTTTTATGGACAACCACGAATACGATATTCTATACAATAACCCAAAACTAAATAGACTACATGTGGATACTGGCGAAGAGGAAGCGTATGTAAGAGGATTAGCAAAAAACTTCCCCAATATTATAATCAATGCAGATTAAACCAAAATTTACCATTTGGGGAATGTCCGCTTTGGAATGTGCCAATGTTCTCCCACAATGGCAATAAAGCATATTTATGAAGATACAAAAAGGAGTTGAGACTGCGACGAACTCAACTCCTTTTATATTTCCCATAACTTGTCTACATTTTAACTTTTTCTAAACTGTGATGGACTCTTGCCATAACGATCCTTGAAGTACTTTCCCAAGAAACTTTGGTTCGGGAAGTGCAGCTCTTCAGCTATTTGTTTAATGCTCATCTTACTATTCTTCAATAATACCCGTATCTCCATCATCACATAATAATCTATCCATTCGCTTGGTGTGCGCTTACTGACATGCTTGATTGTTTCCGACAGATACTTGGGAGAAATGTAAAGTTGCTCGGCATACCAACTTACACGACGTTCGGAACGATATTCCTTTTCCACCAATCGTATAAAATCGGCAAATATGGTTTCTCCTCTCGACTTTCCAGTCTTCTCTACTTGTTGTATACGATAAATAACATTGCACATATCGTATATAAGTACTTTCAGCATTGTAGCTACCAATTCGCGACGGAATTCGTGATCGAGATCGAGTATTTTCAACTTAACAGCTTGAATGTAGTTAAGCAATTCTTTCGCCATGTGGGACTCGGTGTGGAAAACAGGGTGACGCCGTGCAAAAAGAAAGAGCGTTGTAAATTCTCTGATGTTACTTACCACTTCTTGAAAAAAATCATACGACAGAAACAAACAAACTCCTTTCGTGTCAGGCGTCATCTTATAGTCGCCCATAACCTGCCCTTCGCTAACGATTAGAATATCGTTCGTAGAAACCTTATGTACCACAGTGTCTACTGTATATTCTACTTCACCTTCTGTACAGATAGCCAACAAGAGACACCTCATTTTAGAAGTTTCGGTAAGCGAGGGTAATCCTGTTGTCTGGTCGTATAATAACAAGTCACTATCTATACTGAAACCATAGGGGTTTTTAGCTTTAATGAAATCATTATTAATTTCTCTCATATAGCATTATTTTGTCCGAACCGTCACTTGTTCTGCAAGCGCAAAAGATTGCGAGAGTTCGTAGATTAAGTAATTAAATCTGGCAAATGTCTACAGCTATGCATCGATGTTTGCATAGGTTGCATTCTGTTCTATGAATTCACGACGCGGTTCAACATCGTCTCCCATCAACATTGAGAACATTTCATCAGCAGTTGATGCATTCTCAATTGTTACTTGCTTTAGTAAGCGTGTCTTAGGATCCATTGTTGTTTCCCAAAGCTGTTCTGGGTTCATTTCTCCCAAACCTTTGTATCGTTGTGTGTGGACAGCCTTGTTCTCTTCGTCTCCCCCGGCATACTTGTCAAGGAATTGCAATCGTTGTTGCTCTGTGTAGCAATACTCGCTCACCTTTTTATAAGTACACTTGTAAAGCGGAGGAGTGGCAATATATAGATGTCCTTCTTCGATTACACGGGGCATATAACGATAGAAGAGTGTCATAATGAGGGTATCGATGTGAGAGCCATCGACATCGGCATCGGTCATTATAATAATCTTATCGTAACGCAGCTTCTCGGTATTAGCTTCAAAGTCAGACTCTCCTTCCACTCCGAAACGAACGCCTATTGACTGAATGATATTCATAACCGATTCAGCTTCGAACACTCTATGACGTTGAACTTTCTCTACATTAAGTATTTTTCCTCGCAAAGGCAGAATGGCTTGTGTATATCGGTCGCGACCTTGTTTGGCAGAACCACCAGCAGAATCGCCCTCCACAAGGAATATTTCGCAGTCTTTGGGATCTTTATTAGAGCAATCGGCAAGTTTTCCTGGCAATCCGCCTCCCGTCATCACGTTCTTGCGCTGAACACTTTCGCGTGCTTTGCGGGCTGCAATACGAGCTGTTGCCGCCAAAATAACCTTATCGCAAATAAGTTTAGCTTCAGCAGGATTTTCCTCTAAATAGTAAGAGAGAGCCTCGCCTACAGCTTGCTGAACAGCACCAGAAACTTCGCTATTTCCCAGCTTTGTCTTAGTTTGTCCTTCGAATTGTGGCTCGGCTACCTTAATAGAAATAACTGCTGTCAGTCCTTCGCGGAAGTCCTCTCCCGTTATTTCTATTTTAGCCTTTTCTATTTGTTTTGCTATTTGTGGATCATTATCGGCATATGCCTTCAATGTGCGTGTCAATGCCGTACGGAATCCTGTGAGATGCGTTCCTCCTTCTATGGTATTAATGTTGTTGACATACGAGTGTATGTTTTCGTTATAATCGGTGTTATACATTATGGCAACCTCGATTGGAATGCCTTGCTTTTCAGTCTTCAAGTATATCACATCATCGAAAAGATGAGTACGATGTCGGTCTACGTATCTTACAAATTCTTTTAACCCATCTTTGGCATGGAAAACTTCCTGGCGTGTTTTGCCTTCGGTATTGGGACGCAAATCGGTTAGCGTAATCTTTATACCTGCATTTAAGAAAGCAAGTTCACGCATACGACGTGCAACTATATCCCACTGAAATATGGTTGTAGTAAAAATACTGCCATCGGGCCAGAACTGCTGACGCGTACCAGTCTTATCGGTTTCACCAACCACTTTTACTGGATAGAGAGGCTTTCCCTGTTCGTATTCTTGCTGGTAAATCTTTCCATTCCGGAATACCTGCGACTTCATGTGAGAAGATAGCGCATTTACACAACTAACACCTACACCATGTAGACCACCACTAACTTTATAGGAACCCTTATCGAACTTTCCACCAGCGTGCAGCACTGTCATAACGACTTCGAGCGCACTTTTATGCAATTTCTCGTGTTCGTCCACAGGAATTCCACGTCCATCATCTTCTACTGTTACAGAATTATCCTCGTTGATGGTTACTTCGATATGGCTACAATAGCCAGCCATTGCTTCATCAATAGAGTTATCTACTGTCTCGTTTATGAGGTGATGAAGTCCTTTTTCGCTTATATCGCCAATATACATTGCAGGACGCTTACGCACTGCCTCAAGCCCTTCAAGGACCTGAATATTACTGGCCGAGTAGTTGTTCTCGTTTTCTAAGTTATCTACCATTTTATTTTCTGAATCTGCTTGTTCTTTCTCGATAGCCTTACCAAGCTGTTTATGCGCTCTCGGTGTTTCATTAACCCTAAGGATATCTCATTGCAAAGATACGAAAAATACCTTATTAAAAGTAACATCTAATACAAAAAAAAGTTTAATAAAGACGATTCATAATACATCACACCCTTTGCAAAGAGTAATTCTCTTTTGGTTGATACTTAAAAAGAATATAATGCTTATTCAAATCTTATTGTTCCGTGATATTTCTACAACTATGACATAAAGAAAACATTAAGAAGAATAATAAATAAAAGAACATTTGGATTATAGACATATAAATCGAAAAAGGTTACAGCCTATCATTAGACTATAACCTTCTCTTATTCTTTATCTCTATGACCTTACTTACATTCTACCCAAGCGTAGCAATATGATGACAAAGCCCAGACTTTAAATTTGCCGCTTTATTCTTATGAATAATGTTTACTTTCGCAAGTTTATCAAGCATCTTTTGCAGGGTTGGATACAACTTAACAGCCTCTTCCTTATCAGAGATGTTACGGAACTTGCGAACAGCGTTACGCATTGTCTTTGCGTAATATCTATTGTGCAAAGTCTTCACCTTGTCTTGGCGAATTCTTTTAAGTGATGATTTATGATTTGCCATCTTTACTTTTAATTTTTGTTTGTAGTCTCTAGGGGAATCGAACCCCTCTTACAAGAATGAAAATCTTGTGTCCTAGCCGATAGACGAAGAGACCATCTGTTGTTTTGCGGGTGCAAAGGTATTAGTTTTATTTCAATTGTCCAAATTTTATCGAATATATTTTTTGCCCCATTACATTTTTTGTATCTTTGTGCTTGGGAAAAGTTTTATGATAACAAAGACAAGAGGAATAGTACTGCGAAGTGTTCGTTTTGGTGAATCATCGCTAATTATTGACGTACTGACGGAGTTGTCGGGGCGTGTTTCTTTTGTTGTGCACATTCCCAAAACATCAAAAGGAAGAGTGAAGAAGCTATATTTCCAACCCATGACCTTGCTCGACTTTGAATACGATTTCAGGCAGCGAATCAGCTTGCAACATATTAAAGATGTAAGAATAGCTCAACCTTATTCGTCTGTTCCGTACAATCCTTTGAAATCGAGCATTTTGCTTTTCCTTGCGGAATTCCTATATTATACTACTCGCGACGAGCAAGAGAACTCCACCTTATTTAATTATATAAGTACAAGTTTGGAATGGTTCGACAGCACCTGCGATGGTTTTGCCAACTTCCATCTTGTTTTCATGATGCGTCTGGGCAAGTTTCTTGGCTTTCACCCTTTTCTTGACAATTTCACTCAGGGCTGTTTCTTCGACCTTCGCAATGGTTGCTTCACGCTGTCGGCACCTTTACATTCCGATTTTCTAAATGCAACAGACGCCGGACACATGCACACGCTGATGCGAATGAACTTTGAAACGATGAAACTTTTCAAACTCTCACACGACGAACGCAACCGAATTACCGAACTTGTGTTGCACTACTATCGCCTCCACATACCTAATATGCCCGACCTTCAAAGTTTCGATATCTTGCGCGAGGTATTTTCCTAAAAGGTATATATCTTGATTTTATTTCTCAAAACATATTTTAACGATATAAGATGCAACCTTTTACGTATCTTCTCATTTATTTGACGAGTACTCAGAGAGAAATAAAATGTAAGTTTAATACAATAACAAGAACAATGAAAACAAGTAAAATATTCTTAGGACTTATTTCTATATTCACCGTGTGCAGCCTTTTCACCTCGTGTGATAATGACACTAACGACAATGTCAAAAGATATCCCAATGCTATTGTTACAATAAAACCCATTAATGGTGGCGCGAGTTTCAATGTTTGGGTAAGCGAAAAGGTGCAAGGACCACCCAGTAATCTTACCAAATCGCCATATGGAAATAAGGAAGTAAGGGCTATTGCCAACATAAAAGAAGAGAAAGACGCCAAAGGTAAGACCAAAATATACATCAACTGGATGGACAGCATACGCACAAAGCAGGCTATCGCACTCAAGAACACCGAAATGGACTTGAAAAAGTACGGCGAAGACAGATTGGAAATCGTGAATGGATTTGGCACAGTTGTAGAAGATGGCTACCTTACTCTACGATACAGCACTGCCATGCGCGACCTCAAAGCCAAACGTGACATAAACTTAATTGTCCAGCACTCGGAAAAAGAACCTTACAAATTAGTGCTTGCCTACAACGCCCACGGCGATAACAAAGGGCGTTTTGCATCGGGCTTTATTGCATTCAGATTATCCGAAATTGACAAGATAGCACAAAAGAATGGGAAAAAAGATGTAACTTTACACCTCCATTGGAAATCTTACCAAGGTGACAAGCATACCTTTTTCAAGTATCATGTAAGAAATGATAGTAAATAAAGGTAAAGAGACAATACGCACTGAATGATAAAGTTGGACGAGAAAGAAGAAACAAGAATCGCTGAAGGTCTCCACAAACGAGATACTTCAGCGATGCGGACTTTCTACAATCTGTATGCTGGAATATTCATGACGGTGTGTTTGCGCTACATTGCAGATAGCGACGATGCGAAAGATGTGCTGCAAGATGCATTCATAAAGATATTTACAAAGATTGAAAGTTTTGAATATAGGGGCAGAGGATCGCTGTTGGCATGGAGCAAACAAGTTGTCGTAATGGAGGCATTGGGTTTCCTGCGCAACAAAAGAACTCTTCCACTGGTACATGAAGAGCAACTTCCGGAACAAGACGACAAAGCAGACATAACAGTAGACGACATACCTGAAGAGGCGTTGCTGCAGATGGTACAGTCGCTGCCCGATGGTTACAGAACCGTATTCAACTTATACGTGTTGGAAAACAAGTCGCACAAAGAAATTGGAGAAATACTTGGGATTAGGGCAAAGTCCTCTGCCTCGCAGCTATCCCGTGCAAAAAGCATACTTAAACAACAAATTGTCTCATATAGGAAAGGAGTGAAACTATGAACGAAGAATGGAAAAAAGGATTTCATAATAAGCTAAACGATTATGAAACAACTCCTCCTCAAGGACTGTTTGACGAGATTTTAAAGCATATTCCATCTTTCGAGGAAGGCGAAAAGGCACCGAACAAACCCATTGAAGCGCCGATTACAACTGCCAACACCAATAAAAAGAAGCAGGTCAAGGCTGCTGTTTGGCTCACAGCCATTCTCTCTGCCGCTGCAATAGTTACGATTTTGTTGGTAAACAATTCTGTTGTAGATGTTGCGAACAACACGAACGTAATTGGCAACTTAGCAGAAAGCAACAAAAATGTAATAGAAAACAAAGGTGGAAAGACAGAAACGCCATCTTTCGACAACGCATACACAAGCAGTAACGGCAACGAAAGCACTCCTATGGTAAATGCAAAGAGCAGAATATTTGCCTCTATAAAGACTGCCTTCAAAGCTGTTGCATCAACGTTTTTGCCTCAAAATACCGCCGACAAGACCACTTTGGCAATGGTAGAACAACCCACTACCACCACAGAGCCGACGGACAAGACGGACAACATACAAGAAACAACTGTAAACGAAGCACTCAAACCGAACGAAAAAGTGGAATGCTCAGAGCCAACAAAGCATCAACGCTCCACCACTCCTACTACCAACAACCGCCCTCGGCGCAATAAAAACTCCGTCCAATTGGGTGTGTTGCTTGCAGGCATGCCTACGGTAAACTCGTCAGACGATCTTTACTCCATCGCATCGACAGCAATGAAAGAAAACAACGGAATGATAGTAACAGGGCAAAACAAGATGGTTAAAAAAGCCAATCACCGCCAACCTATCACCTTGGGCGTTTCCGTAGCCTTGCCATTGAGCAGCAAGATGAGTGTGGAAACAGGCTTGATGTACAGCCACCACTACTCGGAACTCACTTACGAAGTGGGCAACATAGACCACGACATCAAACAACATCTGAATTTCGTTGGTATTCCGCTCAACCTGAACTATCAGTTGTGGCAACGACACAACACTTCTGTATATGTATCTGGTGGCGGAAGTGTCGAGAAAATGGTCTATGGAAAGCAGAAAGAGCGATACGACGGTACCGAAGCCACTGTTACGAACAAAGTAGGAATGAAAGAGTTGCAATGGGCATTGTCAGCCCGCTTCGGTGCTGCCTACAAACTTACAAAGGGTGTCAGCTTCTATTTAGAACCGGGAGTAACCTACCATTTCGGCAACAAATCAGACTTGCAAACCATTTATAGCGACCGCCCTGTATCTTTCCAACTAAAAGCTGGGCTCCGATTTAATCTGCGATAAAATCATTGCAACAGCGTTTGATAAAAATAAAGCGGCAACCTTGCTATATATAAATTATATATTACAGAGCTGCCGCGTTGTTATTATGGAAAAGGACTACTTCACCAGTACTTTCTTTCCGTTGTGGATATATATGCCACGCTGGGTTGGTTTGGCTATGCGCTGTCCTGAAAGTGTGTAGTAGTAAGGGGCGTTGTTGCCCTTGTGTTCTGCAACGACGTTGTCGATGCCCGTAGAAACAACGTTTACTTTGTTCTTTCCACCTTCTTTCTCGCTTGATATGTTGATAAAGGTGGTTGCCTTTATGTTCTGAATATCGACTGTCTGTGGCGAACCTGTGCCTACGCTGAATACAAAGTTCACGATGTCGTCAGAGTTTGTAATGGTAAATTCCTTCACAAGCCATTTCTTGCCGTTTGCCGTTTCGGTTGTTGTTACGGCGTCGCCTGGCCACGAGCCCTTCACGGTCTTGTGTGTTCCGCCCCATATCCAGAAGTTGATGGAAGGGTGGGTGCTTGTCATCTTCGCACTTGCCCAGGCTGCATCAGCCTCGTCGGCATTTACATATACCTTGATGTTGTAAGGCTTGAAGTCGATGATGTTGTAGTTGCGGACGATGACGTTCTTGACAACGCCGCCTACGAGCAATCCTGCTTTCAGTACGGTTGTGCCCACTGGAATGGTTATCTGCTGTCCGTTGGCTGCCTTTGCACTGCCTGCTGTCGGTTCGCTTCCGTCGGTGGTGTACACGATTTGCGCATTCGCGTCGTTGCTGATGGCTGTAAGTGTTGCGTGTTGCTCGCCATCGTAGGTGCCGCTTGCAAGGCTTGCCCATACGAAGTTGGCTTTGTTCTTCTCCACGTAGTAAGCCCAGTGGTAGCCGCCGGTGAGCTTTATCCAGCGGTTTGTGCTGGAGAAACTCTTTGCAGGACCGAGCACGGTAAGCATTTCGCCGTTCGTTCCGGTGGTGGTAAATGCGTAGTAATCGGTTCCGTTGCTGTATTTTACGGCTTTGCTTTCGTTGTTGATGCCCATCAGCTTGCGTACGCTAATCATGTTCTTGATGTCGCTTCTGTACGCCTGATAGTGCTTCAGGAAGATGCATGGCGTTCCCGGCATGGCGAGAATGTAGGCGTTTGCTGCCAGTGTGTCTTTCTTTATGGGGTCTTGGTGGCTGTTGCCGCCGCGGTCTTCGGTGTCGTGGTTCTCCACGAAGGTAACGGCATAGCGTGCATAGTTGGGGTCTTTTGCCAAGCCGACACCGTCGAGTGCAGCCCAGTTACCGTTGTTCACGGCATCGCGGACGGTGTAACGGACAGGGAAGTCGAAAGCTGCACTTGTAGGAAAGCCGTCCGACTTGGTGCTTTCAATCCACGCCTTCACTTTGTTTATGTTGCCGTCCCAATATTCGCCGACAGAGAACTCTGGTTGTGAGGCATTGTTGTAGAGTGCGGTGAACTTGCCTCCGTAGCCCTTTACCATGTCGTAACGGAAGCCTGCATAGCCGAATTTGTCTTTCAGCATCTGCAGGTATGCCTTCACCGTGGTCTGTACGTTCGCACTGTTGTGGTCAAGGTCGCGCATGCCGTCCCAGTCTTCGCCCGAGTCGATGAAGTCGCTGAGCTGCACGCCCTCTTTCTGTGCTTCGGTCAATGCCTTTCCGCCGTCGTCGTTCTTGGCAACGTCTTTCGATGTCATGGTGTACGTTACTCCGTTGTAGGTTTCGGTTGGGAAGTCGAACCAGCCTGCAGTGGTTGCTCGGTGGTTGATGACAACGTCGGCTATGGTCTTGATGCCGCTGGCTCTGAATGTGCCGATGAGGCTCAGGAGTTCTGCCTCTGTGCCGAACGCGCTGTTGTAGTTGCTGAACCAATAGTAGTCGTCGTAGCCCATCGATGGCGTGTTGCGTGCCTGTGCGCTTTGCGGCAGCCATACAAGGTCGAAGTATTCGGCGAGTTCTTTTGCCTGCGCCTCGAGGTTTGTCCACTTCGTATCTTGGTAAGAGTCCCAGTAGAAGCCTTGCAGCATTACGCCGCCATAGTTGGCTTTCCAGCCTTGTGCGAGCATTGTTGCAGCGAGGCACAAGACTGCAAGCAGAGTTGAGGTTCGTTTCATAATGATGATTTGATTTGTTCTTATCCTAATTGTTTATGTTCGCAAATGTACAACTTATTTCCTTTCCCCGTGCCGTCTTGATGTAGAATAAGTGTTAATGCGGGCGCAAACGTTTGCAGCCTTGCTTTTGAGCAGATAGAGAGGGGGCACCCGAGGTACGACATACCATTGCTTGCAGGTATATAGTATCGCTTATGATTGGTCTCACAGGGGAATGATTGATACCCTAACAAGGGTATCGACGAACACCCTAACAAGGGTATTGACTGATACCCTAACAAGGGTATTGGCAATAGGTACGTAATACTGTTGATTGCAGGTACTGTGTAGCTGCGATTGCAGGTGTTATGTATCTACAACTGCAGGTGTTATATACCATGGACGGCAGGTGTGAGGATACAAGAGAAAATGCTGCTAAAGGAAAAGGGGGCAGCCAGAACTGTGTGTTCTGACGCCCCCTCTTTGGAGATATAAACTTGAGAGTGTTTATTTAAGTGGGCTTTACTCTTTTATGAGTTCAGCCTTTGTGTTGCCGTCGTACGATGGTTTCAGCTTGATGGTGTACTTGCCTGCCGTAACCTTGATGTTGGCACCGTTGTTCGATGTGAGGTGGTCAAGGTCTGTGCCGCCCCAGCTAATCTTCCATTCGCTGTTGGCACGGAACTTCATTTCGCCGTTCACAAGCGTTACGTGTTGCACGCTCCAGCCGTGAGCCGTCGGGTCGTAGGTCATGGCAATGTCGTTGTCCCAGCTGCCCGTGGCGTCGCCGATGATGCCTATTCTTGTAATCGGCGTGAGGGTGTAGGAAAGTGTCAGCAAGTTTACTTCAACCTTGTAGAAACCATCAGGTTCGGTCATTGTGATGTTGGCGGCATCGCTTGCCGTGCTGAAGTCCTTGCCGTAGTTCGTGCCGTCCCAGTTTGGCTGCGTGCAGAACTTGAATCCGTTCTGCGTGAGGTACATGTAGCCGAGATACTTGCCGTCGAACGCCGGACTGTGGAGAATGTCCGAATGGTTCCACGAGTTTGCGTCGCCCGCCATGTAGAGGTATTCGGTGAGGGCCGGTGCCTTTGGTATCACCGTAACAGCGACGGTGCCGGCATCGATGAGCGCAGCCTGGCTGCCCTTTACGGCATTGACATATACGTGCGCCGAGAAATTGCGTGCTTCCACGCGCTTGCCATAGTACTTCTCAATCATTGCCTGTACTTCTGCCGTGCTTGCCTTGCCGTCAATCGTGGTGCTGATGGTGGTAGGCGTTGCACCGTCGAGCATCACCGGGCGGAGTTCCATGCGGGCGTTCCGCAAGGTGTAGCCTTCAGGAAGAGTAGCCGCAGTGAGGGTGAACAGCGAAACCTGTTCGCCTGCAGTGCCCAGGTCTTGCGTTGCTACGGCATTCGCTTTCATGCCGGGAATAGTAACAGCACCTTCCTCGGGGTATGCCTGAGGATTGCCCCAAGGTTCGTACTCGTCGCTGCAAGCCCCGAAAACGAGGCTTACGAGTGCGAGTGTGATATATAATGATAATTTCTTCATGACTGTTTTCTGTGATAATAAGTTGTTATTTTATTTCGCCGGTTTCCTTTGTGAAGTTCAAGTAAACCTTCTGACCTACTGCACCTGCAACACGTGGTGTCTGGTCGCCACCTGTTCCGCGGTAAGCAATCTTCTTGTCGTAGACGATGAACTCGGACCTCCACCAGTCCATGTCAGGTATCTTTACGCAGATGCGTACACCCGGGTCGCCGTCTGAAGGACCACCAGACACGGCATTGCCTATGGCTGGAGATACAAACTCGCCGTCGGCTGTTGCAGGAACAGAGAACAAGTTGTCCGGGATAAGGTCCCAGCCACCTGATGCGGTACATGCACCTTGCAAGTAAACGTTAGGCTTGTTGAAGGTTACGTTGTACTTGATGTCGCGACCCATTACGGTGCACTCTACAATCATCAGGTACCAGCCTGCCTTGGAAGAGCCAATGTTGCCATTGGCATTGATAATATCGGCAGCATTATCGCTTGCAGGGTTTATCGTAATCTTTTCGAAACCAGCCTCTTTGCCGTTCCATGCCTTGTCGCTGTTGAACTTCACACCTGCACTGTTGCCCTGTCCATCAATGTAAACAAGATGCCAGAAGATGTTAGGTGAGCCGTTGACAGGTGTCATTTCCAGCGCATTGTCCCACGACCACTTGTTGAAGTTGCCGACAAGATATAGCTTCTCCGGTGTCTTCACAGGAGGAAGCGAGAAGAGCAAGTACACCTTGTTTAAAGTAATAACGTTAGATGTAATTGACGTACCTTCGATTTCCTGTCCGTAGGCAGTAGTCTGGACTGCCTTTGCACGAATATAGACAGGAGCCGTGAGAGGGAACTGATGTTCGCTCATGCCTTTTGCAACATACATTTCGGTAAGCAAGCTTGCCAGTTCGGCAGCGTCTACTTCCATCTTGGCTGTTGTAAAGGTTGTTGCCATAGTCCTTGCGTCAGACATGTCTGCGCTGGTTGCAACCTCTACCGTATATTTTGTTACGGCAGGATAGCCATAGTCTGGTTGCGAGCAAGTAAGCTCTATGGTTTTAGAATTTGCCAAGTCGTAAATACCATTAGCCGCAAGTGCAGGCGTATTCAGGTGGAAAGTGGTTGGCGTCTTTACCACTGGGTTCTCGTCGTTGTCATCGCTGCACGCTGTAAGGAAACAAACAGCGCAGAGAAGCAGCAATGCTGACTTTAATATCTTTGTCATAATTCTTATCTTTTGAGTTGTGAAAGTTGAGGAGTCGCCCCCTCAACTTGTATAATCTTAATAGCCTGGGTTCTGTTTCAAGTTATGATTTACAATCATATCGCTGTTTGGAATAGCGAAGACGTTGCGTATTGCAGCAAAGTTGCGTCCGTTGCGTTCACCACCTTTCCAAGCCCAGTTGTAGTTTACGTTACCGCCAAACTTGTTGAAACGAATCAAGTCTACACGGCGGCGACCTTCAAAGTAGAACTCTTTGCACCACTCGTTGAGAATGTCGTTGAGCGTATAAGCACCCGTTGTTCTTGGTGCCGCATGAGCACGAATGTGGAGTTTGTTGATAAGGTCTGTACCTTCCGTGGTAGTCTGACCACCATTCAAACGAGCAGTAGCTTCTGCATAGGTAAGATAAGCCTCTGCAACACGGAACATGAAGAAGTCGGTGTCGGCGTAACGGAGGTCTTTTGCGCTTGCCCCGGTTGAGTAGAAGTTGTTGTACTTAACTACTGCGAAGCCCTTTGTAAATACAGAAAGGTCTGCCGAAGTGTTCTGTGTAATCGTTCTGCCTACACCGTCGAACAATGCGCGGTCGTCGCCCGCTTCATGCGGCATGACAGCTCCGGTAACCGAAGGTGCATTGTTGTTGGGGAAGAACTTGTCGATAAGATCCTTGCGGGCACGAACACCTGCCCAGTTTGCATTCTCGTAGAGGTTGCAGCCAGCAGTACCATTGCTATTTACAGTCGCGGTCTTGTCGTAGCAAGCATTAATCAAGAATACTGTACCACCGTAAGCTGCAGTGCGCTTGCCATCTTGGAGAACAGGGAAGACAGCTTCAACAGATGCACCGTTTTCGCCATTATCACCCATGAAGAGCTGCTGGTAAGCAGTCCAGCCATTTACTGTAGCCCCAGTGTAGAGGTGATAAGGTGAATTGATTACTCGCTTGGCATAGTCGGCAGCCTTCTGCCATTGTGCCGTACCAGTATAAACTTCTGCATTCAAGTAGAGGCGAGAGAGCAACATCCATACTGCAGCCTTGTCTACACGACCATAATTTGGGTCGGAAGATGTTTTAGCCTTTGGTTCCATTAAGTCTGGTTCTATAGCCAAGAGTTCCTTTTCAATATAGTCGTATACTTGCTTGCGTGAATATTGTGGAGCCGATTTGGCTGATATTACTTCTGTGAAAGGAACATTGCCGAATGCGTCCATTAAGAAGTAGTAGTCGAGTGCACGGATAAAGCGCACCTCTGCCGTCTTCTGCTTGTCCACATCGCCAAAGTTGTTGATGTATTGGTTGCAGATGGTTACACCGAAGTAGAGGCGATAGTAGAAACCTTTAAGCATAGGGTTAGAGCTACCATAACTATTAGAGTTGAAATCCGTAACACCTTCGTCTTGTGTCCAGTTGCAGATGGCTTCGTCAGTTGTGAGGTCGTTAGAGTTGAACAACTGTCTGATGAAACCTGTCGTACCTCCGTCAAGACCATCAATATCGCAATCGCCATCAGGACCATTGTTCCCTGCCAATGCGAAGTTTGCATAGCATTTGTTGAACAAATGGTTTGGATTAATCTTTGTTTGAAGGTTTGGATCAATTGGCGTAACGTCCAAGTCCTTTACACAAGAAGTGATGCTCAGTGTAAGCAGCAATGCTGCTACAGGAGCTAATTTCTTAATATATCGTTTCATTGTCATTGACTTTTTGTGATAAATTAGAAGTTTAGATTAAGACCTACAATGAATGACATTGGGCGAGGATAGGGATTGTTGTCGATACCGCCGAATACTTCAGGGTCTATACCTTTATATTTAGTAAGGGTGAGAATGTTAGAAGCAGTACCATACACGCGTCCGCTCAAACCATGCCAGCCACCAGTCTTGAAGAGGTCGGCAAAGCTATAACCCAATGTAATGTTATCGAGTTTCAAGAATGAGGCATTCTGTACCCAACGGTCTGAAAGAACAGTTTTATCATTACCTGTTTGCCAATTGTCTTTAATTGATTCTATTGGACGGTTTGACAAGAATTCAGATGATGCCCATACAGCAGCAGGAGAAACATTAGCTTGTCCAGCCATCAAATCGTTGAACACGTAGTTGCCGATATTTGCACGGAGAGAGAAACCGAAGTCCCAGTTCTTATACTCTAAACGAGAAGCAAGTCCCATTGTAACAGGAGCCATCGGACTCTTGTAGAAGTACTTGTCGGCAGGGGTAATTTGTCCATCACCGTTTCTGTCTACAACTGCTCCTTCGATTGGTTTGCCATTCTTATCATAAATTTGCTGATAAACGTAGAAAGAAGAAGCTGGGTGCCCTACAGCGTGTGCCTGTGCATTGCCGCCAGTACCTGCTGATATTCCTCCTGTTGCAACAACAAAGTTAGGATCCTTACCACCTGTAAGGTCGGTAATTTCGTTCTTGTTATATGTGAAGTTATAGTCAATAGTCCAATACCAATCCTTGGTCTCAATAGCTCTCCAGCGCAAGGCAACTTCAACACCGGTATTCTTTAACGAACCGATATTAGAAGGAACTTGGTTGCGGAAGTTGGAACCGGCAGAAACAGTTACACTGTTATTCAAGAGGTCTGTGGTCTTACGGTAGTACCAGTCAACGCTACCGGTGAGGCGTTGGTTGAGGATACCCCAGTCGAGACCAACGTTGTAAGTTGTAGTTGTTTCCCAAGTTAAATCTTTATTTACAGCTTGTGGACGAACTACAGTCCCGTCGTCTGTTATTGGATAAAAGTTGTTTGAACCACTACCTGTCTGATAAATGTCGAAGTAGTTGTAGTCGCCGATACCTTCCTGCTGACCTGTCATACCCCAACCTAAGCGGAGTTTCAAGTCGCTCAACCATTTAATGTCGCGGAATTTGTTTTCGTCCTTTACTTTCCAGGCAAAGGCGAATGAAGGGAAGTAAGCCCAATGCTTTTTGAAACGTGATGCACCATCTGCACGGAAGGTTGCAGTAACATAGTAACGGTCCATCAAACTCCAGTTTGAACGACCGAAGAATGATACAAGATAGTTTTCTGTAGGATATACAAAATCTTCCAAAATGCCATCGCCGTTGTAGTCTTTACCACTGTCTTTATAAACCTGTCCTGCCTTTGAGTTGGTAGAAGGATAGTATTGTATAGCGCGGCTCTTGTCTTTTTTCCAGAAGTGTTGCCACTCGTAACCTGCCATAATATCGAAGTGGTTCTTTGCAGCGTCCTTAAAGTCGTGATAATACTGTGCGTAAGTGTTGAAAGTGAGATTGCGCTTCAACTGTCTGCTCCAGCCATTGTACCCATAATAAGATGCTAATGGAGAAGTAGGTGCAATGTCTGTGTCCTGCTGTCCTTGTGCAATGTCGGCACCGGCAGTAACATGCAGGCGCAAATCTTCAAATCCGTGGACTTTATAGTCAAATTCTGCATTTGCAATTACGTCGCGGCTGCGAGAGCGGTCGTTCTTCAAATTCAATATAGCTACAGGGTTCTTTGTTGCCAAAGTATTCAAAGTAGTTGGCCATGTTGGGTCTTCGCTCGGGGCGAGACCTATGCCACGCCATTCAAAGTAGTTGCCAAAGTTAGCGGCATCAGCCGATGTATAGTCGTAAACACTTTGAGTTGGGTCGAAAGATACGGCAGCACCGATTGCAGCACCATCAGCAAAACGGTTCTTTGCAAACATTCCTTTCACATTCAAATTCATGTTCAGGTGATTGTTCAAGAGCGATGGGCTTAGGTTTACGGCTGCTGTGTAACGTTCAAAGCTTGAGGTTTTCACAATACCTTGATTGTTTGTGTAACCTGCAGAAACACGGAAAGGCATAGAATTAGCCTTGTCGCCAACAGAACCGGTAACGGTTATGTTGTGGTCTTGTGCCCATGCCGTGCGATAAATTTCATTCTGCCAATTGGTGTTAGCCTTGCCAAGTGCAGCCACTTGCTTGCTTCCTGCACCAAACATATCGGTAATAAACTTTCTATACTCATCGCCATTCATCACGTCAATGGTCTTTCTCTTGACGCTTGCAGTTACGCTACCGGCGTATGAAACTGCGAGCGGTTGATTGACATGTCCTTTCTTTGTGGTGATGATGATAACACCGTTAGAACCACGAGAGCCGTAAATAGCTGTTGCAGAAGCATCTTTCAAGACGTTGAAGCTTTCAATGTCTTGTGGGTTTACCATAGAGAGTGGGTTCGACATACCTTTTATACCCGTGTTATCCAATGCCACACCATCAATAACGATAAGCGGATCGTTAGATGCGTTCAGCGAAGAACCACCACGAATACGAATTTTTGCACCGCCGCCAGGGATACCGCCCTCGCCCGTTACATTCACACCAGCCATCTTGCCTTGCATCATGTCCTGTGCGTTTACAACGAGACCTTTGTTCTTTGAGTCTGGTTTCATTGCGAGAACCGAGCCTGTAAGGTCGCTCTTCTTCACCGAACCGTAACCGATGACAACTACTTCTTGCATCTGTTGTGCATCTTCTGGCTGCAGAACAACTACCATACCGTTCTTTGCAGCTACTTGTTGTTTAATGTAACCGATGTAGGAAATGGTTAATTGAGTGCCTGGTGCTACATTCAATTCAAAGTTTCCGTCGAGGTCAGTTTGCACACCGTCGTGGGTTCCTGTGATAAGAACCGATGCGCTAATGATAGGTTCGCCGGAAGAATCTTTCACAATACCTTTGATTGTTGATTGTGCAAAGGCACTGACAGACAGGAATAGACCGACGATAAGCGTCAGTATCCTGACAGAGATTTTGCATTTTACCTGCTTCATCATTTTGTTGTTAAAGTATTAATATTGAGTAAATTTTATCCTTGATATAACTTGAATAATTATCTTTGTAATACCCCAATACGGCATCTTTTCTACCTTTTTACATAGAAACTGTCTCTTATACACATCTGACGCTGCCGACGAAGCTAGAAGTGTAGAT
>OWIW01000278.1_pt1 | contig 40163 bp, 19 predicted proteins | sample 2433821 | NCBI WGS metagenome assembly OWIW01 (sample SAMN05065751, study PRJEB22554) | human gut metagenome | biome: ENVO:2100002; feature: ENVO:00000062; material: ENVO:00002003 | host: Homo sapiens | place: USA | reverse complement strand
CTACACTTCTAGCTTCGTCGGCAGCGTCAGATGTGTATAAGAGACAGGAACATAAAGATATTGCTCATATTCGTATTATTGAATTGTAATATAAACTAACTAATTTAATTATGGCTGCGAATATTGAATTTAATTCTAATAGAAATACTTATTCATTCTATTCGTTGAAAGATGTTCCTTGGCATGGTCTTGGAACTGTCGTTGAAGAAGCTAAAACTCCTGACGAAATCATTCGTATTGCTAATATGGATTATGAAGTAGCTTTAGCTCCGATGTTTGCAAGTTTTATTCCTGCTGAAGCTAAACATATAGTAAAAGAAGATAATCATTATGCTTGTCATATGTCCAATGGTGATGTTATCATTATTCCGGAAAAGGGTGCTCGCGTAAATGATGTATATGCTACATATCGTAAAGATAATTATAAAATTCTTGGTACTGTTGGTAGTAGGTATGAACCTGTTCAAAATACAGAAGCTATGGATTTTATATATCAAGTTTGTAAAAGTCAAATGGTAATTAATCCAAAAGATGTTATCATTCAGACTGCTGGCGTTTTAGGTATCGGTGAACGAATCTTTGTTACTGCTAAACTTCCTACTTATGAGATTGCAAAAGATGAAATGGAAAAATATATCCTTTTCACTACAAGTCATGATGGAAGTGGTAGTATTCAAGCTTGTTTCACTGATATTCGTGTTGTATGTAACAATACGTTAAATGCTGCTTTGAATCATTGTAAGAATATGGTTCGATTTAAGCATACTAAAAATGTTAAAGCTAATTTAGCAATAGGTGCTCAAATGATGCGTGACACTCTTAAATATTCTGAACAAGCTAAAATGATTCTTGAAGCTGCTGAGAATATTAAGATTAATGATGATGTGATGATTGATTATATCACGGATTTAATTTGTGATGCTAATCAGAAAGAATTTATTGCTAAATGCGGTGGTATAGGTAAGATTCCTTATGATAATGATGTTATTTCTACTCGTAAGAAGAATCAGTTACACGCTATGGTTAATTATATTGAACATGGCCCCGGACAAGATAGTCATCGCGGTACAATGCTTTGGCTTTATAACGGTGTTACTTCATATATTAATAACGGAATTGAATATAAAGATAATCTCAATAAATTCGATTCTATTACGCAGGGTAATTCTTTCAAACTCGGTCAGACAGCCTTTAATAAATTAGTTCAACGTTTAAGTGCCTAAATGATTACAGAAGTAGTTATATATTCTGATGGTACTGTAAATAGCTTCGATTCTGATAATTGTCAAATTCCAAGTGCTTCTGGTAGTTGGGAAATTATTCCTTTGCTTGCAAGTTGGGCTTTAGCTCAATATCCAAGTCAATTACCTGAGGAATGTAGAATGACTAATGCCAAATGTTTTATTGGTGTTAGAAAGAAAGGAGGTGACGATAGGATGCCAATTCCTATACGTCATCTCCTTAAAATGGCAAAATATATTGGAGAAGAAGGATATAATATTCGTACCGCAGATGTAAGTGAAATCCCACAATCTGAAGAATAAGATAGCATGAAAGAAAGTCTTATAGGATTGTATGTCGATAACACGGAAGTTCCAGAGTATAAAAGTGCTGGAGCTTCCGGTTTCGATTTACGAGCTAAATTTAATCCTAAAATTCCGTGGTTTGATAAAAGTGTTATTGGTAGGATATTAAATCACGATAAAGATGTCACAGCTTATCTTTATGATAATTGCTATGATGGTCTTGAATGGGTTATTGATTTTAACGCATTAGATAAATCTATTCGTCATGCAGTGAATCAACCAGTTGAAGGAAAAACTCTTCTGGAATATATGACGGTAAATAATATTGACAAAGTTAATATCATTCTCCCATATAAAACTGTTAAATTTGAAACTAATATTTATACTGAAATACCTGAAGAAGATGAGATGCAAATTCGTCCTCGTAGTGGTATTTCAAGTACTACTTTATTAGATGTTAAATTTGGTACTGTGGACAATGACTGGCGTGGTAATAGTGGAATCATAGTACAAAATCCTACACCTTTTAGTTATATTATTATTCCTAATAGTAGACTTGCACAAGGTGTAATTGTTGAAAAGAAACGTGCAGTATTTGATATTAAATCTTCTAAAGATGAACTAAGCAAAACTGAACGTGGTGAAAATGGTTTTGGTAAAAGTGGTCTAATGTAATAAATCGAAATAAGATGTTTAATGAATCAGATATTTTACAAGATGAGCATTATTATATCGGTGTTAAACTGATTAAAGCTCGTCCAGCTTATAGGATTAATGGTAATGAGATAGTTTATGACTTAAATCGTGCTCGTAATCCTAATGATGTTATTGAAGAAGGTTATGAAGTTATTTATTCTGATAACTATAAATCTTTTTCACCAAAAGATGTATTTGAAAAGGCTTATTATATGATTTTAAGTCCTAACAAAATTCAAGAAGGTGATGTACTTAATTTCATAAAAGAAGGTTATTCTTTACGTCTTGGTGAAAAGACAACAGTTGTTTGTGATACTACTCTAACTGGATTTGATACTGTCGGTATAGCTGCTTGTGTAGACCCTCAAACCTACGACCATGATATGGGATGTGGTGTAGCTCGTCGTGATATTAAAGAGAAAATCTGGGAACATCTGGGTTTTGTTCTTCAATGGGCTATTAATGGTCTTAAAAGGTAATTTATGATTAAGCGACTAAATGTAAAGAAAAATGTTAGATTATTAGGTGTCCAATGGAATGGTGCTAATATCTCAGAATGTGTTGGTTTTTGTAGATATTGTCATTTTTCCGATGGTTGGATGTTTATTATGTTTAGAGAGAATATAATTCGACTCGATAAAGGAGATTGGATTATTGCTGTAACTGATAAAGAATTTACTGTTATTAATAATGAAACATATCAATATCTTTTTGATAAACCGAAAGATGTTGAAAACGGTGGCGAATAAACGCGACAAGTGGGCGTGCAACCCCTTGCCCCACCGGGTCAGCGAAGCCCGAAGGGCTGAGCTATCTATGTTGCAACTTTAATTACTACTATAATTGTTGTTATTATTAATAGTGATATTACTAACATAATAAGTGATACAGACAGACCGTCAGAGTGCCTATTTTCAGGCGTTCTGACGGTCTTTTTTTTGTCAGTTAGACAAATGTACCACCGACAAAAGATAATGCCCGTAGCAGGCTGGGAAGCACCGCCACGGGCAAATATCCGGCGTTTACTCTATTAGACTATTCGTCCTCGTAGTTATCACTGTCTTTCGGACTAATCATATCTCTAAAACCAGTAAATGTAATACCAAAAGGATTATACATATTGTAATAAGACATAGTAGCACCGAGATTATTAAACTTATTAATTTGACGGAGAACAGGAACAGCTTGACGTAATGCAACTGCACGTTTATCTTGTCCCTTATAAATACCTCTGTCATAAATAAGTTCATCATCATCAACCCAAAGACCTTGAATAGTAAGATTAACAAGTTTATATGCAGATTGTAAAGTTTTCTGACCAGCAAACAAACTATTTGCAGTTTGTTCTATTGTAGCCATCCAACCAAATACTGGCATAGGTTCAATCATTTGTTGATAATAAGTTGTTGCAGCATACATAGCGTGCTGATACAAAATATCATCTTCGTCATCATCATCTTTCTTAAATGCACCAAGTGTCATAGCAGCAAGAGCACTGAAAGCTAAAGCACCTATTAAACGAGCAAATTTCATAGTTGCTATCTGTTCATTCAAAGGAAGAGTATTATAATAGAATCCTACATTAAGTAACCAACTTGATACACCTTTGAAGAAGTTACCAATACCTTTCATATAGTCGATAACAGTATTGTTATCATTAAGACTATCTTTGAAGGCTTGACTACCACTTCTAAACATATCAAACATAGGATTAAATACAGGAACTTCATAAGAACCTAATTGTTCATTATAAAATATACGACCGAAACGACGACCGAAATAACGAACAAAGTTAGGACGAACCCATTTCTTAAATTGCATTAACAAATCACCAAATGCAGCATCTTGTAAACTATTTCTGTCTACACGATTGTAAATACCATGTAATGATTGGTTAATAGCTTTAACTCGACCACGGAACTCCGAAAGAGTTTCTTCTGTAAGACCACTTTCAGGATTAAAACTCAAACGACCATCTACAAGTTTAAGTTCCGAACGAAGAGTATTATATTTATCAAAAGCTTCACGTTGAGCTTTTTTATCAGTCTTTCGAGAATCAACAATTTTCTTACGTTGTTCAGCAGAAAGTAAATTATAATGTGATTTAAGATATTGAGAAGCATAATCGTGATTCCATAAATACTCTTTTGAAGTACGTTTTTCCTCACGAGCTATTTCAGCATCTAAATCTTCTTTGAAAATAAGATATTTATCATATTGTTCATTAGTAAGAACATCTTGCAATAACTTTTCAAGATTATCATTATAAAAATCATTGAAAGCCATAATCTTACCACCAACCACTCGATGAGATTGTGTAGCAGCAAGTAACATACCAAACTGCATAATGAACTCACCCATGTTATTAGGAGCATAACCAACAGTATCAACCATTCGCATAGCTTTAATCCAATAGGAAGTTCCAGTATCAGAAGATGTTACATCACGAGTATCTTGATAAATATCATCAAAGTCTTTAATGATTGCTACAAGTACATCATCAGTTCTTGTCGAATTAATATCGCGTAAGAAATGAGGGATAGTCTTAATAACATCACGCAAACCTGATTTCATAATATCTTTGCTTTCAACAAAGTTATTAGCAGTAGATTCAACTATCATATCAGTAATACCTTTGAGAATATTAGTGATACCAGCAGTATAGTTGAGATACATAAAAGTCATAGAAGTATAACGTAATAATGCACCAGCAGAAACATCGAGAGCACTATTATATTTACTAAAATTAAAAATACGACGTTCCATGTTATTTAACTGTTCATTCGCATTTTTAATAACATCACGAGGTGCTACACCAGAAACTCCACGTTCGTTCATTAAATATTTTGTAAGCTGATAATCAGTTTCAAAATTATTAATTGCACGAAGATTATAAAGTTCTTGTGTAAAACCTTTCATTACATCAACAATATCATAAGACATCACCTTTGCTTTATACTTTTTATTTTCAAGCATTACAGCATCGTTATAATGTCTAATTTCACGAAGAGTTGAAGGTTTAACTGTAACAGGAAGTTTGTTATTTTTATCAAACCATTCACTAAACAATTCTACAATTCGAGCTTCGTATTCAGTATAACTTTCAGACTTATACTTTTTACGAATATTGAATACAGGAATATGTTTAGGAACTTGTAAAGTTTGAGCTTTTGTAACAAATCGTTTAGTACCATCAATGTCAGTATAATACCTATCTTTATGAATCATAGGGATACTAACAAATTGTTTAGCAGATTGACCTAATGTGGCTTGAGGAATAAAAGGCATTACCTCATCCCATCTACCATAATAGTTAATCCAATTACCGTCATATTCACGAATAGTTCGTTGAATAAGATTACGAATAGTATTGAGTAATTTTTGTTCTTTATCACTTAAAGCTGCATATTCATCTGATACTGGAGTATTACCAAAATCAAGTTTATAAAGAACGTTTTCACGTTTACCACTAATATCAGTGATAAGATTAAGTTCAATAAGGTCGTGAGTTTGTAAATAAACAAGTTTCTCACGATTACTTAATTCAGTAAGTTCAGCAAGATGTTTAGCTGCTTCAGAATCACTCAATGGAACAATATTCCAAGTATGATTTTCATTATATTTCTTTATAATATCATCAATGATTTCAAGAGTTTTTTCAGCAGTAGCTCTTGTAACAAATCCACTGTCAGTATAGAGATTCTGATAAATAGCATCACGAATATCTTTTCGTAAAGTACCAGTCGAATCTCCAAGACCTTCTGTTTTATAACTACCGATTAAATCTCCATATTCATTAATGAATTTATGCATTAACTTTTCACGAGCACGAGCATTTTTAGAAAGTCCCGGTTGGAACTCTTCAAGTGCACTTTCAAGTTCATCATTAATGCGCTGAGCTGCTTTCTTAGCTTTATAATTAGCTTCATCCCATGCTTTACCAGTAATATCAATCAGAGTAATACCTGTTGTAAAAGCAGAATCAAGCCAAAGTTGTGTCTTATTAATATCTTTATCAAGTTCAAATAACAAATGTTGAATTTCTAACCATTCATCTTCTGTTATTTCAATATTATTAACATCAAATCCTTCAAGACTACCATTGTGTGAAGCAAGATATTCTTTAATCTTACTAAATGCAGTAGTGTATTTAGGATTACGACTCTTATCAATTACAGCCCAAGTTACTACATCTTTAACAGATTGAATAACATTAGACCGTATTTCAGCAACTTTTGTTGCAAGAGATTTAAGTCGAGCTATATTATTGTTTAATTCACCAAATTCTTTAGTAAATAATTCTTTACCTTCTTCACTTTCAGCATCATAAACTGTATCTTGAATTTTGATTTCTTCAAGTGTAAGATATGGACTAAAATGAGAAGCAAGTTTTAACATCATTACAAGTCTATCTTTGTAATCAAGAGCCGCACCATAATTTGAACGAATTTCTTCGTAATTCAAATCCTTAGTAATAGCCCATAATTGCTTGATAGCATCATAAACAGAACTACTTAAATTAGCCAAACGACTATAAGTAGCTTTCATTGCAGCAATATCTCGTTCTTCAAGAGCGCTCTGAATACCACCTTCAAAACTTTCATCATCGAAGGATTTTAAGATATTCATAAATTCCTCACGATTTCCAACATTGTTATTATTCAAAAACTTCTGGATTCTATCCATAATTTTCAAAGTTTCAATAGCAATATTAGAATCGACAACAAGAGAATTTCGTAAACCATCTCTTGTAGGAACATCAGCATGAATAACACGAGAATATAATTTTTCATTATCACCATAAATATTAATATTCCTACGAGGAACATCAATATATGTTTCTGCAACTATTCGACCAACACCATCATTTAAGACAGTACTAATCGAAGTCATAATAGGATTAATTCTGTAAAGATTACTAATAAAAGTTTTTGTCCAATCATCCAAATAATTGAAATCTCTATTAGCATCAATCAGAACGTCACCGTTAATATAAAGATTACCATTCTTTAACATAGGAGCTACACGAAGAGCTTCTTCATAAGCAGACTTGTTATAATCTACTTGAATTGCAGATTTATGATAACCCTTATAAAAAGAATGAGTTGCTTGTGTAGTAATAAAAATAGATGAAGCAGAAGATTCTAATTCATTATAAATAACATCACTTGCAGAAGAATGTGTATGTTCAACATTGATGAATGTAGGAGTAGTAACTTCAATTGAATTTAATACTTCAAAATCTGTATCAGATACAGAAGCAACATCAGTATCAATTACATCTTCAGTTTCAACATCAATAGTGCTATCAACAGCATCTTCTGTTTCAATCATATTAGCATCATTGAAATCTGAATTTTCATCCATTTGGACTGATTCATTATCATCAATAGCTAACATGAATTTATGAATAGCATCAGAATCTGTAATAACCGATAACCTATCAGTTACAATAGTTTCACCATCTTTTTGAACTTGTGCCATCATACCTTCTTGATAAGTAGGTATAATACTAATATCACCAGTCATTAAAGATGCTTCATTACGAAGTAAAGGATTAACAGGTAAGAATACATAAATCTGTTTCAATGGACTATTTGTATTTGTAGGAATTGCATATCGTTTGTATACACGATTCTTACTACGAGTAATCCTTTCAGTTACATATTCTGCATTAGCATATTCAGAATTAATTAATCGAGCTTCAGTTTCAATATAGAAATTCTGAGTATTACCATTTTTATCAATATAAGAACCAGTACCAACATTTTCGCCGTTAGCATTTTGAACATAACCAATAGTGGCTTTATTTTTATTTGCTTCCCAACGATAACGTTTTTGTATATCACTTAATAATACCGGATTCATATCTGATTTCATACGAGATATTAAACTCATAACAGGTGTAATATCTACATTTCCATCAAATACAGCTTTTTCAGCATTTCTTAAGTTTTCTGCATAATTACCAAGATTAACAGAAGGGTCAGGATAATGAACTTCACGACATAAAGCATCATATTCTGCATTAGGTCGATTAGTACTTATAAGTTCAATCGGAATATATTTTGAAACATTATAAGCATAATTAAAACCTTCTGTAACATAAGTATAAACTAATAATTGACGTATCGTATGAGCAATATAAGGAATCTTACTATCCCACATACGAAGAATACTATCAGTTATATTAGACCAAGAATTAACATCATTATCATCACGTTGGATTCTAATAATATCATAAGGTACAGAACGATTATTCTTACGAACTGTTAAATACTTAAATATGTTATCACCTCTGAACTCAGGTGATTTCTCAATATAATCTCTTAATGTACTATCTTTTTGAATAAATTGAATCTGTTGAGCAAGTGAAAGTTTAGTATATTGAGTAAAACTTTCAGGTGTATAACCATCTTTAACAGTATTTAAAAGAGTCTTAAAGATAAGTTTTTGTTCTTTAAGTTGTTCTTCTGTATGAATACCTAATGTAGTAAGAACTTCCGGAGTATTATCAGGTGTTAAAATAGGAAGAACTTTAACAAGCCCATTATCCAATCCACCGTTAATACTTACGAGATAGTTCATAATACTATCAGTAACATATTTATAAGTAGATTCATCAATCGAATTTTTACGTTGAAGTATTTGACCTAAAATCGTATTAGCAATATGATGATTTCGAGTAATGAAAACATCACCGAAACCATTAGCCATTAACCAATGTGCATATTGATAACGAGCTTGAATTACTCCATAAGCACTTTGATTTTCAGTATCATTAAATTTGTTGCCATCAAGATAACCTTCAAATGAACCAACAAATATACTTTCAATAATGTCTTTACCATTATCAAGAATCACCTTATTAGGAGTTTCATATCCAACAGCTAAATCCTCAATAAGTTCACGACGTGTCATAATATCATTTCGTTTCGGAAGTTCCGAACGAAATAGTTTCATATCAGAATAAGTAATCGCAGCAAGAGGATTACCTTTAACATCTTTTGGTTTATAATGCCGTCTAAAAGAATCAGAACTTTCACGAGTAAAAGCAGCTTTAATCGCATCTATTGCTTTAGGATTACCAGCATTTTCTTCGATATATTCATCAATAAATCGAAGTGTTTGATTATACTTATCATTTACAAGTTCTTTTAAAGCTTTTACTGGATAATAATATTCAGCAAGTTTACGTTCTTTTTGGTCAGCCTTAAAGAAACTATCAACCCTACTTTCACTTTTAAGCATAAAGTTAAGGTCAATCAAATTAGTAGCAATTTCATTATATTCAACAAAATTACCAAGAACGCTAATCTGACGTAATAACCAATCTGCTGTACGATTATCACGATTTTTAATATTATCTAATAATTCCTCAGTAGTTTGATAACCATATTTACCACCGATTTCATTAATAGTAATATTCGGTAATTTATCTTTCAGTTCATTAAGCTGTCCAACAGTAAGAGTTTTAGTTTTACTTTTACCACTTGCGACAGTCATTATGATATCATGCGATTCAACCGGAGTAATTTCTTTTTTAACAATTAAATCAGCATAAATCTTAGCAAGTTCTACACTATAATCAGAACGAATTGCTTCGATAGCATCAAGAATTGTAAAATTGCCACGACTTAATGATTGAACTTCCATTCGATTAACTGCTTCAACAATAGCAGGTTGATGAATAAAAGCATCCTCATTAGTAAACCTATTAACTTTACCATTATAAAGTTCAATAGTAACACCAGATGATATAGCACGAGCTACACTTAAAGTATGAACATTAAGATTAAATCCAAGTCCAGCTTTAAGAACATCAAGAATACCAGAAGTAAACTGATTCATTTGAAGTTCAACTCGCTCACCACTAATATCCAAATGTTCATTAAGTGCATCATTATTAATCCAAACATCATTAACCCAAAGAGCATTTTCTTTTGGCAATAATTGGATATTTTCAGCACCATATCGTTTAGCTAAAAACTCTTTATATTTACTTGTTAATCGAGGTACACCTTTATCACTTACAGTGTACATTTCACTTCTATCAGCAAAACCTTTAGGTATCGGTAAAGAATTAAGACTAATCTTACGACGAATACCTTTAAGCAATCTACCATGTAAAGTAGAAATTGTTGCGATTAAAGTATCGAAATTAACAGAGTGACCTTTAAGAACTGTTGAACCCATACTCATGTTATTAAGAGTAATCTTATCCATGAGGTTATTAGGATTCAAAGTTTTAAGAGTATAATTCCAAAGAGCATTATCACGGTCAGATACAGCTTGAATTTCAGCCATACCATTAGGTTTATTTACTTCTTCAGCATGATTTGGATTGGAAAGAACAGCTGTAATAATATCAATCAGATGATTATCACGAGCTTCTCTACTATTCAATTCATAAATACTCTCATTTTGAACAAAGTCTTTTGTAAAAGCATTAAATGCCTTATCAATATTACTTTGAATAGCACTTAAATAAGGAACAATAGTTTTATCAGTATCCTCAACAAGATATTGGAATTTTGATTTAATAGTATCAAAATTACTAATTGTATCAGGAGAAATATCAATAGTGGCTAATTGACTATTAACATTCTTAACAAACTTAATTAAATCATTGATTGCTTTATGAGCACGAATTAATAAATCCGAAGTATAAGCGCGTTGAGTTTGAGTGTAATTACCAAAATTTTCAGTAACACCATCTCGCTTATTAGTAAGATACTCTCGAACTAAACTATTTACATCACCGTAATTCTTTGCAAATCCATACTGTAAATTATGCAGAATAGATTTAAGAATCTTAGTATATTCCGGATTACTTTTAACATCTTGTAAATCCTCTTTAATTAATTCAATTATATTATTGAGAGGAGATTGATTTGCATTAGTAGGTACTAAATTAGGATTATAATACCGGCTAATCCACTTAACAATAGTATTAAAATTATGACTTGTTAAATTAGTAAATTCTTGTGGAGTAGTAGCTAATTCGATGTACTTTTGCTTAAATACCGACCGTGTGAATTTACCCCCTATTTGGGCCTGCGAGGCATCAAATTTCGACTTAAATTCGACAGGTATATATTTGTCTTGCTCAAAAATTACATTGCGATAGTAGGCGTAAATCGAGTCAATATCAAAGTCCCAGCCAGTACGAGTAATAAGACTTTGTGGAAATATAGCTTGTGTAGCATTATTATTAAGAAAACCAACAACTTCAAATACAACCATTGATTGTTTACCCTCGGTAGGAATACGAATACCTATCATCCGACGAGCTTCAACATCAAGTTTATCAATATCAACAGTTATAATATCCTTGGTTGTACCATCTTCATTAGTAATAGTTTTAACAGTACCAATATTTTTATAGAAATCCATTTTCCACGGATTAACTATAACTTCTGCATAATGGTAATTTCCATCCTCACGATATTCAGCTTGTAATTCAAGACTTCTACCAGTTCGTTTACATTCTTCAATAAAATTTGAAGCATATGTGATAGAACCATTAGCAACAAGTTCATCAATAGTTTTATTGTAAAGTTCTTTATCAGAATAGAACTCATTATGTTTGATTAACTCATTACTTGCAGTAAATATATCTGCTCGAATAGGAGCATGAAATCCGGGAAGATATTTATTAATAACTTGTTTACTTAACATAGAAGCCAGTATCTTCTCTAACTTACCTTTAATAACAGGATAAGATAAAGGCATAGTCGGAAGACCATCTTCTTTAATTTCAAGAGCTTTTCGAATAGTTATAGCATCAACATCATCCGATATAATTTCTTGAAAACGATTAACAAGTTTATTTATATCAATTTGAATAGCACCGCGAGCATCAGTTCGAATTTCACCATTCTCATCAATACCACCAATATCGTAAAGTAATTGCATAGCATCTTCACGAATATTAGTAGCTAATGTCTTTTGAAATTCATCAAATAGTTCTTTACCAGTAACATTTTTGCCATCTAATTCATAAATAGCATTATTCCAATCAAGACCTTCCATAATCTGCTTAACTGACTGACCACCTAAAATAGTAGTTTCATCAAGCAAATCAGCTTTAATATCTTGTTGAATAACAAAATCACTATCTCGCATATAAAGAATAGACCTATCATCTACTCGATTTAATGCTTCAATATCAAGACCACCTTGGTCATTATGAATTTTAACTGGTGTAATACCAGATACTTTAACAGCAGAAATAGGACTAACTTGGTCAATATTATTTTGAATCATCCAATCATATAATTGACCCATAGCACTACCTCGTGTCATACTTTTAAAAAGAACAACGGTCGAGTCTTTAATCTGAACACTATCTACTTCATTAGCAAATATATCAACTTCATTACCAGTTACAGCCGGAGCATGATAAAAATCACCACGGCGACGACGAGTTGTACCAAATAATTTAACTTGTTCTACAACCTTAGCATAAGATGTAGGATTAAATGTTTTAGTTGGGTCTTGTAAATCAGTAATATATTGATATAAAGGTTCGCTCGGATTCCAACGACCAGTAGCTTTCAAAAGTTTAATAAGACCTACATCAGTCATAATAGACTGAGAGTCATTAATAGTAGCAGTAGCACGATAAGCATCCAAAATAGCTTCATTTTGAATACCCATTTTATCAAGAATATTGCTATTGAAATTCATATCTTCCATAACAACAACCTTACGAGGAGTATCGTTATGAATTGAATCAATAGAATTAAGACCATTCTTAATAACTTGTGCTACACGTTTATTGAGGTCTACTGTATCTTTATATTCTTCAATATCACCATTAAATATAGCGTTCATACTATGATTATAGATAGTATGATTAAGTAATACTTTAAGTAAACTTAATCGAACACCATCATTATCCATAATATCATAAGTAGCAAGAACGTGCTGACGAGCGCTATTTAACAAACTTTCTTTCTTTAATGTAGGGATAGTATCAAGAGTATATTCTTTACCATCAGCTTTGCGACGTTTAATCCAATCATTAGCTTTCTGATTATATACTTCTTGAACTAAATCTGCTAAATAACTATCGAAAGTAGTAACGACACTTGTATCAGTTTTGATATTAGTATCGTAAATACTTTTAGCAATATTTTCAAAACTATCAACACCAGTTGTAGCATTCCAACGAATATAAGCAGTTACGAAATCACGAATATTACCAGTATTAGCAACAAGATTTTCATCGTAAGGTTCATTACGAACTTGTGCAATCATATTACGATAAACTTCTGCAACATCTACATTATTTATCTTTGCAATATGAGCAGGTAATGTGATATTCTTACCATTCTCAATATAAGTAATATTCAAGAACTGAAACGCCTTACCAGTCGGAATACCTTTTGCATCATAAATAGCTCTACCATTCCAATACTTTCGATTATGACGAGTTTTCATTTGAGCAATATTCTCGTCACTATTATCTCTTAATTGGAATATAATTTGTCCAAAAGTATTAAACTTAAAGACATCACTATTTACAATCTTTTCAATAGAATGGAAAACATTTGATTCTTCATTTATCGGATTATCTGTTATACGAACAAACTTATTTCGTGCAACAAGATTATCTAAATATTCAGTTACATAAGAATATATACGAGGAGCATGAGTAGCTAATCTACTACTAATACCATTCATCGGCAGATAAATATTTAATCCACGAGAAATAGCATCATTAATAAAAGGAACTACTCGACTTTCAAAATCTTTTACATAGGCATCATAATCTGCATCAGTAAAATAATCTGTAGTAGTAGGTTTATTCGGAGTAATATTTTCACCCTTAAAACCATCAATTTCGATAGTATTTTTAAGACCTCGAATAGATTCTTGTCCAGATGTTGCAGGAGCACCTATCGCACGACTTTTAGTATTACCTGAGAAGATAAATACCGATTTAGGATGTGCTGCAACAGCCGCAGGTGTATAATTAGAACCAAAAGTCTTAACATGAATTGAAGTACGAGGTTTAGAAGAATCTTTAATAAATAAATCATCAACCTCAAGTCGTTTAGTAGTCATCATATAACTACGAGGACTATCAGATGTTAAGAATACATATTGACCAAGCATATTAAGAATAACTTCGGTATATGTATAAAGAGCACCTTGTACTTCACGATATTTCAGACCTTTATTTCCAATCTTAACACCATTAAATGCAGATAATGCAAATTGATAACGACGTTCAACATCAGAAATAAATGCAGGATTTACTTCGTATTCACCAATACTATTTTTAGTAAATATTCCAAGACCAGTCTTTTCATCATAAATAAGAATATTATCTTCTGCACCCGGAGCAGTTAAAGTCGGGTCATTAAGATAATCTTTAAATATATATTTAATATATTCAGTATTTACACCAGTACGAGTAACAAATCCACGAAGGAATTTTGTAAGCATACTATCATACTGAGGTGAATAATTAAGTTTACCTTGAACATCAAGATAACTCATATTCGTAAAACTGTTAAAATCATAAGTAGCAATTTGTGCTAATGAATATAAATATCCATTGATATTATGTGCAGGAATTTCTTTGCCACGATATGTATTGACACGATGTTTAGTATCGTTAACTACATTTTCAAGGAGAGAGTTAACTCTTGAATATACTTCATTAACATTATCGTTTGCATTATAATATTGAGTAAGAGCATCACGAGTAATTGCTAATCCTAAATAATTAATTACAGACATCTGTTTATCTAACAGAGCTGCTTTATCAATCTTACTACGTCTTGAAATAGGTTCAAAAATACGTTTAGATTTAGGATTAGTATAAAGTACATCATTCAGATTATTATACAATCCAAATTCAATATTTGTACTTAAAATACTTTCAAATCTATCAATATATGTTTTAACACCAAATGATTCTCGATTATTCTGATAAATCGTAGCATTATTACCACCTTCTAATGCCATAATATTTACAGGAATAACAGCAAGTTTAATTCCAGAAATATAAGCATTTACAAAAGAATTATCATAATCAGAAGCAGCAGAACCATTATCTTCAAATACTCGTTGGAATATTTCAAGAATAGGAATAAACTCATCATTTATAGCTGCAAGTTGTTGCAATCTATTATATACATCTTGAGGTTGAATATCGTAAAGATGTGCCTCAATAAGTTTATTCCATAAAACATTAATATCAATAGGAGCAGGAATGTATGCTTTATTAGCAGTTCTATTTTTGAAATTACTCGAACCTACAAGAAGAGCTATTTGAGCTTTAACATGAGATGCTAACGTATTCTTTCTATCAATACGTTCTTTTTGTAAATCATCCCACATTACTTCAATATCTTCAATAGCATCACGTTGTCCTTCTTCTGTACTTTCATCATCGACAATCCGATTATTTTGATAAGCACGCTTACGATTAATACCATAGTTCTTATCAATATAATCAAGAAAATAATTAAAGATTTGACTATTACCTTTATTCAAATCAGTAAGTACATTTGCTACAAAAATATCGTTAAATCTTGTAGGAATAAAATTGGGTCGAGCTTTATACTCTTCAAGTTCTTTATTAAACTCAGCAAGAATTAAAGCCTTAAATCCACTACGAGAAACATCTCGATAATTAGCTCCAAAACGAGCTTGTCTTTGTTCCGCAGTAAGACCTTTTAACTTAAAATAAGCAGCAGTTAAAACACGAGCCATATAGGCATAATCCATCTCATCAAATGTAGCAGTATTTACAATAGATGGATTAAAAGCATGTTTAATATCAAGACCTAATGCGTTACCAAGAGATTCAAAATCTTTACGAATATCTTCACTATAAGTTTCATCTGTCGAAAGAGCAGCTAATACAGATTCTAATTTAAGTTCACCACTTGTATAAACGGGATAACCCGTAGCTCCATAAGGAGTACGGGCATCCGCTTCTGCATATAAAAACGCTGTAAGAATACGACGCTTAAAAGCATTCTCTAATGATACATCAGCATTATCTTCAGCATAACCTCGAATATTATTATAATCTTTAATAGTAGGTAAAACACCTTTTTCCATTAAAGATGTAATAATATCTTCAATAGGCTTAGTCTTAAAAGACTTCATTTGATGATAAAGATCAGATTTCTCAAGTCTTCCATCAGCAGTTAAACGATAAGGTTCAGGACTACATTGTGCATTCATAAACTAACAAATTTTGTTATTATTGTCATCAATATATTTGTCAATAAATTCGATTACATATCCACCGTTTGAAGATACAACATTTTTCTGATTATTCAAAACATTTTCAGAACTATTTGAAAAAACCTGACCAGTGGGCGTCAAACCCACTCCCCCACCGGGTATCACTATGTTCGGGCCAATATCAGAAACATCAATACTATTAAGTGTTTCAGAATTATTGTCATCAAACGTAATTTCACTGTCATCATCAAGAAAATCCAATTCAGCTTGAGCTGCTCTTTGATTTTCTGTCAGAGTTTCATCAGGCGTTTTAATAGGTTCTGTAACTGATAAATTATCATGTGTTGCATCGTTTGTAACATTAGTTTGATTAGTTGTAATTGAAGTCGGCTCCGCTGCTGGGCTTCGCCCAGCGCTCCGCTCCCCGGTGGGAGAGGAGGTTGCACGCCCACTGGTCGGACTTTTTGCGCGTCGGCTATTTACACTATCCAAACTATTAATTACTATATTTCGTACATTATTAAGTAAACTATTATCTGTAATTGTATCTATACCAATAACAGAAAGAATTGCATCAATAATTTTATCCCAAAGACTTTTACGTTTCTTAATCTTCGGAGCTTCTTCTACAATAATCCTATTTGCCAAATTAGCAAACTGTTTATTTGTAAAAGCATAAGTAACTATTTCAGCAGGAGTTTCACTTAATATTTTAAGATATGTACGAAGATAACCAAGTTCAAGTTCAGTTAAATCGCTCTTATATTTAGCATTAAATTCTTTAGAATCAACTTTAAATGCGGTATCATTAATATCGCTAATTAAGGTAGCAAGTTTATCGTATAATTCTTTAGAATTAGCTTGTTGTTCAAAATACTTATGAAGAGATTCATGAGTAATATTAACACCTAAATCAGTAGCAGTAAAATCACGTTTAGTAAGTTTATTGCTATTGATAACGATAGTTTCAGTACCTTTATCATATTGAGCAATTATGAAATCTTGTTTACTTGATAGTTTCTTAATACTAAAATTAGTTTTACCATCAGCATAAATTCTATCATATAATTCAGCGATTCTGTTAGCAACATCTTCAGATACAAAATCAGGTATAACACCTAATACTCTAAGACCTGCTACTTTATCATCTGTAATATTAACAAGTTTTTGATACCAGTTTGTTTCAGTATCATTTGTCATTGAACTTAATGTTGTAATTGCTTTAACAGCAAATTCTTTCGTCATATCTTCTGATTCTCGAATAGGATTATCAGAACTTTCAGATTTAAGTTCAAAGAACATTGCAGGTTGAATAGAATCAATAGTATAATTGGTAACAACATTACCATTGGTATCTCTAATTCCAATAACACTTGTTGTTAAAGCGCCGGTGTCAAGAATAAAATCTTGCATCGAATCAAATATTGAAGAAACAGATTTATCAACGATACCTTGTTGTTTAGCCCAATCAAGTATTTTAGATTTATATTGACCTTTAACTGCTGCGTAACCATCATCTGTTTTAACACCATAAGTATAATGGTCGCCTTGCAATGCAGTAGTAACACTACGTTGCATATTATCATACAGTTTACGGAATAGATTATGATTAAGTAAATCAGTTAAATCTTTACCAGTAATACCTCTTGTTTGCAAATCAATTACAGCGTAAGTTCCTTTATTAGATTTACTCTTTTCAATAATACCATTTAATTGAGCAAGTTCTCGTGCTGTAAAAGGACTCTTAGCAATACGAACTTTTGAAGTAGTTCTATTAACTGGAATTACTCTACGACTTAATCGAAGTTTAACAGGAGTAAATTTATCACCAGATTTAGTATATTCAATACTAATTCTATTGATATAACTTATTCCATTTCCAAGTATATTCTTTTTACGAACAACTGTTTGGAAATCTAAATGTTTAATATAACGAGTTTTTCCAGTAGCAGGGTCTGTATTTTCGTAAAGAGAACTAATGTTAAACCATTCAGCTCCCGGAACTCCACGATTATAACTTGTAATAATAGCTTCTGACAAAGGAGCTAATCGACTACGAATATTAGCATTGTGAGCTTTAGTTCGAGTCTTATTAGTATCATCTACAAGAGTATACAGACCAGATTTAGCATCAGTTGGAAGAGATGTAAACGTAGCATCTGAAATAATATCACTCATAGTTTGAGTAACAAATTCCATAGCAGCTACATTAAATGGTGTATCTGCAACATCACTTGCTAAATTACCACGATGTAACGGAACATAACTTTTTCCATTTTCACCAGCATTAGCTTGAATTTCTGCATACATTTGGAAATGTCTATCAGATGAAGTAATTTTATCTTCAACAATAGGATTATTAAATGCAGTGTCAGTAGTAAGTGATGAAACTAACATTAAACCATCAGCATCAGGCTGACGTTGAATAATATTAACGGCCGGTTTACCATTAACTGTAACAGTACGTTGCATCTCTTCATTTACATTAGCTCGATAACCACTTGAATCGGCAAATGTAATAGGAGATTTATTAATACCTTTTAATACTAAAATTGCAGAACCTTTTTCTTTAATTTCAGTAATAAGTTTTTGACTTTGAATAAAGTCATTTCCAAGTTTAGTATTTAGATTCTGATAAGCGTTCTTGATTCTAAGTCCATAACGAACATAATCATTAAGATTTTTAAGTCTTACGTTATAGAACATAGGACTAATAAGATAATAAACCTTATTTAAATCAAGACCTTCAATATCAAACGCTTCCGGACTAACACCTTCGACTTCGGTATTATATTGGATAGCTCCAATAAAAGCATTGATTATTTCAGAATGTTCAGTTTTTGATGTATTACCATATTTATCTAATTCTTTAATAATTGATTTCAGTTTTGAAACAACTGAATCAGAAGTTTGTTGTTCACGAGTTAAGGCTTCAGTATATACTTTATAAAACTCTTTTGTTAAGTTGAATATTGTATCACTTCCACCAGCTTTTCGGATAATAGTATCTACAAATTTAGATGTTCCATAAGAATTACCAAAAGCAGAATCATATTGATTAACTCCACTTTCATCAATTCTACCTAATTGGATTCCATGATAAGTTTCACTATCACCTAAACCAATTCGTTCAATTAATAGTTTCTTACCATTTACATCTAAATTGACATCGACATTACCATCTTTATAAGTAACTTCAAATTCTTGACCTTCGTGTAAAGTTCTTAAAGCATCGAATAATTCAGTAGCCTTGAATTTAACACCATTAACTGTAATGTTGTTTTTAATAACACGAGTTTTAGGATTATAATATTCAGGACTTGTGATAATCTTATAAACTTCAGGTGTAAGACGACGTAAGCCTTTGAAACCATTAGTTTCAAATTCACGTTGAATATGAGTTTTGAAGAAATCACTTAAAAACTTACCACGAAGATTTAAGTTACTATCAAGATAAGCACCGTCTGTTGTTTGAATCGGATTAGCAATTCGTTTATTAATAATATCAAACAAACGTTTAAGAGCATCGAGTTGTTCTTGTGGAACACCATTCTTACTCATTTGCTGATATATTGTATTAACATTTACATCATTTTTGAAATATTTAAGTGCATACCAGATAGGTTCATAATATTTGATAACATCATTACGACCATCTGTTTGCTGATATATAGAATCGAGAATATCTTCGTAAGTATAAACGTGATTATCAGTAAATATCTGACGACCATCGAGTTTTACAATAGTATTTTCAATAGCATCAAGAGCATTACGCATTGAATCACTAATATAATAACGATAGTCATTAGTATTAAACTCATCTCTCGATTCAGTATCATCTATAAAGTCAGAAACACTGTTAGCAAGTACATCAAGACTATTAAGAATAGATACATCATCGTTTAATTCAGTACCACTTTCAAAATTATAATATCTCGAAAGAATAGAATAAGCCATTCGAGCATTTCTTAATAAATCAAGAACATTACTTTGACGAACAGCAGTAATAACATCTACTCCAGTAAGATTCAAAGCATCAACATCAGATACCAAATAAGGTTGGATAGATTGAGCTAATGTATGAAGTCTTGTACGAGCAGGAAGATTAGGAACAGCACCATATTCTAAAAATTCTTTTGCTAAATTATTAACAGCAGTAGCAAATTCCATAATTTTAGAAGTTTGACTACCAAAACCATCATCATTTACAAGAGCATCATGTAATGGACTATCTTCATCTTGTCTAATAGCACGAATTTTACTAATAAACCTATTCATCACACTATTGATATATGCGATATTAGTTTTGTAAAATTCAGTTGTACTTTTAGCTACTTCATTAATAATACTATTTTTGAATAGAGTTATCTTATGATAAAAATTTGAATATCTAACAGTATCAAAATTACTATTAAGATTTTCAAATTTGATTTGAGTAAGACCTTCGATTTGTGCTCGAATTACATTATGGTCTACATTAATATTCTTAAGAGTTAATTTACCATCAGTGATAGTATAATTATTATTAAGAACATTAGCAACGTTAGCAATATAGTCAGCAATAGCTTCACGCATTTTAGCGTTTTCTTCTTCACTATAACCAACTATATCACCACCATAAAGATTCCAAATCCAATCTTTGAAAAGATTAGATTTAAGATTGTTTGCAATACGAATATTACTATCTGATAATAACTGTTTTACACGATTAGCTTTTTCTAAATTCTCATTACTAATTTCAGTAGGTTGATATTCATTTATCCAACCAATAAAATTACCAATAATAGTAGTTCGCAACGTATTAAGTTCAGTATTATCAATAGGAGATAATAATGCTTTATAAGTATCACTATTAGAATCAGATAATTCTTTATACAGATTTATAATAGTATCTAAATAATGATTTTCAAATTCATCTGCCGAAAGTTTATCTTGAATACTATAAAGTGTTTTATAAATAGCATCAAATTTAGTTTGAACTTCACTTCGAATTTCAGTAATATCCATACCTGCAAGTTCTTTTGCAGAATATGTATCTTCTTTACCAGTCGCATCATCTTTTATAGTAACCATTATAGCACTAAAATCGGTTTCGTCGTCGGTTACGACCTCGATTCTTTGCACGGTTTTGGGCGATTCTGCGATATTAAATTTTGAACCTACCGAATATACCTTATTTTTAATATCGACGGTATTTGGGGCCTCGCTGTCATCGAGAGAGTACGAAATCCCGTTACTGTCTGTCAGCACCTCGGTAGTAACATTTTTGGGTTCTTGACTTGCTTCTTGATTAGTAGTTTCAACAGTTTCTTCTACTTTATCTTGAGCTTTTTCAATCTCTTCTTGTTTATCATAAACCTCTTTAAGTAACTTACTTCGTTCAGCTATAATCTCATCTCGATTATTAACATTTTCTTCGAGAGCCATTACAGCCATACTTAGTTGAGTTCGAGCCTCTTCAAGAGATTTATATGTTTGATTATTGTTATTGCGAGTTTCACGCAAACGTTTTGCAGCTTCATTATATTCAGTTACATTGTTATTTTCACGTTCACTCTGTTCTGTAATATCACTATTAATTCTATTAAGTCTTGTATCGTAATCAGCTAAATCATTTTCAAATAATTCAATCTTCCTACGAGTATCAGCAATTTCTCCATTATGAATAGCAAGTTCTTGTTCATATTGGAGTTTACCAACTTCTAATTCTGCAATAGCCTGACGAGCATTTGCAATTTGTTTTTGTAGACTTAAAATAGATTTCTTACTATTTTTAATTTCAAGAAGATACGGTTTACGAGCTTTGCGATTAGGTTGTTTTGTACTGATAACACCTTGATTAGCAATATAAGTATTTAATTCATCAATTTGAGATTGCAAACCATTGATTGTATTTTCAATAGTTTTAATCTTATTTACTAATCGAGTACGTTTACCTTTAAGTGTACTAATCGCTTTATTACGAGTTTTATCTTCAAGCTGAGTTTTATAATCTTCAATAACTTTTTGCAGTTCTTCACGTTCTTGTTCAAGAACAGTCTTTTCTACATTTAAGCTATGGAGTTTACTATCAATAGCTTTAAGGGCTTCATCTCGTTGCTTACGAAGATTAGACGCTTCAATATCGAAAGTTTGAATATCAGTATCAACGATAGCTAATTGACGACGATAATAGTCAAGTAAATAATCATCAGTTGATGCCTGAACTTTAAGAACATTGTCGAAAGGATTACCCCAACTTAAACCCATATTACGAGCATGAATATCTCGCATAATAGTAAATTCTCTACGAAGAGCATCTACAACAGGTCGTTTATTAGCACCATAAACTTCTTCAAGTTGAGCATCTGATAATTTACTTAATTCATCAAAATATTCAACAGCATAATTGAATCCATTAGCAGAACCAATTCTACCCATAATACCAACAAGTAAACTTGAAGCAGGGTCAGTAATAGTTCTATTAACTTTCGGAGTACCATCACTATTCATAACTTGATTACCAGCTTCATCTAAAACTGATATTTCAGTTACTTTAATATTCATGTCACCGTCAAAATCAGCAATAGCTGCGGCAGTATCTTGAATACCATTTATAATGTTAGTAGCTCGTTTATTTTCAGCTTCTTTCTGAGCTTTACCATTAAGTATTCGTGTAACACCATTACGTCCAGCAGACATTACACCACCACCAATAGCACCCCAAATAAAACTATCCCATGAAGAAGCTTGTTCAACAAGTCTTCCCATACGAGCTAACGGAGTTAAAGCAGCAGTTTCATCTTCAATTCCAAGTTCTTTTTTTGCAGCAATGACACCTTCATTAAGTGCCATATCAACTCGCATCTCTTCAAGGCCTTCAGATAAAGCAACAGAAAAGAAATCTTTTGTTTTACGAAGTCCAACACTCGGAATGAGTTTACGATTAAGTTTAGACGCTCCACTATCTAAAACAAAAGTCTTACCTTTTTGTGCAAGACCTTTTATATTACTTCTTAAACCTTTTTCAATAGAAATACTATTAACTGGAGCTTCTTTAATACCACGAAGCATACTATTGAGTTCAATAGCATTAAATAATACTCCATAAGCCCAAGCATCATTGTAACTTTCAGAAGCATAAACAGATGCAAACTTACGAGCATCATCTTCACTGAAACCTAAATCGAGAGCATATTGATATTGTTCATCATAACCACGAACAATTTCTTCCATACTATCGAGATGTGCTCCATATAAAGTACCAATTATCTGTTGAGTATAAGGATTTTGTAATGCACGACCTGCTTTATTCAATGCAGAACCTAAACGGCCAACACCGTTAATCATTGTTCCTAATTTACCAACAGCTTGTAAAGCTCGCATTTGTCCAATAACAGGAAGCATAGATGCAGCAGCAGAACCTACGGTAGGAAACATACTTGCCCACCAAGTAGCATCACCCATACCACCAGCAAAACCACCTTTTTGAGCTTGTTCTGTTTGATAAATAGGCATTGCTTTACGACCCCAATTCTCAATATCTTTACCTACTCTCTGCCATTCAGAACCAAGACCTTCGTTGATAGCTTTGTCCCATTTATATTTGGCATTATCATCCCATATTTGACTAATAGCACGATATGTAGTAGGAAAGAAATTAAGAATACTACCAATACCAGTAATAGTACCACCGAGAATAGTAGTTCCTAATTGACCAATAGCATTTTTAGTTAAATACCAACCACTTTGATTTTGTGCTCTATTTTCATTAAGAACACTTAAATCAAGATTAGGATTAACTTGACCTTTACCTAATATATTCTCATATTCAGAAATATTAAAGGGTCGAATTGAAGATTGTTTTGCACCACGAGCTTTTTCTATTTCCATGCTCGGTAAAACAGGAGTAGCTCCTACTCCAGAAACTTGTGTTTCAACCGGAGTAAGAGCTTGAGAACCTGTAATAGGAATCTTAATATCTGTTAAATTTGGCATATGTTTAATATCCTATATTAGCATTATTAATTCTATTGTTTTGAATAGCTTCTGCTGCTTCTTGCATATCAAGAAGTATTCCATATTGTGTTAATACATATTCAGAAATAGGTCTTAATGCTTCATTAATTGTATCATAATATTGAATATTGTTAGTGGTAATACCATTTATAGTATAAAGACTATTCGGAATAGCATTATATCCAAACTGACCATAATGAACAGAACCGTCAGGATATGTTAATCCACTAATATCTTTTATATAATAACCTTGCGTAGTTCTACCGATTTCAACTTTACGACTATTTCCATCAATAGAATTATTAAAAGGTTCGTGAATATTCAAATTATATTCAACTTTACCTAAATCATCAACAGTTCTTTGAAGGTCTGCGATGTTTGCAACAGCAGGACTATTATTAGCACCAGTAGTATCGAAATCAATAAATCCCGAAGCATATTGAGATTCAATCATTCCAGCACTACGTTGTAAACCTTCACCACCAATTTTAGCGTAAGGTTTAATATTACGGTAATTATCAAGAATTTGACGAGCAATAGTAGACGGGTCTACTTGTTCAGAGAAAATAATATTACCACGAGCAGCACCAGTTTCATCAAAAAGAGTAATTGCATATTCATTACGACCTTCACGAGCTGCAATTCCATTAGCAATCGGACTAACTTCAGTCTTATAAATATCATAATCAAGACCAAGTTCTTTACCCGAAAGAGGTTTAGAATTTTTAGTAGCGTTACTCTGACGAGTTATACTTGTACCTTTTGAATTAATAGTAGTCGAAGTAGGAAACGCATCAAAGTTCATATACTTAGCTAATTGCATTCCGGTAAGACCAATACCTTCTCCAGACGGAGTTTGAACAACACTAATATTACCAGCACCTTTTTTCCAATTTACCATAGCAGCTGCCATGTAATTTTGTTGGAATCTTGAAGGATTAGCAATAATCTCACGAGTTGCTGTAAATTCAAGCGGAGCATCAGCAATAGCTTTACGATAACGATTTGAAACATTATCTGCTGCATTAGACAGAGTAGATTCAAACTCTTCTTTTGTCATAATATTATCTCGGCTTATAGCAATATCGCCATCAGCAGTTTTATAATAAAAACCACCATCTGGTGTTACAGGAATACTACCTGTTTTTTCATTTCTATTATAATTATTATTTATAAAATCAAGATATGCTTCATAACTTGAAATACGATTATCAAGAATTAATTTAGCTTGAGGGTCAGCTACTTTGTACCAACCTAATAAACCAGATAATTTATCTCGATGTTCTTTCCAAGTATCAAATACAGAATTAAGCTGAATTTCGTCAGAACGAAGTTTAGCTTGAAGATTATTATAATTACGTTGAGCAGTCTGAACTTGTAAAAGCTTACCTTTAAGATTAGCTGCTGTTTCTTCATCAAGACCTGCTGAATCAACTAATCTTTCAGCAGTAGAAATATTAAGTGTTTTAACAATATTACCATCTCCCGGATTAAGACCTAAAATTCTAAGTTCATCAGATGTAAATATCTGATTCATAGAATTTGAAAGTTTAGTCATTTGGTCAGTAATTTCATTACGACGATTAATGTTTTCTGCAACACTATCACCAGTAACTTCAAAACCACTTAATGTATCAAGATACGGAGCATATTGTTGAAGAGTTTCAAGTTCTTGTTGCTTACCTTTTGCACGAGCTTTAACATAAGCTGTATAACCGGGATTAGCAATTAAACCAACCGTAGTTTTAATATCTTGATAAGAATATAAACCTGCGGCAGCACCAGCTAAGCTTTGGATATTATTGTTAATAAATTGACCAGACAAAACACTTTGTGTAAAAGCGGTTCTATCAAGATTCTCAATATCATCAGTAGCTCCAAGTACACCCTTAGCGTAACTTTCAAACATTTTATCTACATAATTCTGTAAACCAGCTTGAATAAGTTCAGGTGGAACTTGAGCTTTGTTCTGTAATATATCAAGAACATTAACTCCATATTCCTTATTAACAGTATCTAACAAAGTTTTAACTTCAGCAGGTAATTTAGAATTAACAGTAAACTTACCGTCTTTTGTAGGAGCACCAAGTTCATTTATGTTAATACCTAATCCATTAAGAGCAAACATTGTAGGATTGCCAGCAAATAAAGGAGCATAATCTCCTAATTCGTAATCTCTTAAATGTCCACCAGCAGAACTATCATCTTTTACAAATCGAGTAAGAGCATCTTGATTCTGCCAAACAGTAGTAAGATAATTAGTATAATCAGGATTAGATTTGAGTAATGACATAGCATAACTCATAATCTCTTGTTCTGTAATACCTTCTCTTTCACTACCAGTTTTAACAAAATGACTTGCTAATTTTTCACCATCAAAACCTGTTGCAACATCTAATCCATACTGACGTATCATATCAGGATTAGTAACAAGATTTTCAAATGATACCTTATCAGCTTTAGCTTTTGAAAGAATATCAAATACGTCTTTTTGATATTTATTTACATCGAACTTTTTACCGATTTGAACTCCATTAAAACCGCCGCTTACAACAGTATTAGTTTCTGCATCATAAATAATATCAGAAGATTGTAAACGACTACGAAGCAAGAAAGCATTTTGATTTTGAGTATCCCAATCACTTTTTTTCAAATCTTCCATATATTGCTGTTCCAAAGCATAATCAGCTTGTACAGCTTTAAGACCTTCATTAGTTAGAATATTCTCAGTTTGCTTATAAATATAATCATCTGCTGCAAACCAATTATCTTGTTCCTTAAATTCATTAGCACCTTCAACAATCTTAGCTCTTTCAGAATCAAGAACTTTTTGTCCACGAGAAGTTGCCTTAATTTGACTTAAAGGATTAGCAATTCTATTAATATAAGCTTCACGATTTTGGTAATACTTTTGGTTCAAAGCATTTCCAACAGCAGCATATACACTTCCATAGTCTTGTAATTGTGGAGTTTTTAATGTATTAGTATCGTATCGACCTATTGCAATTTCTGCCATAATTTTATAATGATTAGTTTGTAAATTAGTTGTAACTCGTATGGCTCCGCCTGCTGGGCTTCGCCCAGCGGCTCCGCTCCCCGGTGGGGCAGGAGGTTGCACGCCCACTTGTCGCGCGTGCTTGTACCACTATTTGTATCATTACAAATATACAAAAAATCGTGAATATCGGACTATCCTATAAAAGAATAATCCGATATATCACGCACTACATTAAGCTCTTTTACGTCTTGCAAGACCACCACAAGCAAAACCACTTCTCATGTAATTAGTTACTCCACGAGGCCATAACTTTTCATATAAGCGGGCACTTGCGTAATTATTAACTGCTCCGGCAAGACCTTCAACACCTTGCAACATTCCTTGTAATCCTTGCGTTCTGACTGCCATTAACTGTTGATTCAAGCCGACAGCTTTGTTATATTCATTAATAGCGTCTTGATACATAATTTGATTATTAGCATTTCGAGCATTAATTCGTTCTTGCCTATTCAAATCATATCTTTGACGTTGATAATCTTTCTTAGCTCCATACAGTTTATTTCGAGCAAGTTGAGCATTAATTGCAAGATTTGCTACACTATTTCGAGCAGTTTGAACATTACTTGTGTTATCAGTAATATATCGAGCAGCTCTACGTTCTTGTGTGCCAAGTTCTTGTAATTCCTCACTTATATCATAATCTGTACTATATTGAACAGCATCTACTTTATTACCTTTCGGAACATGAAGTGTAGATTCAAATTCAATAGCCTTTCGATTAGCACGAGTATTAAGAGCGTTACCTACAATTCCAAACAGTGAACTTGCAAGATTCATACCAAGTCCAAATTCATTAAATCCGAACTTAAATGCAGAACCACTGCCAGCACTTGCAGTAGTTTGAATCGGCGGTAAAGTAGTAAGTTTAGGAGCTGAAACTCCTGTAAGACTATAAGGTGAAGTATATCCACCAAAAGGTCTTTTCTTTCTTACCATTCCACCACAACGCATAACCGGAGCATCATTACGAAGTCCTAAAGCAGTAGCATAAAGTTCTTGAGCTTCAAATAAATCTTCTGTTTTAGCATCAATAGCTTCAGATTCACCACGAGCTTTATTCATTCTATAAACTAACTTTTCAATATTACGAACATTTGTTCCAGTTTGTAATTTGTTAGTTTTACTCTTATCTAATGCAGACAAAGATAATGTAATTCCATCAGCAAGTTGAATAACTTGAGCTTCTTTTTTACCTTTCATATCAGTAAGTTTCTTTGCGTAATCAGCGAAAGTACGATTTGTTCCGGGAACTTTAATTGTATCACTGAATACTTGACCACCTTCAGGAGTTTCACGAACAACTTCACCAGCATACATTCGACCATTTTTAGTGCCGCCGCCTTCAATTTCCGAATCTCCATATATAATTCCAGTTTCACCAGTAGCAGGATTATATTGTTCATGTGTTTGACCATAAGCAACAACACTATTAGATGAATTAGGAACTACTTGGCCACCGGTGTTTAATTTTCTACGACCAATCATTCCACCTAATTTAGCATAAAATCCTGTACCTTCAGAGTAATTACCAAGATTACTTTGTCGAATAGTTGCAACATCATTTTCAACTTTATCTTGCATATTACCCAAAGTCTGTTGGCGTTCCATTTCAGCTTGTTCAGCTAAAAGTTCTTGACGACGACGTTCTTCTTGACGCTTTTTCTTACGTCCAGTAAACAGACCAACGATGCCACCAATTAATGCACCGATACCAGCACCGATAGGGCCAAGCCAAGAACCAGCAGCTGCACCAGTAGCAAGCGCCGCAGTTCCACCAACAGCAGCTCCAATTCCTAATCCAGTTCCAGCTCCACTTAAAGCGCTACCACCTACGATACCTTCGCCGTCTGCACTATATTTAGATTCATCAATATCACTGGCTTGAACTCGTGTACCCCATTGAACACTACCGGGGTCATTAATACTTGTTCCACCCCAATAGAATTTTCTACGAGGAGTTCCAACAAGTCCACCGAATTTAGCAGTAATACCACGAGAAGTTAGAACTTCATTATTAATCTTATTTTGCATATTAGCATAAATAAGTTTATCGTTAGCAATTAACTTATCTACATAATTCTTAACTGGGATTCCAGTATCATCATTCTTTCCACCATGATATAATAAATCAATTATACCATTACCGAAAAAACTATTACCAGAATCACGAGCCATTCCTAAATAATCAGCAGTAGCATCATGTGTAGAACGAATACCACCGAAATTATATTTTTTACGATTAGTTTTACTCATATCTTCAACATAGTTATCAGGATTATCATCAGTATTAAAATTAGAAAATAATTTATTTCTAATCATATCATAATCATTAGAACTATTAGTTTTAAATATTTCTAATTCAGATTTATCTCTTCTTTTATTACCAGTAGTATATTCTTTAATAATACTATCTGTATTACGTTCATTAGCACCTTTTAATAATTTCTTATATTGTCTAAAACCAGTTCGACCTACTCGATATGCGAGATTAGACATAAGATTAACAATAGGTTGAGGTAAAGTATTGAAATCATCAATACCATATTTCTCAGAATAAATATCACGAACATCATTGTAGGCTTTCGCCATACGACGATTCAATTCAGCATCAATTTGTTTTCTTGTTGCTTTACCTTTTGCTTTAACAGATTTAGTAAAATCAGAAGTATCATTTAACTTAAAACCGGGGCCAATAGTTTTAGCACCACCTTCATACGAGGGATAAGGATAATAATATCTACCATCTTTTGAACGTGAACGAACAGTTTTAAGTTTACCATTTTCTTTAACACGAACAAATTCTTTATCACCAGTCAATTCGTTATCCCAAATATGTTGAGAATACTCATTAATATAACGAGTAACTTGACGAAGACTATCAGGATTAACTTTACGATTAGACATACCATTAAAAGTTTGAGTAACACGACAAGTGGGCGTGCAACCTCCTGCCCCACCGGGGAGCGAGGCCGAAGGCCGAGCCGCACAAGTTGTTACAAATTACCTTTGATTATTACGATTATCAAGAATCCATTCAGGATTAACATCAATAAGTTCCCAAAGTCTGTTATTATCACTATTATTAAACTTCATTATACAATAAACATATTGACAAATGAACTTATTAATATCATACCATTTAGCTTTACGTTTTAATGCAGATTCATCTACCACTAAATCAGTAATCATAAAAGGTATTTGTTTGTGTATATCATTAACACTATTAAATCTCCAAAGATTTACTTTATTAACACCAGTTGTACCATTATACCATTTATCATTAAATTTAACAATTCTATAACCAGTACATTGGTCATCATTATGAACCAGTATCTCGTTAATAGTTTTATAAAATTCATTAACAGTAGGTAACAAATTATTAACAATATCAACTCTATCTTTCCAAGCGATATTATTTAATAACTTATTATAACTATTATTATCATTAAGAATAAATTTAATATATGATTTTTTAATAAGTTGATTACCATCATCATCTTTTAAGAATCGACCATAATTATTTTTAGATATTGCATAAATACCATGTTTATCAAACCAGAATAATCCATTTCGATTGGTAATACCTACGATAGGATTATAGTCATGGAATGAAATCCAAGCATTAGCAATAGGACTAAAACTAATTGTGAATTGTCTGTTATTAATATTTTGGACTAAATATAAGATATTAGTATCTTCATTAAATGCCCAAATTCTACCATTATTCTTAAATGGATTAATTACATCTTTTACAAGATTACCGTCAAACCATTTAAGAGCATTAAGAGCAGTCATATTACTTACTTTATCCCCATTGATATTAAAGATACGTCTATGAACTGCATCAATAACAAAATAACCAATAACATTAACGTGAGTATCAAAATAACTTTGACAACCTATATAACCACTGGGACTATATGTAACCTCTTGAGGTTCCATATTAAATATATCAGCTGTACCTAAATACGAAGTACCTTCATCAGTATTAGAAAGTGTATCACGAAGTTGTAATAAATGCAGACCATATGTCTGTTGAATATAAAGATTTTTATTGTCAGTTTTTAATGCAATAATTTCACCTCGATTAAAAGGCATATCTTTATAATCATCACTTCTAAATAATCGCCAATTAAGATTAGCATTTTCAGCACTCTGTAATTGACTACGAATTATACGATAAGGGTGGTCTTGAGTTCCGGGAATCTCTTCAAAATAAGTAAATGTTTCAATACCATTCTCGTTATAAACAGGAGAATAGCCTTTACCAACACTACTATTTATGAAATTATCAACTTGATAACTTAATTGATAAAATTCGCGTAATTCATTACCACGTTTACCATGATATTTAAAAGATTTATCTACGTTATTAATACTAAATCGAGCAAGAATATTAAATTTACTTTCAAGAGGAATAGTAAATATCCAACGATAAACAGTAGCATTACTGTCTAATTCTTTTGCTTGAGCATCACCATAACGATAATCAGATGATGGGGCAGTAGCTCGGAGGGTTATATATCCAATAAATGTATCACCAACTAAAGAAGTTATTACTTCAGAAGAACCTTTAATATTAATTACATTAGATGCAATTTGAAGTTTCTGATTATTAATATCCGAATAAAGTGTTTCAGAATTATTAATTAAATCGGCAATATAGCCTCTTGTCCATTCCTCATTATCTGTACCTTTATTAAATCCATCAAAACCTTTTTCAATACGATAATAACTATCGCCAGCAATATTGTTTTGAGAACTAATATTAGCATTGATATATTCAAGTGAAACATCTTTGGTTGCACGAGAAGTATCAATAGTAAGACTATTAATGTCAGCATCTAAGAATCGAGTTCCAGATTTATTAGGTTTTTCATTAAATCCATTAAAATCAGTACCATTCCAATCAGCTGGGAATACTTTTATATCATCATCAAGTTCTTCATTCTTAATAAATTTAAGAACATCAGTTTCAAAGTATAAAGGTTTAAGTTTACCTCGAATACTATTTATTTTGTTATAGAGATATTCAAATGTATAAAATCTTGCGTTATCTCCGCCAAAAGGATTTTTATAAGTTTGATTTTTACCAAAATTGTTAGTTTCAGTATCTCGCATTGCGAAACCTTGTGTAACAATTCGAGAATTATTAATATTATGTTCAACAAAGAAATAAACTATTGAACTAATATATTTATTCATTAAATCTGTTTTACCAGCAAGATTAGCTTTGATATTGATATTAGGACTTAATGTACAAGTAGGATTCCATTCAGAAGAAGTAGAATATAATTGAGTTAACCAATTAAATGTCGGAGCAGTTGAACCATTAACTTTATAACTTAATCGAGCTTCAATTAAAATATATTTAGTTTCTTTTGCATCAAGATTAATTACGAAATTAGTTTTTGTATTAATACTATTACCAATAAATACAGATTTACTATCTGATGCTAAAAGATTAGATTCAGAAATTTCATAATATCCGGTTTCAACTTCAGATTCTTCTGAATCAATCCGTTTAACTACCGATGTAGCATCATAAACTTTTGTAGTTAAATTTATACCAGCAGGTATCATACTATCTCCACCAAAGGTAGGACTACATTCAACACCAATTAATTGACTCGATGTACTCTCACTTGTTATTTCTAATACCACAACTTGATAATCAGAAGGATTAACTCCACCTTCAGAATCTTCAGTTGTATATGGTAGTGGAAGACTTGGTAATTTCAGTTTACCTTTCGTTAAAGAACGACCTTTCGCTTTAACAGTTAAGTGTCCAGTTGAAACTCCGTATAAACTAAAATAACGATTACGAGCTATTGTAGGATTTTCACTGCCAACACCAGTTTTAGCAATTTCATCTACTTGTTCAGCATCATCAATATCAGGTAAACTCTTCCAACTTGGACTTATAATCTTACTAATACTTTCAGATTTATAAGGAATTTTATGAGCATTTCGATTAGTAGAACCTACGGGATAAGCTTCGATATCATAATTATTAGCTTTCCAAGGAATATGATGTATATTTACAAGGTCACCTTTATAATCATAATATCCAGCATAAAGAACATAAACTTCACCACTCTTAAAATAACGTCGAGTACTATTAATATAAAAAGAACTCGAATTCCAACTTAATTGAACATCAAGATTGTTTTCTGTAAATTCTTTAAGTTCACTATCGAGTTTACTATAATCAAGAGTCTTTACATTACCTCGAATAAGTCTATTATTGAAATTAACAAGAGTATTATCTCGAATATATGATATATTTTTAATAAAAATATCATCAAGACTTATAGTAGATAAATATGAAACATCACTTACAATATGAGTAGTACTTACACCACTAATTGAAATATCATCAGTTTCATATGATAATTGAGCTTCGTCAGTAATATAAACAATAGCAAATCTGCAATGTTTATATTTAATACCACTATTTCTAAAACTAATAGTAATATTTTTATTGATTTCGATACCTAATGCATAATCTTCTTCGTAATTACCACAAACAATAAGTGATGTACTCAAAGGAGAATAGTTTGTATAAGTACCATCATCAAGACGATATTTAATTGCTATTTGATAAGCACCAGTTTTAAGATTACCACCGTCTTTAACTTCTAATTGAAGTTCAGGATAAGTAACATTTGGAATAAGATTAAATGAATCAACTTCATCAATAGTAATATCATATCCTATCGCAGTATCATCTCCATTGTTACCATCATAAAACGGGTCAGTTAAATTAATAATTCTTGTTTCATTTGCTGATTCATCAGTTCCCTCAGTAAATGTAACAATCAAATTTTCTTTATAATTATATATATAATCTCCATGAATTGGTCTATCAATACTGAATCCAAATGCACCCGATGTACTATACAAACAACGTTTTACAGTTGGGTTATTATCATCAAGATTAAGATATATAATAGCGTCGTTAGTTTGTAAATCAGATTTATCTGCATTATTCCAGTGTTCTACAACGCAAAAAAGTACAACACCAACATTAGTTGGAATTGTACCTATAATATTATATTTGTGATTATCGGCATCACTATAAATATAAGGAATGATATGCCGATTTGTCGGATGATTTTCAAGAATATCATCTAATTCACCTATGAAATCAAATCCCCTTTCATTAAAATAACTTTGACCTTTATTATCAATAGTTATATTTTTAGCATATCGTAAAGATTTATCTTGTGCAATATGAGGTGAATTATCTAAATCAAGACCTAAAACTTTCATAATTTCTATTATTCTAATGTACGAAGAATAGTAGCAATATTCTCTCGACGATCGTTACTAAATTTATTACAAGAAACTCGAACTTGTATTCTCATTCTATCGAGTTCTATTGCAGGATTTGTATAAGGATTGTTTGCTGTAAGACTTACAACTGGATGCTTATAACCTCTTAATAACATTTGTTTAAGAACATAAAGTTTAAGATATTTTTTAAGAGGGCCATTATTATAAATAAGAGGGACATCCATATTTATAATACTGTCATAAACAACAGGTAAAGCTCTATATCTTAAATGAATAGTTCCATAATCAACGTTAGTATGAATCCAGTTATTACTAATGTAATAATAAGGTTGCTCTTTATCAATCGGAGCATGATTAAAACTATCGTTTTTATCACCGGGACTTGTTATATCAGCATTTGGAATACCGGGATAAGGAGTATATGTCGGAACAATTGTTACTTTTTCAGTAATAGTATCTTTGTTAAATTCAGCTGAATTTTTAAGAACAGCTTTTTTATTATTTATAATGACATCAATTACACCACGGAAATCCCACGGTAATTGACAACGATGGTCGTCAAATTCAATATCTTTTTCTACATTAACATAAGCTTGAATGAATTTAAGTTCTTCCAAAGCATTTGCAACCCAAATAGGAAAACGACTTACAAAGTCATCACTTTGTATATTATAATCGTTATACATATCTGGAATTAATGTAGCACTACTAATGAATATATTATTATCAATCATAAAGCATTATTTTGTTTAGGAAGATTATTTCGATATAGTTTAACAGCTTCGTCAGGATGATTAAAACAAATTGCAAGAATTTTATTGAAACAATTAAGTCTTCGATTAGTTGCAATTTCATCAACAGTTTTACCTTTCATTGCAAAAGGTGTTCTGTCAATAGTTTTCTCACCATTTTCGTAAGCACTACTTGTGTGACCAAATTTGAATTTATAATAGACACTTTGTGGTATTCGACCTTTAACTTTATGATATACAGCTTTTATACACCAATCATAATCATAATATATGAAATAAGGAATACCATTTGGATTATCAGCAGTTCGTATATTAATACCTTGTTCTAACAATTTCTTTTTTAAGTCTTTTGTAGCACCCCAATCGACAACACTGCATACATCTCCGGGCATTGTCTTTTTATAGTAAACATAAACGTAACCTACGGAACTACCAAAAGAATAATTATTACCTTTACATAGTAAATTAGCTATCTCATTATTAACTTCATCTTGCATATAAGTATACATTTCAGAAGGTAATTCTTTAAGAGCAGCCAGAGTTTCTATATCATCATCAAGTTTATCAAGACGTTCATAAACTAAATAATTATAACTACGAATATAACTCATTAGTTTAGTACCAAGTAGAGCATCTTGTTTTTTATTAAAATAAATCTTACTACGATTATCAATATCGAATACTACTGAAACATCAACACCAGCTTCTTGATATTTAGCAAGATTATCTTTGATATTATAAATACAATCATTGCGTCGTTCATAAGCAAGATGTAATTGTTTAATTAAAGAATTAAGTTGTATTTGAACTTCTTTAACGAAATCTCTCCAATAATATTCGTTATCAACCATAATGATAGAAACCTAATGTTAATCTTGACCATTACCACGTTGAGCAATAGTAGGATTATTATTATTTGTTTTAATATCCAAATCTTGAGGATAAATACCAAATTCAGTTTTAAGTATTTCTTGAATTATACTTTCAAGCATATCATTAGGTAAAGGTAATTCAATATCTTGACCATCTTCATTCTTAAAGAACGAAAGAACTTCATCAGGATTTTCAAATATACCTGTAATCATTACTTCATTAATTGGTCGTCTATCATCAATATCTTTTGTACCAACTTTTTCAGCAATAATTATATGACCGTTTAATATAATATAAGCTCGTGGATACCCGGTGGGAGAGCAGGTTGGACGCCCACTTTGACGTAGTTTAAGAGATGTAATAGAACTCTCATACATATATCCATTACCAACAGTATCACCTACAAACGCAAAAGGCGCATCACTTTGTATGCGCACTGGTGTAGGAACTTTGTACTTTGTTCCTAACAATCTAATTTTATTAGCAACTCGATATTCAGTAGGAAGAATATCACTATATTTCAACTCTTCAACAGGAGCAATAAAAGTAAGTTTAAGAATATCATCTATTCCATTTTTCTCAACGCTTTGTCGGATACGATTTGCAAACATAGTTTTAATCATATCCTTAACACGTTCTTTAAGTTCGTGATTATTAGGTTGATTAACCATGTTTGCAATACGAGCTGCATATTGATTAAGTGTTCCCATATCTTACTTATTTAGATTCAAAAGATTAGCAATAGTATTTTGTTTTTTCCAAATATATTTTTCATCATCAGGATTAAATCCTTCTACGATATTATATTCAAGAGAAATAAAACCAATAGGTGTTTCTTTAATAGGGTCTTTAATAAGAAAAGTATAAGCAGACTTCATACCTCTACTTTCAAGTTCATCTTTATAACATCTGTCTTGAAACTTATGTTTACTAACATCATTACAATAATGACGATTTCTAACAAGAAGATTATGAAATAAATAAGGAAAATTATTAACAAGAACATCCTTAAAAGATTTCTTATAAGATACTACACAACAATCATAATCTTCACCAACAACAGTGTATTTATCCATTTCTACACCATTAATGAAATGACCGCCATTATGAAAATAAGCAATATAAACAGCATTAGCGTGAATAGTATCTCGAATAGAAGCACATATCTTATCAAGTTCTATATAACAATTACTTTTTTCAATAGTAAGTTTTTGTTCTTTACGTTTAGGAAATAACCATTCTTTTAGATAAATACCAGCAATCGTACTTATGGATGTTATTATAGCTACTATAATAGCTGTATAATCGAACATAGATAGGCGTATAAGAGGATTAATATTAATAGGTATATTATATTGGGCTACTAACAAATATACGTTAAAATCCCCCATTTCCAGCCGTAATTACATGAAAAAAGACGTGCTAATCTAATAGCACGTCTTACCAAACAAATTACAATAGCCCATTAAATAACCCTAAAATATTCCCAAACCTTATCACTACTTGCATCTTCATCTTCGAACCAATTACTAATAGTTGCTTCTACGATTTTATCTTCGATTTCATTATTTGTTGCATTAGGAAACCACTTCTCATAAAGATTGATATTATCGTGATATTGAGCATTAAGAGCCACATATACATCCCACATAGTAACATCCTTATTTAACGGACGTATCCGTCACTACATTCACCAATATTAGTATAACGAATTAGCAGAATATATAATACACAAATAGGTCATAAGTTATAACAATTTTATGCCAATAACAAAAGTTAAATACATAACTACAAGAATACATCATTATAACGAAAGCTAACGAACTACCAACCGTAATATCAAATAAATCTAATATTATATCTTTGACATCCAACATTGCAAGTGTATTATTAATCAGAATACCCGCAGCAACAGCTACGGGTATCCATTTAGCAATTAATAAGAACACTTTGTGCTTAAAGTTTGCCATAGTGTTTTATTTCTTTTTAGAACCTTTCTTAATTTTCTTAACATCACCAGATTTAATGCCAGCCGTACCACAGCCGCGAGTTCCTTTTGCCATAACTTAATTAGTTTTAGTAGTTTTATCAATTTTCTTATAATCAACACCAATCTTTTTTAGAATCGGTTTGAATATCCAACTCCAAGCAACTGGTGCAAGAATAGCAGAATTAATAAGAATTGTAGTATTTTCATATCCACCTGCTATATATCCTGTGGCAATAGCAAAACAACTAATTAACATAACCAGTCGTTTAGTCCATGTACCAACAGATTTATCACCATTAATATCATCTATTGCTTTAATAAGTATGTATGTTAAAACATTCACACAAAGCATAAATGATAAATCAAAATGAGTACTGAATAACTCAACGAAATGTCCTACGAGTTGTTCCATTTACCATTTATCAATTTCATCGACCACCATATTTCTTATTTGGAATATATTTTAAGAAACTAAAAGGAAACAATTTCTTTCTAAAATCTTTATTAGATTCTAAACTTCTTGCTTCACCTTCAAAACAAATATCTTTATAAGCTCTGTTATAAGGAGGTAATATAATTTCAACTATCCAACTAACAACATAAGCTAATAAAGGAATTGCAGGAGTAGCAAGTAATCCCCACCAAGAATCATTTGTAGTAAGACTTAATATGATATTAACCAACAAACCTACAATAAAAAGAGTAATTTGTTGATAACTATGAACAGTTTCATGTCGTTCAACAGTTTCAGTAATTTTATCTTTGTATTCAGTTCGTATGATTAACCACCATAATATCGTCATACATAAATACCCTTTGAACGGTAGGAATTTACAATAGACTTTAATCATGATTTTATTTTAATTGAATTTCTTTATAATAATTAGCACGTATAGTATTCATAAAATTTTCAGCAACTCCGCTATTATCAATAACTAAACCATCTTCATAACCTCGTAACTCCATTATCTTTCTCCATTCAGATTCTACTGTCATATTATTATAAACAGTTCTTTGTAAAATAGACATAGCACCTGAATAATTATTATCTTCAACATCTCTTAATTTAATAAGACTATTAATACAAATTGGTACTATAGAGTTAATATCTCCCATACCCATAATGCAATTATATACATAACTGGTATCATCAATATCAGCATACATAATTGTTACAACAGAAGGTTTCTTTACTTCTTCTTCTTTAGGTACTAAATCATAATATTTAATTTTAAGAGCACCGAATTTTCGAATAATAACATCTAAACTTGCAGTAAGATAATCCAAATTATCATCTGTCATACTTTTAAGTAAGGTGACATTCGGAACAGCATACTTAATATTAGCGTTTACAGGATTAATTAAACTATTTACAGTACTAAATATGATAAATACTGGGACTGGTTTTGTATTATTTTTAATATCATTATTAAAAAATAAATGAAGACTAACAGATAATTGAGACATATATACACCATGTAAACTTCTATAATTCTTTATAGAAAGTTTAATGTTATTTTCATCACCATTTATATTCAAACTACCATCAGGTGAACCAATAATATTAAATATAGAATCTATAAGATTACCGAATTGAGCTTGTGTAGGTATTTTACCTGTTTCAAAATATTGTTTAAGCTGACTTTTAGTTGCCATAATTTGATTGACTGTTTTTGTATTACGAATAAATTAATCATAAGATGTACCTGTCTCTTATACACATCTGACGCTGCCGACGAAGCTAGAAGTGTAGA
>OWIW01000275.1_pt1 | contig 40361 bp, 30 predicted proteins | sample 2433821 | NCBI WGS metagenome assembly OWIW01 (sample SAMN05065751, study PRJEB22554) | human gut metagenome | biome: ENVO:2100002; feature: ENVO:00000062; material: ENVO:00002003 | host: Homo sapiens | place: USA | reverse complement strand
GAGAATTTGTCAGGCAGCTGGCGGACCGTTTTAACGGAATCGATGAAATCTGGGTTATCGCCAGACGCGAAGACCGGCTGAAGGAGCTGGTATCCACGGTTCCAGTGCGTTTGCGCATCTTCGCCGTGGATTTAACAGACCATAAGGAGCTGATGGATTTTCAGTGCACGCTGGAGGAAGAGCACCCCGATGTCAAATGGCTGATCAACTCGGCGGGCTTCGGAAAGATTGGACCGGTAGGTTCTTTAAATCTTGCCGATGAAGCCGGTATGGTGGATTTAAACTGCAAAGCGCTCTGCGTGGTCACGCATATGGTGCTTCCCTACCTCTCCGGGAACAGCCGCATCATTCAGCTGGCTTCCTCGGCAGCATTTCTTCCGCAGCCGGATTTTGCCATCTACGCGGCCACGAAGTCCTTCGTACTCAGCTACAGCCGGGCGCTTAACGAGGAGTTAAAACCGCGCGGCATCTATGTGACCGCAGTATGCCCCGGACCAGTAAAGACGGAATTCTTCGATATTGCGGAGACCACGGGCGAGATTCCGGTCTATAAGAGGATCGTCATGGCGGATCCGAAGCGCGTAGTAAAGAAAGCGATCCGCGACAATATGATGGGACGGACCGTGTCGGTCTACGGCATTACCATGAAGGCATTTCATCTGCTCTGCAAGGTTCTGCCTCACGGCATGATCTTAAGAATCATGAAGGCGCTATAACAAACGGGGATTGAATCAACACTATACCGATAAAAAAGGAATGACAACTGTGAAAAAATACAACAAGGGGCAGTACGGATACCGGAACCATCATAAGAAAGTGGAGACAGGCAAAGTCGCCTTCGGAGCAGCCATGATTATCGCCCAGCTGACCGCAAGATATTTTGTGGACAACACGGCCTGGAAGAATATTCTGACGGTCATGGCCATCCTTTCCGTTCTTCCCACGGCCAACGTGGCCTCACCGCTTCTCGCGGCCTGGCGTTATAAGACGCCCTCCGAGGACTTTCACCGGAGAGCGGCAGGGTATGAGGGACGTTTTTCCATTCTGTACGACTTAATCATCACCACCAGAGACGCTATCATCCCAGCGGATGCAGCCATTGTCCATCCCAGCGGCGTATTCCTATACTGTACCTCGCCGAAGCTGGACACTGCAAAAGCGGAGAAATTCCTAAAAGAGATGTTTGCGGGACACAAGCTGGATCTTAGCGTGAAGATCATTCTCGATGAAAAGGCATTTTTCCACCGGATGGAGAGCTTGAAGCCGGCGGAAGATTACGAGGATGACGGCAGTGTGGACTACACGCTCCAGCTGCTTAAAAATCTATCCATGTAAGGGGAATTGAAAGATGCGTTCTCTCATTGTTTCTGAAAATGAATCGGGTCAGCGGCTCGACAAGCTGCTGGCCAAATACTTAAATCTGGCCGGTAAGGGATTTCTCTATAAGATGATGCGCAAGAAGAACATCACGCTGAATGGGAAAAAATGCGATGGCTCGGAGAAGCTCGTCCAGGGAGACGAGGTCAAGCTGTTCTTCTCCGAGGAGACCATTGAGAAGTTTTCCTCTCATACGCTCCAGGAGGTCAAAAAGGTGAATCTGCATATCATCTATGAGGATGACCATATTCTTCTGGTCAACAAGCCTTCAGGAATGCTTTCCCAGAAAGCGAAGGACACCGATGAATCCCTGGTGGAATACATCATCGATTACCTTATATCCAGCGGACAGTTATCCACAGAACAGCTCCAGAGCTTCCGCCCCTCCGTCTGCAACCGCCTGGACAGAAACACCAGCGGCCTCGTCGTCGCCGGCAAGTCTCTGCCGGGCCTTCAGATTATGTCCGCGGTCTTCAAAGACAGAAGCCTGCATAAATACTACCGGTGCGTGGTAAAAGGCCGTGTGACGGAAAAACAGGTCATTACCGGATTTCTTAAAAAGGACGAGGCCACGAACCTGGTGACCGTCACCACAACGGAAACGGCGGGAAGCGTTCCCATTATGACAGAATATGAACCGCTCGGCTGGGCGGAGGACTGCACGCTGTTAAGCGTCAAGCTGATTACAGGGCGGACCCATCAGATCCGGGCTCATCTGGCCTCTATCGGCCATCCCATTCTTGGGGACTACAAATACGGCGACAGCGCAGTCAATGAAGAGGCGAAAAAGCGCTGGAATATCCGTTCCCAGATGCTTCATTCCTGTACGGTGACATTTCCGCAACTGCCGGAACCGCTGACCGGTCTTTCCGGCAAAACCTTTTCAGCGCCGCTCCCGCAGACCTTCCGGAAAATCTGCCGGGATTGGAGTTAGGCTATGGGAACATGGAACACGAGGGGCTTAAGAGGCTCCGCACTGGAAGATATCATCAACCGCAGCAACGACAGCTACCGTGAGAAGAAACTGGCCCTGATCCAGAAGGTGCCGACCCCGATCACCCCCATCTCCATCGATAAGGAGAGCCGCCACATCACGCTGGCTTATTTCGATCAGAAGAGTACGGTAGACTACATCGGGGCCGTACAGGGGATTCCCGTCTGTTTTGACGCCAAGGAGTGCGCCGTGGAGACGTTTCCCCTGCACAATATCCACCCGCATCAGATTGCCTTTATGCGTGAATTCGAGGAGCAGGGAGGCATTTCCTTCATCATCCTGTCCTATACGGTGAAAAATGAGATATATTATCTTCCGTTCGACGAAATCCTTCGTTTCTGGACTCGAATGGAGGAGGGCGGGCGCAAAAGCTTCACCTATGAGGAAGTGGATAAGTCATGGCAGATACGCAGCTGCCGGGATATCTTTGTCCACTATCTGGAGATGATTCAGAAAGATTTGGACAGAAGAGATTGACAAGTCGGGCAGTGTCCCTTATAATAAACTACACGTTATCATGGTAGCACTTTACCATATGAAAGCAGTATGCAGCAACGTTCGGAGGAAGCTATGGCAAACAAATTATTACATACACCGGATGGCGTCCGGGACATCTACGGAGTGGAATGTACCCGAAAGGCAGCCATTCAGAACAGGATCTTAGAGATATTCCATCTGTACGGATATCAGGACATTGAAACGCCGACCTTTGAATTCTTTGATATCTTTAATGAATCCCGTGGAAGCGTTAAAGCAAAAGAGATGTTTAAGTTTTTCGACAGAGACAACCATACCCTGGTGCTCCGGCCCGATGAGACGCCGGCGATCGCCAGATGTGTGACGAAGTATTTTACAGAAGAGGATATGCCTTTGCGGCTCTGTTATTTGGAGCGGACCTTTATCAATAACACCAGCTACCAGGGACGGCTCAAGGAAGCGTCCCAGACCGGTGTGGAACTGATCGGTGACGACTCGTCCGACGCGGATGCGGAGATTCTGGCCATGGTTATCCGGGCCCTGAAGGCGGCTGGCCTCACGGAATTCCAGGTGGAGCTGGGAGAGGTCGATTTCTTCCGCGGCCTTTTGGAGGAAGCCGGCATGGACGAGGAGATGGAGGAGAAGCTTCGTGAGCTGATCGAGAACAAGAATTATTTCGGCGTGGAGGAGCTGGTGATGGAACAGCCCATTCCGCAGGAATTAAAAGATGCATTTCTAAAGCTTCCTGAACTGTTCGGTTCCCTGGAGGAGATCCAGGCCGCCAGAGAATTTACGAAAAACCCGCGGGCCTTACGGGCGATCGACCGTCTGGAAGAGGTGAACCGGATTCTGGAATATTACGATTTGTCGGAATACGTTTCGTATGACCTTGGAATGCTGAGCCAGTACCAGTATTATACCGGAATCATTTTCAAGGCCTATACTTACGGAACAGGAGATTACATCGTAAACGGCGGACGGTACGACAAGCTTCTCATCCAGTTCGGAAAGGATGCGCCGGCCGTGGGCTTCGGAATCTCTGTCGATGATCTGATGCTGGCTTTATCCAGACAGAAGATCGATACGCCGGTCCGGGTGGTCAATACCATGATTCTCTTCGAGCCGGAATCCAGAGAGCAGGCGATCCAGCTTGCGAAGCACTTCCGCGATACCTCCATGCCGGTGCAGCTTCAGCTTAAGAAGGCGGACAAGACGCTGGAGGCGTATAAAGCCTATGCGGGGCGCACCACCATTACGAACCTGCTGTACTTAGATGAGAAGGGCTTTTCCGTAAAGATCGTAAACTTGAACTTAGACCGGATGGACGAGATACCGCTGTCCGAATACTTAAAATGAGGGATGACATGAGATATTTGACATTTGCCCTGGCAAAGGGCCGTCTGGCAGAACAGTCGCTGGATCTGCTGGAAAAAATCGGAATCACGTGTGAAGAGATGCGGGATAAGAGCTCCCGGAAGCTGATCTTTACAAACGAGGAGCTGGGGATGCGTTTCTTCCTGGCCAAGGCAAGCGATGTGCCGACCTACGTGGAGTACGGCGCCGCCGACATCGGCGTGGTCGGAAAGGACACCATCCTGGAAGAGGGCCGGAAGCTCTATGAGGTAATGAACTTAGGGCTGGGCGACTGCCGTATGTGTGTCTGCGGACCGAAAGAGGCCAAAGAGCTGTTAAAGCATCACGAGAGAATCCGTGTGGCCACCAAATATCCGGCCATAGCAAAGGATTACTTTTACAATAAAAAGCACCAGACTGTGGAGATTATCAAGCTGAACGGCTCCATTGAGCTTGCCCCCATCGTCGGTCTCTCCGAGGTCATCGTGGACATTGTGGAGACGGGCACGACGCTCAAGGAAAACGGCTTAACTGTGCTGGAAGAGATCTGTCCGCTGTCTGCCCGCATGGTAGTCAACCAGGTCAGCATGAAGCGGGAAAACGACCGGATTACCCGTCTGATCCACGATTTGAGGAATTTAATGCAGTCGATGGGCTGATGTTTTAAAACGCTCACTACAAGGAGGAAAACAAATGAGAATTGTTGCGTTAGACGAAACTTCCAAAAAGGATATTCTCGCAGACTTATTAAAGCGTGATCCGAACAATTATACCGCCTATTCAGATACGGTCCAGGAGATCGTGGACACGGTAAAACGTGACCGCGACGCGGCCGTATTTTCCTATACAGAGCAGTTTGACCATGCCGTGATAGACGCCTCCACCATCCGGGTGACAAAAGAGGAGATTGAAGAGGCCATGAGAGAGGTGGAACCGGAACTTTTGGAGGTCATGAAGCGCTCCATGAAGAATATCCGGGCCTTCCACGAGAAGCAGAAGACGTACAGCTGGTTTGACAGCAAGCCGGATGGAACGATACTGGGCCAGAAGATCACAGCGCTTTCCAGTGTCGGCGTCTACGTTCCCGGCGGCAAGGCGGCTTATCCTTCCTCCGTTCTCATGAACATCATTCCCGCCGAGGTGGCCGGAGTCGAGAAGATCGTCATGGTAACCCCTCCGGGCAGAGACGGAAAGGTCAATCCCGTGACCCTCACCGCGGCGCATCTTGCAGGGGCGACCGAGGTCTATAAAGTGGGCGGCGCCCAGGCCATCGCGGCACTGGCGTTTGGTACCGAATCCATCCCGCGGGTCAATAAGATCGTAGGCCCCGGCAATATCTTCGTGGCGCTGGCCAAGAAGGCGGTATACGGCCATGTCAGCATCGACAGCATCGCCGGTCCCAGCGAAATTCTGGTCCTGGCCGATGAGAGTGCCAATCCCCGTTTTGTAGCGGCGGATCTCTTATCTCAGGCGGAACACGATGAGCTGGCCTCTGCCATTCTGGTTACCACCAGCATGGACCTGGCAAAGAAGGTATCGGAAGAGGCGATTCGGTTCACAAAGGAGCTTTCCCGCTCAGAGATCATTCAGAAATCGCTGGATAATTACGGCTACATCCTGGTGGCAGACACCATGGCGGACGCCCTGGAAACGGTCAATGAGATCGCTCCGGAGCATTTGGAGATCGTGACGAAGAACCCATTTGAAGACATGACTCGTGTGAAAAATGCGGGAGCCATCTTCATCGGGGAATACAGTTCTGAGCCTCTTGGCGACTACTTCGCAGGCCCGAACCACGTACTTCCGACCAACGGAACGGCAAAGTTCTTCTCCCCGCTGAACGTAGATGACTTCGTAAAGAAATCCAGCATCATTTACTATTCCAAAGACGCTCTGGAGGCCATTCATGAGGATATCGAGGCATTTGCAGAGGCGGAGCAGCTGACCGCACATGCCAATTCTGTCAGGGTCAGATTTGAAAAATAGAGAAGAGAGGACGAGGATATGGGAAGAACTGCAGAAATAACGAGAGTGACGAAAGAGACGGATATCCGCCTGAAGCTGAACCTGGACGGATCGGGCAGCGCTTCTGTTCAGACGGGAATCGGCTTCTTTGATCATATGCTGAACAGCTTTGCCCGCCACGGCCTGTTTGATCTGGAAGTGGAAGTGAAGGGCGATTTGGAGGTCGATACCCACCATACGATCGAGGATACGGGCATCGTGCTGGGCACTGCCATCAAAGAGGCGGTTGGCAATAAGAAATCTCTTAAACGGTATGGAAATATGATTCTTCCCATGGATGAGTCCCTGATTCTCTGTGCCATCGATTTATCGGGCCGCCCCTACTTCGTTTTCGACGCGGCCTTTACAGCCGAGAGGGTCGGGCAGTTTGAGACCGAGATGGTAAAGGAGTTCTTCTACGCAGTTTCCTATGCAGCGGAAATGAACCTCCATATCAGAAAGCTGTCCGGGGAGAATAACCATCATATCATTGAGGGCATCTTCAAGGCATTTGCCAAGGCTCTCGACGAGGCCACACAGACGGACCCGAGAATCACGGATGTGTTGTCAACAAAAGGGACACTTTAAACCGGGAAGAAGGAGAATATTATGCAGTTATATCCGGCTATTGACATGAAAAACGGACAGTGTGTCCGCTTAAGACAGGGAAAATTCAAAGAGATCACCGTTTATTCCGATTCTCCGGAGAAGGTGGCGGCATACTGGGAATCACAGGGGGCCACATTCCTGCATCTGGTGGATTTGGATGGCGCGCTGGCAGGTTATTCGGTCAATGAAGACGCCATCAGACGGATCGTCGCAGCCTTCTCCAAGCCGATCGAGATCGGCGGCGGAATCCGGACGGAGGAGGCCATCGAGCGTATGCTGAATTTGGGCGTCAGCCGCGTAATCATCGGGACAAAAGCGGTCCAAAATCCCCTTTTCCTCCGCGACGCGGTTACCCATTTCGGCGCAGACCGGATCGTCGCCGGTGTGGACGCGAAAAATGGGCTGGTAGCCATCGAAGGCTGGGAGAAGGTCAGCGAAATAACGGCGGCGGATCTATGCGGTCAGATGAAGGAATACGGCGTCCGCCATGTGGTTTATACCGATATTTCCAGAGACGGCATGCTCACCGGCCCCAATGTGGAGGCCACAAAGGCCCTGACAGAGGCAACCGGCATGGACATCATCGCTTCCGGAGGAATGTCTTCCATGGACGATTTGAGACGCCTTCATGAGGCTGGTGTAAAGGGAGCAATTATTGGAAAAGCTCTGTATGAAAACAGAATCAATCTAAGAGAAGCGGTGGAAGCATTCGAATGACAGTGGTGCGGAAGGAGAATGATGTTATGAACGAATATAAAAAGGTGATTCCGGGATTCGGTATCCGCGAGGGAAAAGCGGCCGCACTGTGGGGTGCAGACTGCTGTGAGAATGATGTCCTCGCGCTTTCCCGGTATTACGGTGACAGCGGCGCCGATGAACTGTTCCTCTATGATCTGTCCGAAACGGATGAGGATCACGAGCGTTCCATCGGACTGATCAAGGAAATCGCCAGAACGGCCGATGTCCCCATTATAACCGGAGGCCGCGTCAGACGTCTGGAGGATGTGAAGAAATACCTCTACGCAGGCGCAAAGGCCGTATTTCTCAATGTAGATGTAGATGAAAATGTAGACCTGATGAAGGAGGCCTCCGACCGTTTCGGTGATGATAAGATCTACGCCTGGCTGCCGGATTTCACCTGGCTGGAACGAACTGCGGAATACAGCCAGCTGGGCGCTTCCGTCATGCTTCTCGGATGTGTCTGTCCGTCGGAAGCGGAGATCGCGCGGCTGGAGGAGAAGGAAGAGACGTTTATCCTCTCATCGGATTGTCCCGACGCGGCTGTATTTTCCTCCATGATGGCTTCTGGCCGTGTATCCGGCGTCATCGGTTCCATGACCGGAAAATCACCTTCCTGCATGGAATTAAAGCAGCAGTTAAAGAAGAACGGCATTGCAGTCGATACCTTTGAAAGCGCGGTGGCGTGGGAAGACTTTAAGCTGAACTCCGACGGACTGATCCCCGTGATCGTCCAGGATTACCGGACCTCCGAGGTTCTTATGATGGCATATATGAATCAGGAAGCCTTTGAGGCGACGCTTCACAGCGGCCTCATGACGTATTTCAGCAGAAGCCGCCAGAGTCTCTGGCTGAAGGGTGAGACCTCCGGCCATTACCAGTATGTGAAGTCTCTCTCCTTAGACTGCGACAACGATACCCTGTTGGCAAAGGTCAATCAGATCGGCGCGGCCTGCCATACGGGAGCGCGCAGCTGCTTCTTCCAGACGTTGGTGAAGAAGGAGTATCAGGAGACGAATCCTTTAAAGGTATTTGAAGACGTTTTCGCCATTATTCTCGACCGTAAGGAGAATCCGAAGGAGGGCTCCTATACCAATTATCTGTTCGACAAGGGAATCGATAAGATCCTGAAGAAGCTGGGCGAGGAAGCGACAGAGATTGTGATTGCGGCTAAAAATCCTGACCCGGAGGAAGTGAAGTATGAGATTTCCGACTTCCTGTACCACATGATGGTATTGATGGCGGATAAGGGTGTAACCTGGGAAGATATTACGCGGGAGCTGGCAAACAGGTAAGTAAGAAATAAGATAGAGGCGATGAGTTGACATAATAATTTTATGTTAATCTGTATGGAAAAATCCTTTGAGAGAAGATAAATGCTATTTTCTTTTAAAGGATTTTTTGTGTTGAAAAATGAGGGCTTTCACCCTGTTCGTGTTTATGTTATAATTAGAAAATTGAGAGAAGAAGGTCTGAAGGGACAGAAACCGTCAGATACTTATCACAACGATACAGAGATCTATAGCTCAAAGGAGGACATGAATCATGTCAGAAGTTTTAAATCACTTTTTAAAGTATGTTTCCTACGATACCGAATCGAAGGAAGACGTGGAAGAATTTCCGAGCACGGAAAGCCAGCGTGTCTTAGCGGAGGTTCTGGCGGAAGAACTGCGCGCCATGCATGCGCAGGACGTGCGCGTGGATCAGAACTCATACGTATATGCCACCATACCGGCCACCATGGACAAGAAGGTTCCGGTAATCGGCTTTATCGCTCATATGGATACGGCTCCGGCTTACTCCGGCGCCAATGTACACCCGCAGATTGTAAAACAGTATGACGGCGGAGACATCCTGATGAATCAGGAGACCGGTCTCACCATGAAGACAGCCGATTTCCCGGATCTGTTAAAGTATAAGGGACAGGACATTGTCACCACGGACGGAACCACACTGCTTGGTGCGGACGACAAGGCCGGTGTCGCAGAAATCATGACCATGGCAGAGTATCTTCTGGCTCACCCGGAGATTCCCCACGGAACGATCCGCATTGGCTTCACACCGGATGAGGAAGTGGGACACGGAGCAGATTTATTCGATGTGGCAGGATTCGCCGCAGATGCCGCCTATACCGTGGATGGCGGAGGATTAGGCGAATTGGAATATGAGAACTTCAATGCAGCCTCCGCGAAGGTGGATATCCACGGCTCCAGTATTCATCCAGGCTCCTCCAAAGGAAAGATGAGGAATGCGATACTCATGGCCATGGAGTTCCACAACATGCTTCCGGTCTTTGAAAATCCCATGTATACAGAAGGCTATGAAGGATTTTTCCATCTGGATTCCATGCGCGGAACCGTGGAAGAGGCTCATTTAGACTACATCATCCGCGATTTTGACGAGAAAAAATTCGCGGAGAAGAAAGCGTTTATCACGCGTGTTGCCGCCTACTTAAATGACAGATACGGAAAAGGCACTGTGAATCTGGAACTCAAGGAAAGCTACCGCAACATGAAAGAGATCATCGAGCCGAATATCTATCTGATCGACATTGCCAAAGCGGCGATGGAAGAGATCGGCATCGAACCGATCGTAACTCCGATCCGCGGAGGCACCGACGGCGCCCGTCTTTCCTACATGGGTCTTCCGTGTCCGAATCTCTGCACCGGAGGCTATAATTTCCACGGTAAGTATGAGTTTATTCCGGTACAGTCCATGGAAAAAGTGGTTGAGCTTCTGCTAAAGATTGTAGAAAAATTCGCAGAACGCTAAAGGAGGATTTTTACTCTTTACAAATCCTTTGTCACATCTTTCTCACCTCCATCATAAAATAACATCAGATAATCTCTTTGCACTGCATTCCATCTGAAAGGATGCGGGATCAACAGTACAAACTGAGCAGGCAATGTCTGTAAATGACATGAAGCCGGGCCGTCGAGACGGCAGCAGATGGGTATCAGGCGCATCTGTGGGACAGTAGTATGTTCCACAGGTGCGCCTTTTTTGTCGTATTTTATTATGGGAGGTTCCTTATGGAGACTTGGAACAATGGAATGCCGGAAGGTCTGACAACCGCCGGGGCACAAAAGCTTCTCGAAAAGTACGGAAGAAATGAACTGACTCCGCAAAAGAAAGAAAGTTTTTTTAAGAAAGCACTCCACGTCATGGCGGAACCCATGTTTCTCCTTCTGATGATCGCCTCGGTGATCTACTTCATCTTAGGAGAGCCACGGGATGGTGCAGTGATGCTCCTGTTTGTCACCTGCATGATTACCATTGATGTGGCCCAGGAATGGAAGACCGACCGCACGCTGCGTGCGCTCAGGGATTTGTCTGCTCCGCGTGTAACGGTGATCCGCGACGGTATCAGACAGGAGATTGCCAGCGCGGAGCTGGTACCCGGGGATATCATGGCGCTCTGCGAGGGCATTAAGATTCCGGCCGACGGGTCCATCGTATCCTGCAGCGATTTCTGTGTCGATGAATCAACGCTTACCGGTGAACCGGTCCGTGTCTGGAAGCATGCCCGGTCGTCGGAACCCGATCCTTCCCCGGAACCGGAGAGCAGCGAAGGCTACTGGAAACACGATTTCTGCTACGCGGGCACCCTGGCCGTGCAGGGAAATGCTTATGTTCTGGTGGAAAAGACAGGCGCAGCCACGGAATATGGAAAGGCGGGAAGCCACGTTCTGGAAGCGGAAAAGGTGATGACTCCGCTTCAGAAGCAGACGAAGAGCCTGGTCACCGTCTGCGCGGGAATCGCAGCGCTGTTATTTCTCCTCGTCAGCGCCTTCACTTACATCAATCTGACTGGTTATCCCTTCCAGGAACGGCTGATCAAGAGCATTTTGTCGGGAGTCACTCTGGCCATGGCCATGATACCAGAGGAATTTCCCGTGGTTCTCACCGTCTTTCTCTCTATGGGAGCATGGCGGCTGGCTAAGAAGCACTCTCTGGTGCGTCATCTGCCGTCGGTCGAGACACTGGGAGCCGTCTCTGTCCTCTGTGTGGATAAGACCGGAACCATCACGAAGAACCATATGGAAGTGAAAACGTTGTGGCCCGGGGCCGCCAAAGACAGCGGTCTGGTATTCCTTATGGGGCTGGCCTGCGAGACCGACGCCTATGACCCCATGGAGAAAGCCATGCTGGAATACTGTGAGAAGTCTGGAGTTACAAAGGAGAATCTCTTTCGCGGCACGCTTATTAAGGAGTATGCATTTACCAACGAATCCAGGCGAATGGGGCATGTCTGGGAGCTGGATGGGGAACGCCTCGTGGCTGCCAAGGGGTCTCCGGAAGCCATTCTCGAACTCTGTTCTCTCTCTGAAAATGAGCGGAAGGCGGTGGAAGAGAAGGTCGCAGAGCTGTCCGGCGAAGGACTCCGCGTCATCGCCATGGCGTCTGCGGCCCTGCCTCCGGATGAAAATATTCCAGACTCTCTGGCTGGGTGCAGCCTCCTGTTTTCCGGGCTTGCAGGGCTTTATGATCCGCCGAGGGAAGGCATAAGAGAAGATATTGCCCTCTGCCGCAGGGCAGGTATCCGTATCGTCATGATTACCGGAGACAGCGGCTTAACTGCGGCGGCCATCGCCGCACAGACCGGCATCGACTGGGAGAGCGGCAGTGTCACCGGTGAGATGCTGGACCGCATGACAGAGGAAGAGCTGCTGCAGACCGTAAAATCGGTATCGATCTTCGCGCGGGTCATACCCGAGCACAAAATGCGGATTGTCAAGGCTCTGAAGGACAGCGGGGAGATCGTCGCCATGACCGGGGACGGAGTCAATGATGCGCCTGCACTGAAATATGCGGACATTGGAATCGCTATGGGAAAACGGGGAAGTGAGGTATCCAGGGAGGCCGCAGACTTAATCCTGATGGATGATAACTTTCACACCATTGTCGAGACCGTGCGGGATGGGCGGCGGATCTACGATAATATCCGAAAAGCGGTAGGATATATCTTCACCATCCATATCCCCATTGCCCTGGCCTCCCTGTCGGCCTCCATGCTGGGGATCGCACCTTCTGCGCTCATGTTTCTGCCTGTACACATCGTATTAATGGAACTGATGATTGATCCGACCTGCTCCGTGATCCTGGAGCGGCAGCCTGCGGAATCGTGCGTCATGTGCAGACCGCCGCGGAAACGATCGGAAAAGCTGCTGCGCCTTTCCTCTCTGACGAAAAGTATCGTGCAGGGGCTCGTCCTTTTCGGCACCTCCTTCGGAAGCTATTACCTGACGCTCTGTCAGGGTGAATCTGCCCCGCAGGCGCGCTCCATGGGGCTTTCCATCGTGATCCTGGGCAATCTGTTCCTTGTGCTGGTCAATGCTTCCGAGTGCGACAATGCCTGGTGCTCCGCGAAGAAACTGGCGCGGGACCGCGTCATGCGTCTGGCCGCCTTTATGACGCTGCTGCTTCTGGGAGTCAGCCTTTACAGCCCGATTCATTCATTTTTGAAGCTGGCGCCCTTATCCCTGCTCCAATTCTTTACAGCACTCTGCATCGCTGCCGTTTCTGTACTCTGGTATGAGCCTGTAAAAGCAGTAAGAAATCGAAAATGCAAAGAAACGTGATCGCCCAAAGCATAAAATAAAAAGATGAAGTCCGGACCCTGTGATCCAGACTTCATCTTTTCATAATGACCGTAATATCTGTAATACGTATAATTCCCTTTCTATAACGTCCTGGCCTGACGCTTCTACAGCAGCCGCCGTCTGTACCGGATAAAGTACCCCAATCCGACCGCGTCCGCCAGAAACCACCCAATAGGCACCGACCACCAGATTCCAACCACGCCGACCGCCGGAATGGAAGACAGAACATAGGCGAGCAGGACGCGGGTTCCCAGGGAGATGACCGTAAGCACCACGGACATGCCTGGCTTTCCCAGCGCACGGTAAAGTCCGTAGAGCAGAAACAAACAGCCGATTCCGCAGTAAAAAGCTCCCTCAATATGAAGATAACGAATTCCTTCCGCAATAATAGCCGTCTCCCGTTCACTGACAAACAAAAGCATCAGCGGACGCGCAAAGATCCAGATAATCGCGGAAATCGCAAGGCAGAACAGAAAGGAGACGAGGACCGCTCCCTTAAATCCGGTCTGAATCCGGTCCTTCCTTCCTGCGCCGAAATTCTGGGCAATAAAGGAGGAGAAGGCGTTGCCAAAGTCCTGTACCGGCATATAGGCAAAGGAATCTATCTTCACAGCGACCGCAAATGCCGCCATCACCGTTGTACCAAAGCTGTTGACAAGGCCCTGCACCATCAGGATGCCGAGATTCATGACGGACTGCTGGACACACGTCAGCACGGAAAATCCGGCAATCTCTTTTAAACAGGAGCGGCGGATTCTCCTGTGTTCTTTTCCGATACGCAGCCATGGGCAGGAAAACCAGGAATAGACGGCAATTCCAATCCCCGAAACGTACTGGGAGATTACGGTGGCTTCGGCGGCTCCGGCGACACCGCGGTGAAGTCCCAGCACAAACCAGAGATCCAGAGCGATATTCAGCACGGCGGAAACAGCTAAAAACAGCAGAGGCGTGACGGAATTACCAATGGCGCGCAGGAGACAGGAAAAATAGTTATAGAGAAACACCGCCATGATACCGCAGAAAATGACGATCAGGTACTCCCGCATCATCCCCCGTATTTCCTCCGGCACTCTTAAAAAAACAAGGATCAGATCCGCACTCCAAAAGGCCAGCAGATTCAGAAGGATACTGATTACCGCAATGAGAAGAAAGGAGGTAAAGATACTTTCTTTCAGCCCGTCAAAATCCTTCTGCCCAAACCGGATCGAAAAGACGGCGCTGCTTCCCATACAGAGTCCCAGCAGGATCGAGGTCAGAAAAGTCATCAGGGTAAATGCGGATCCCACCGCCGCCAGTGCGTCCGGCCCGAGGAAACGGCCCACAATGAGAGTATCCGCCACATTATAGCACTGCTGTAAAAGATTGCCTAAAATCATGGGAACCGCAAAGAGAAGCATGGTTTTCATCACCGGCCCCTGTGTTAAATCACCTTTTATCATCGCGCAAAAACCTTTCTATATGTAATTTATAACTTACGTTTCGTAATTATTATATCGGTTAAAAGAGCGCATGTCAATTAATAGATTGCCTTTTGCAGCAAATGATTTTATAATATCAGGAGAGTAACTGGTGAAATGATTGTATCTATGATTGTAAAAAACAATCGTAAAAGAAGGAGATAACATGTTTCTTGAAGGTCTGGATGAATTGGATCAGAAGATTGTACAGCTGTTGATTAAAAATGCCCGCATGTCCTATTCGGAAATAGGCAGCCTGGTCGGTATCTCACGGGTGGCCGTCAAGATGCGGGTCCAGTCGCTGGAAAAACGGGGCGTCATCGAAGAGTATACCACCATTATCAATCCCCAAAAGATCAGCGGAGCCGTATCCTGCTACTTTGAGATTGAGACAAGCCCGGACACACTGGCCCAGGTAACAGAGACACTGCGCCGGAACGAGACCATCACCCAGATCTACCGTGTCACCGGAAAGAACAAGCTGCACGTCCACGCGGTCGCCGCGTCGGGAGAGGAGATGGAGCAGCTGATCGAGGAAGTGATAGACCCGCTTCCCGGAGTACTCAGCAGCAGCTGCAATATGATTCTGTCCCGGATCAAGGATATCAAGGGGTTGCGGCTGTGACGCTGCGGTTTACGCCTTCAGTAAACAACGGGGGCCGTTTAAAAAAAGATTGTAAAAATTATTAAAAAAGTGTACAATCATCATGAGCACTGGCGAAAGGTGAGACAGAAAGGTGAGGATACAGATGAGAGAAAAAAATGGAGTGATGGCTCAAAGAAGAGAACTGACGAAGGATATGGCGATTTGCGGCCTTTTTGCCTCATTAATCGCGGTAGGGGCCTTTTTAAAGATAGTAATTCCGGTAGGCGTGGATACGATGAATTTTACACTTCAATGGCTTTTCGTGCTTCTGGCAGGTCTTCTGCTGGGATCGAAGCGGGCATTTTACAGTGTCACAACGTATCTGGTCATTGGATTGGTAGGATTTCCGGTTTTTGCACGCGGCGGCGGCCCTGCCTATTTAATCCGGCCGACCTTCGGCTTTCTGCTGGGCTTTGCTTTTGCGGCCTATGCGATGGGAAAGGTATGTGAGATCCTGCATTCGTCGAAGATCAGGACCTGGATCCTTGCGGCAGCGATCGGTTACGTCATTTATTATGGAACGGGAATCTTATATTTTTACTTTATTACGCATTTTATCGTCGTTACACCGAACACCGTAGGCTGGGCGGCGATTTTCGCAGTCTATTGTCTGCCTACCATGTTTCCGGATGGCCTGCTGTGCATTCTTGCCATTATGCTTGCCGCAAGGCTGCGTCCGGTGGTGTCGCAGATGCTATCATAGAAATGAATAAAAGAGGATAGATGGCGATTCTTTTATCTTCCTTCCATAGAATCAGGATTATAAGCAGCGGACTCTTCGGAGTCCGTTTTTCTATTTCGTGCGTTTATATCCCGTCTGCTGCCAGTTTCACTTTCCGGCTTCACTTGCTGCGTTCATTTGCCGATTTCACTCGCCGATTACTCTGTCCATATGTGGTTGAGTTTTTTTCGGTTATGCTTTATAATTATTATTTATATGATATGTCAGCGGAGAAAAAGTGAGGTGATCCTTTGGACGGGAAAGAAACTATATTAATTGCAGATGATGCAGATCTCAACCGGGCTATATTAAGAAATTTATTCGAGGATGAATATAACCTGCTGGAGGCAGAGAACGGAGAGCAGGCCCTTATTCTGCTGCGGCAGTACCGCGAACGAATCACCGTGGTTCTCCTTGATCTCGTCATGCCGGAAAAAGATGGCTACGAGGTATTAAAGGAGATGCAGGAGACCCGTTTTCTTTACCACTCACCAGTCATCGTGATCACGGCGGACGACAGCATGGGAAACCGCACCAGGGTATTTGAACTGGGCGCATCCGATGTCATCGCCAAGCCCTTCGATCCCGCTGAAATTAAAAACCGTGTTAAAAATATTATAGAACTGGGCCGTTACAGGCGGCAGCTGGAGACGATGGTCGCGGAACAGTCTGCCCGCACACGGGAGGCCAATGCCGCGGTGATCGATATGCTCACCTCGGTCATCGAATACCGCAGCCTTGAATCCGGTCAGCATATCCGCCGCATCCGGATGTTCACACAGATTCTTCTGGAGGACGTAGCGGAAAACTATCAGGTCTACAACCTGGACAGCCGGAAGATCCAGCTTATTACAGAGGCCTCTTCCCTGCACGACATTGGTAAGATTGCCATTCCCGACAGTATTCTCAACAAGCCCGGAAAGCTGACATATGAGGAATTCGAAGTCATGAAGACCCATACGCTGAAAGGCTGCGAACTTCTCACAGACCTGGACAGTCTGCGTGATCAGGAGTATTTTGAATATGCCTACCGGATCTGCCGCTATCACCACGAGCGATGGGATGGAAACGGATATCCGGATGGCCTGAAGGGGGACAGCATCCCCATCTGCGCACAGGTGGTGGCCATCGCGGACTGCTACGATGCGCTCACGACAGACCGCGTGTATAAAAAAGCCATCGCCCCCAGCCAGGCCTTCAGTATGATTCTGAATGGAGAATGCGGGAAATTCTCTCCGCGGCTTCTGGAATGCTTTAAAAATGTAAGGGATAAATTTGCTCAGCTTTCCGCAGAGTATGCCGACCATCTGCCCGGCAAGCTCAAGACGGCTCCGCATATTCCCTCCGCCTCCCTCTATGATACCGGAGACAACACGCTGGAACAGAGCCAGCTTAAATATTTCACCCTGCTGCGCCATATGGATTCAACGGTTATGGAACTGGATTACGATACCGGTGTCTATCATCTGGTCTACTTAGCGGATCAGGATTTTTCCGCACTGCGGTCAGGCAACCGTTTCGAGGACGCCATCCGCAATTTTGCGGAAGCGGCGGTTCATCCCGATGACCGTGCGCAGGTATTAGCCCTGCTGGACAATTATATCAGGGAGCTTTTCGACGAAGGACTGACCTGCCGCGACCGGAGGTACCGGATCCTGGACCGCATCAGGGATACATACGTCTGGTGCAGAGCCTCACTGCTTCGTATCAATCTGGAGAATCCCCGTCAGCACCGGGTACTGCTGGTGTGGCGCAAGGAAGAATTTCCGCAGACGGTTCAGACGAATCAGCCAGGCCATCCCGTTCCATTCGAACCGCTGCCAGTCGCTTATCCGGCTGCCGACCTGCTCTTAGGCGGCATTCAGAAGTGCCGGTGCGATCAGCATTTTACACTGATCCAAATCAGCCACAGCCTCGTGAATCTGCTGCATTATTCCGAGCGCGAGATCGAAACGCAGTTTCACAACCATCTGATGGAACTCGTATATCCCCCTGACCGGGAAAAGCTGGCAAAGCAGTTTAAGGAACAGCGCAACGAGGGAAAGATTCTGGAACTCGAATACCGTCTTGTGGCAAAGGATGGCCATACGGTCTGGGTATCCGATCACTGTATCATCACGGTGGAGAACGGTGCCGAGGTTGCGTATTGCGTGATTCTGGATGCAGCCCGACACCATCAGGCGGAGGAGCAGCTGCGTCTGTCCCTGGAACGGCACAATATCATCATGGAACAGACGAATGATATTATTTTTGAATGGGATATCCGTAATGATGAACTGTATCTCTCCCCCAACTGGAAGAATCTGTACGGTTACCAGCCTATTACTAAGAATGTGAGCAGTGATATCTCCAGAATATCGCATATCCATCCGGACGATGTTCCGGTATTCCAGGATCTGATGCAGACCATGAGAACCGGCCTCCCTTATAAGGAAGCCGAATTCCGTATTGCGGATGGAGCCGGCGTCTATCGCTGGAGGCTGGCGCGCGCCACCGCTCAGTTTGACAGTGACAACAAGCCATTTAAGGCTGTCGGGGTGATCGTGGATATCGATTCGCAGAAGGCCGAGAAAGCGTCCCTGGAGGACCGGGCGGCACGCGATGTACTCACCGGCCTCTATAACAAGGTTTCTGCCCAGGGCAGGATAGAAGCACACTTTTCGGTCTGCGCTCCCGATGACCTGTCGGCCCTGATGATTCTGGATGTGGATGATTTTAAACAGATCAACGACCGATACGGCCACATGTTCGGGGACGCGGTACTGGTGGAGCTCTCCTCAAATGTGGCGAAGCTGTTCCGCGGCCAGGATACGGTCGCGCGGATCGGCGGCGATGAATTTCTGATCTTTATGCCAAACGTCCGAAAGGAAGAGGTGGCAGAGCAGCGTGCAGAGGAAATCCTTTCGGTTCTGAGGGATCTGCTTCATGAAAACATGAGAGATATGACCTTTTCGTGCAGTGTCGGCCTGGCCTTTGCCAGGGGCGGCGCCTTGAGCTTCCGGGATTTATTTGAACACGCCGACCGTGCCCTTTACAGGGCCAAGGCAGCAGGCAAACAGCAGGCGGTCTGCTATCAGGATGAGATGCTGAATGGGCTTGTCGGCAGACCGGAGGAGGAAGCGGCAGTCTGCCGGACGGAGATTGATTCGGACCGTTTGAAGCAGTGGAATCTTCCCACCCTGATTTCGAGGGCGTTTGATATTCTTTACGGCGCTAAAGATTTCGGGAAGGCGGTGCAGTCCATTCTGGCCCTGATCGGGGAGATGTTTGAAATCAGCCGGACTTATATCGTTGAAAGCAGCAAAGATGGGCGGCGCTGCAACAACACCTTTGAGTGGTGCGCCGAAGGCATCGAGCCGCAGATCCATTACCTCCAGCAGGTTCCCTATGTGAGCAGCGGCTTTGATTACCGGAAGAACTTTGGTGAAGACGGACTCTTTTACTGTCAGAATATCAGCAAACTGGCGGACCGGGAAAAGGGATTTCTGGAGGGGCGGGCAGTGCTGTCCACCCTGCAGTACGCCATACGGGAAAATGGTATCTTCTACGGTCTGGTAGGCTTTGATGACTGCGGAATCCGCCGTTTCTGGACCAGGGAGCAGATCGAGGCGCTGACCTTTACAGGCAAGCTGCTGTCCGTGTTCCTGCTCAAGTACCGGACCCAGGATGCCCTGAGTGAATCCGTGCTGAACCTGCACAGTGTTCTGGATCAGCAGGAGGTATGGCTGTATGTCCTGGATCCGGACACCTACACCCTGCGTTACCTCAATCGAAAGACAAAGGAACTGGTGCCGGAAGCAGAACCCGGCAGGCCCTGCTATGAGGTGTTTTATAAGCGGGACAGTCCCTGTGAAAACTGTGCGCTTAAACAAGCCCGTGAGACCGGCCAGAGCACCATGGAGCTATACAATGATATTCTGGGGATTTGGGTTCTGACTGACGCTTCGATTGTACAGTGGAACCGGATGGAAGCATGCCTTGTGTGCTGCCGGGACATTTCCCGTTACAAGGATAAGAAGAGCCAGGATTTGAAACAGCAGACGAAAGAATCAGGCGGAGGAGCATATGAATACAGATAATTACAGCCAGTTAAAGACACGAATCCTGGACATTCTATGGAACGAAACGGATTTTGATGCGGCAGTCCGCCGCGTGCTGGTATTAGTAGGAAACGAATTTTCAGCGGATATTGTATACATTTCGGAATATTCCGTTTCCGACAGTCAGTTTATCAACACCTATCTCTGGACCGCTCCGGGCTTCATGGATTCCGCCTGGAACAGGAAGGACACCGATCAGAAGAGACTGGACGCGCAGAGGGGAGCCTTCGCCATGGGCAGTACTACCGCCTTCTGGAGCACGGACACCCTGCCTGAGGAATCGGCTGCGATTCTGAAACGGCTGGGCACCCGTTCATTGCTTCAGGCGCCGATTAAGGCTCAGGGCCGTCTGGCCGCCTGCATTGGTTTGTCTGACTCCGTCCGCTTCCGTACAGACTGGGAAGGCGACACGAAGACCAGGGATTGCGTCATGACGATCGCCCAGATCATCGGCATCTTCCTGCTGAAAACCCGGTATGAACAGATCAATGGAGACTACCAGAATAAACTGGAAAAATCGCTTCTGGCGTCACAGAAACGGACGGACGCAGCATACGATCTGCTGGATTCCATTTCATCTGGTGTCATTCTCGTGCGTCTCTATCCGGATGGAAGGGCAAAACCGCTGTACGCCAACCTGGGGATGTACCGGCTTCTCAGAATCCCCCGGACCGCGGAGGATGCCATTGTTCCTGACCGTAACGCCGCCGTTCTGGAAAGTGAATACTTTGACGACTTTTTCGCCAATATTCCGGAGCCGGATAACCAACGGGTACGTCAGGAATATCGGGAAGGTTTCAAAACGGATCACTTCAGTGTCAAAAAGTACCGGCTGCTCCGCGGTGACGGTACTTACGTATGGGTCAGCTCAAATTTGAGCCTGCGTGAATCGACAGCGGAGTGCCGTATCTATTACGCTACCTACACAGATATGTCGGAGGAGATCAGCCTCCAGACGAATTTAATGGAGATGCTTCAAAAAGAAAAGCAGATAACGGCAGATTTAGAGAAAGCCAACCGGGCAAAATCAGATTTTCTGTCCCGGATGAGCCATGATATCCGCACCCCCATGAATGCAATCATGGGGCTGTCGTCCATTGCGAGAACTCACTTAAATATACAGGAGCGTCTGGTGGACTGTCTCGATAAGATCGATTCCTCGGCCAAGCTGCTGTTAAGTATTATCAATGAAGTTTTGGATATGTCCAAAGTAGAGAGCGGTAAGATCACGCTGTCTGAGGAGGAGGTTCATCTGGCGGAGCTGATTCACAGTGTGGTATCCATGGTGCAGCCTCTGGTCGATGAAAAGCAGCAGCAGTTTCAGATCCATGTCAACGACATAGAGCATGAGTCTGTGCTCGGTGATGTGCAGCGGCTCCAGCAGCTGATTATGAATCTGCTGACCAATGCAATCAAATACACCCCGACGGAAGGGTTAATCCGGCTGGATATTTTTGAAAAGCCATCAAACGATCCGGAGAAAAGCTGCTATGAGTTCGTGGTGGAGGACAATGGAATCGGGATGCACAGCGAATTTCTGACACGGGTCTTTGAGCCGTTTGAACGGGCGGATGAGAAGCAGATCGACGCCGTACAGGGTACTGGCTTAGGCCTTGCCATCTGTAAGAGTATTGCAGAAAAGATGGGTGGCAGCATACAGGTAGAGAGCGAATACGGCGCAGGCAGCAGATTTACCGCCTCGGTGACATTAAGGAGAATCGACGGAATCGCTGACGACGAAGCGCTCAGGGGACTGTCTGTCCTGGTGGCGGATGACGATGAAATCACCTGCCTCAACACCTGCACCCGTCTGGAAGCGCTTGGCATCCGGTGTGAATGGGTATTAAACGGCCAGGAGGCGATAAAACGGGCCTCTGCGATGCATGAGAGCGGACGCGATTACTTTGCGGTAATCCTGGACCTGAAAATGCCGGAACTGGACGGAATCGAGACGACACAGAGGTTACGGGAGGTGTTGGGTAGCCGGATACCGATTATTCTGATATCCGCCTATGATTTCTCTGCGTATATAGACAGGGCAGCGGCGGCAGGAGCTAATGACTTCATTACCAAACCACTGTTTCGTTCCCGCCTGGTTTCGAAGCTGAAGCAGTTTCTGGACAGCGAAAGCACCGTACAGCCGGAAGTGCAGACACAGACCGGCTCACTATTTATGGGAAAACGAATCCTGCTGGTGGAAGACAACGATCTGAATCAGGAAATTGCCTCCGAAATGCTGGAAACGCTGGGAATTACTGTGGAGGTCGCCGGAAACGGGAAAGCTGCCCTGGAGCGTTTCATGGAATCCCCTCCCGGATACTACGATCTGATTTTTATGGATATGCAGATGCCGGTGATGGATGGCTGCACCTCAACCCGGAAAATCCGGGCAATAGAGAGAGACGATGCCAAAAGCATACCGATTATAGCCATGACCGCGAATGCCTTTGCCGATGACCGTCAGAAGACGGCGGAAGCCGGAATGAACGAACACCTGGCAAAACCCATTAATATGGAACAGTTGAAGAGGGCGCTGGACCAATGGCTAAAAAATAGTGCAGTGAGGTTTAAAACCGCTGATGAATAATAAAGCAAAATTTAATTGGAAGTTTCTTTTGGTAACAGCATTTACGCTGATTATCGCAATCATCCTGATTCTCTATCTTTCTATTATCCGGCAGACCATGTATCTGGAGAGCTCCGAGCATCTGGATGAGATTTCCCGTCAGATGGCTGTCTCCATAGAAAAGCAGTCTGAGAACCAGTGGAATATGGTGAATATCATCTACCAGTACTTTTCCGCTAATGCCGATCAGGAATGGAGCAGCATTAGCGATTATACAAAGGAAAAAAAGGAAGACTGGGGATTTGATTCTCTCTGCTTTGTGGATGAAAACGCCACCTATTACGATAAAGATAATTCGGTCTCCCTTCTTTCTTACAAAGAGGTCACCACGGATTTGCTCACGAATCACAAATCCGTGATTCTGGATAATACCATTTTTGAAGATGAGAACAAGCTGATCTTTCTGTCCCCGGTAAAAGATATGACCATTCATGGGAAGACATTTAAAGCCATAGGCGCGGCGTACAACAGCCGGAACATCTTTGATATTCTTGATATTAAAGCCTTTGACGGCAGGGCGGAACTGTATATCACCCACGGTAATGGAGTCGTGCTTTTCCGCACGGCCCAGGAACATGTCATAACCGGCTACAATCTGTTTAACAGCCTGGAGGAAGAACGATTCAGCAGAGGTTCGGTGCACCAGCTGCGGGAAAATATTAATACCGGTCACCAGCAGCTGATGACCGTACAGATAGGAGGTCAGGAGTACTATTTAAATCATACTCCGGTAGGCGTTGATGACTGGCAGCTGACTATGCTGGTGCCGGTGAAGGTAGTCAGCGGAAGAATGCAGCAGTCAACATTTATTACGTCTGCCTTCTTTCTCCTGATTGCCGCACTGATTATAGCAGCCTTTATTGTGCTTTATACCGATTCTGCAAGAAAGGTTCTTCAGGCAGAGGAATCGGCCCGAAAGGCGGCGGAAGGCGCGAATCTGGCCAAAAGCCAGTTTCTGTCCAACATGTCTCACGATATCCGCACCCCCATGAATGCAATCATCGGAATGACCAAAATCGCTTCTACGCATATGGAGGAGCCGGAAAAAGTAAGCGACTGCTTAAGAAAAATCGAACTTTCGGGACGGCTGCTGGTAGGACTGATTAATGATATTCTGGATATGTCCAGGATTGAGAGCGGCAAGATGACCCTGAATAATGACACAGCCTCTCTGGTGGAGGTCATGGAAAATCTGGTAGGCATTACCCAGCCCACCGTTCGTCAGAAAAATCAGAATTTCAATATCAGACTTCACAATATCGTCCATGAAAAACTGGTGTTCGATTCACTGCGTCTGAGCCAGATTTTGATTAATTTGTTGGGAAATGCGGTAAAGTTTACGCCTGACGGGGGCAGTATCAGCACAGAAGTAACGGAACTGCCGTCTCAAAAAGCTGGATACGCCCATTTTCTATTCCGTGTATCCGATAATGGAATTGGAATATCGCCGGAATTTCAGAAAAACATGTTCACTTCCTTCATGCGGGAGCGGGACAGCCGGATTGATAAGATCGAAGGCAGCGGTCTGGGCATGGCGATCACAAAGATGATTGTGGACATGATGGGTGGAACCATCGAAGTGGAGAGCGAATTGGGGAGAGGAAGTTCCTTTACCGTAGAACTGGATTTTCTGATTGACGAGAAACCGGAGGAACTGATTCTGCCTGCCATGCATATTCTGATTGCCGATGACGATCCGGATACCTGCCGCTCTGCATCCGATTTTTTAACAGAGATGAGAGTTGCAGCGGACATGGCCTTAAGCGGCTCGAAAGCCGTAGAGATGGCAAAGGCAGCCCATGATTCAGGAAACGACTATCAATTTATCTTTCTGGACTGGAAAATGCCTGATTTAGGTGGGGTCGAGGCAGCGAAATCCATCCGCAGATATGTGGGGGAGGAGGTCCCAATTCTGATTATCAGCGCCTATGACTGGTCTGGCATTGAGCTGGAGGCAAACGCGGCGGGAGTTAACGGATTCATTCAGAAACCATTTTTCAAATCAACGCTGTACGGCTGCATCCAGAAGTACTATCTTGGTCAGGAGGCGGAGGCCCCTGCTCCGCAGCAGGAGAAGCTGATTCTGACAGGACGAAGGATTTTGCTGGTGGAAGACAACGAAATCAATCAGGAGATTGCCAGAGAGTGGATGACGGAACTGGGGGCTCAGGTGGAAACGGCATGGAATGGGCGCGAGGCGGTGGAACGCTTTGGCAGCTCTCCTGTCGGTTACTACGATCTGATCCTTATGGATATCCAGATGCCGGTTATGAACGGTTATGATGCCGCGAAGGCAATCCGTGCATCGGACCGGAGGGACGCCCGGAGCATTCCTGTTTTTGCAATGACTGCAGATGCATTCTCGGAAGATATTGCGCTGGCCAAAGCGGCCGGAATGAACAGTCATCTGGCGAAACCTCTGGATTTGACTGTTGTATTAAGGGAGATCAAAAAATATTTTGAATAGTCGAGGGGCGAGATGAAAAGAAACAGAAATAAAAGTCGTCGGTTATACAAGAACGGAATACTGCTTTTGACCGCTGTCCTCTGGGTCTGTGTTATGCTGGGAGGCTGTACGGTTAAAAAGTCCGGAACAGATGAAAATATGCTGGGGGCCGATCTGGAATCTGAACCGGACCGAGTGGTGATCACCGTGACGACAAGCGTCAGCCTGGAGCATTTTGCCGCCGCCGTAGAAGAACGCTTCCCGGATATCCGCCTGGTACAGGACAGCTATATGGGGGATTTTCGTATTAATGAACACATTGCCCGGGTCAGCAACCGGGACTGGGGCGACCTGGTAATAATCGCTGCCGGACTGATCCCAAAAGCCGATTTGTCCGGACTGCTGATGGACCTTTCCACCCAGCCATTCCCAGCCGGATATAACTCAAACTCGCTGCAAATGGATCATGAAGGGCATATCTATCTGCTTCCCGGTCCTCTTAATTTTAACTGCAATATCTACAACAAGACCTTGTTTGATGAAAACGGATGGACGGTTCCGGAAAGCTATGAAGAACTAATAACCCTTTGCCAGACGATTGACGAAAGCGGAATCCGCGGATTTCAGTACGTTCTTCGTGATACAAGTACCCAGAGCTATCAAATCTACAATTACTGCGTCCTCTCAGCACTGGATACTCTCACGCATCCGGATGGACAGACCTGGCATAATCAGCTGATGGAAGGGAAAGCGGTTTCCCTGGAGCCAATGAAGGTCTCATTTCAGAATTTACAGCGTCTGATTGATGCCGGCATGGTCCGTGCCGAGGATATGGAGGTCACCGACACGATCCGAATGGAGCTTATGAAGAACCGGCAGACCGCCATTACACCCGGAGCAGTCAGCATCCTGAATCAGCTCAACGACGAAAGCGGCGATGAGTTCCGTTTCATGCCCCATTTCAGTATGACAGACAACCAGGGGTGGCTCTTAAATCTGGGTTATTATTTTGGTGCAAACCAGAACCTCCGGCAGAGCGGCAGCGAAAAGGAGCTGGAGGCTGCGATGAAGATTCTGAAATTTGTCGCGTCAGAGGAAGGGCAGCAGGCGCTGATTGAGGACCGGCTTGGCATCGTCCCTGCCACACGCGGCGCATCTCTGCCCGAACTCCCGGCATACGACGGGATCCGCGCACAGGCGGAGGGTGGGTACTACATTATGCGGCCCACCTATGATATGTTTACTTCTGTACTGGAAACAGAGATCGCCTCATTTATCCGGGGTGAGACTACCAGCGACGACATATTGGAAAAATGCAGCGCGCTTCTGAAAAAGGGCGCGCCCACAGCAGAAGCAATCGGACAGGCATCATCTGATTTTACAGTCCTGCAGACAGGCCTTTTAAAAGCAGACGCCCTGCGCAGCGCCGCAGGTACTGATATTGCCCTGATCAGTATGGCAGAGCCAGACTGCTTCGTTCCCATTGGAGGCACCCGTTCGAAACTCTATAAAGGGAGAATCACGGAGGACGATATCATCAGAATATCACAGAATACGTTGGGAGAAGATGTAATGTGCAGCCGCGCATCGATGACCGGTGCAAAATTGCTGGAGCTTTTGGATTACGGAGCAGCTTCTGCGAAAGAGCAGGAGAACGGCATGACTAACGGCTTCCATCCGTTTGCCGTTTCCGGCATCACACTTTCCTATGATTTAGATGGTGTAAAAGGGCAGAGAGTCCGCGGCGTAAAGCTGACGGATAAAAAGGAACTCAACCCGGAGGCAGTATATACGGTTGCATTTCTGGACGGTATGCTGACGGAGAGATTTTCATCAGAGCAGGAGAAGACCGGCTTGTCCATGACAGAGGTTCTAAAAGAGTATATCCGGTCGAAGAAAACCGTGTCCCCTGATTCTCACAGAATTACGTTTCACTGACCGGAAGAAAGCCGATAAACCGTGATGATTCACGAGTTTATCGGCTTTTTATTCAGAGACCCGGTTCTGCAAATAATCCGATTTCCGGCGGACAGTATGTGAAAACGAAAAACAGCACTGCAATCAGCGCAATTACGGCCACAAGAACAGGTTCATACTTTCGAATTTTCCCATTTGGAGTCAGACGCAGGGCAAGGGCGAAGGCGGCCAGAACGCTCACCAGAAAGGTGATGATATCCAGGGAAAGCAGATGAAATCCAAGGACTCCCGAGTATGTGTAAAAAATGGTGGGGATCAGCGCACAGCCCGCAAGGTTTCCGACAGCCAGCGCCGATATGACACCGGGTTCTTCCTTCCGAAGACGAACTGACATCCACAGAGAATAGAACAGCATCGGGAAAAATAAAAGCTTGATATGTTCCCAGGTAGACTCCCCTACGGGAGCGAACAGTCCGACCAGAAAGCTGTTTCCCGACAGCTGATAGAGAAAATGTGACAAAGTACCGATCACGGAAACAAAAAAGATTCCAGCCAGTGTATAACGCTTAAGACGGTTCATAGAAAGCCTCATAACATAAAATTTCTCTTTATAGTATGCAGGAAGAGGGGAGAACTATGCCAAATCATGCCGGCGGAACCGGTGTACCGGTATGTGTATCCCTATAAGCAGCGGAAGTGAAAATGATTCCTTGACAATGACATAGCTGTTGTTATAATATATAAAATGTAAAAATGCTGGAATGAAAATGCCAGTGAGATGGAAAGGAGGAGAGGAAGTGAACTATTTTAATAAAAACAAACGACTCTATGCATTTCTTGCTGCGTTTCTTGTAACCGCAGTGATGCTTCTCTCCGGTCTTTTTATCGTCACACATGCTGAGCATGACTGTACGGGTGAAAACTGCCTTGTCTGCGCGGAGATCGAAGCCTGCGTATGTACCATACAGCTGTTGTCAAAAGCAGTTGGAACAGGAGCAGTTGTCATCTTTGCATATCTTGTCATTTCAAAAATCTTATCACTCTGTCAGACCGGACTCTTTCTGTGCCCGGTTTCTTTGGTCAGCTTAAAAATCCGTTTAGATAATTGAATCATCCTCCCACAAGGCAGTTAGCCGTTCACTTTATGTGTATGGCTTGACAGGATACGTCTGTAATGAAATCTGCCTTTTTTTGTGTACCCTTTTTCTCTGCCCTAAGGGCTGAATGACTGAAAACACAATCTGGAGGATTTATTTTATGAAATTTTATTCTATTAAGACGCTGCGTGCGCTGGCTATGACAGCGCTTGTTTCCGCTGCCATGCTTACCGGCTGCACAAGAGCCGCGGCGCCGAACCCGGCAGCAAAAACAGAAGCCATGGAGAGCAAAAAAATGCTGAAGGTCATGGCCAGCTTTTATCCCATGTACGACTTTGCAGCTAAAATCGGCGGCGACAAGGCGGAAGTGATTACCCTGGTTCCGTCCGGCACAGAACCCCATGACTGGGAGCCGGCTGCTGCCGATATCAGGAACCTGGAAGAAGCCGATCTGTTCATCTACAGCGGAGCCGGAATGGAGCACTGGGTGGAGGATGTGCTGGCCAGCTTAGATAACAAAGACCTGATATCGGTGGAGGCTTCCAAGGGAGTGGCGCTTAGAGACGGCCTCAGCCATGAGGAGGAAGAAGGCGCCGGGGAACCGGAAGAAGAGGGGCAGTATGATCCCCATGTATGGCTCAGCCCTCTGAATGCGGAAAAAGAGATGGAAAATATCAAGAATGCCTACATAAAAGCAGATCCTGACAACAGGGATTACTATGAAGCCAACTACGAATTGTACGCCTCCAGGTTTGCTGACTTAAATCAGAAATTTAAAGATACCCTGTCTTCCCTGCCGAACAAGGATATTGTGGTTTCCCATGAAGCCTTCGGCTATCTCTGTGACGCCTACGGTCTCAATCAGGTGGGAATCGAGGGACTGTCCCCGGATTCTGAGCCCTCCCCTGCAAGAATGGCGGAGATCATCGATTTTGTAAGAGCCAATCATGTCAGGGTTATCTTTTTCGAAGAGCTGGTAAGCCCAAAGGTTGCCGAAACCATCGCAAGGGAAACCGGTTCGTCAGTACAGGTACTAAATCCGCTGGAAGGTTTAAGCGATGAGGAACTGAAAAGCGGCGCCGACTACTTCTCGGTGATGGAGGAGAACTTAAAACGGCTGGAGGCTGCGCTGAAATAAGAAAACTGAATAAAAATGACAAAAGACAGACAAATGACAAAAGACAGACAAGGAGTATAACGTGATGGATGCCATTGCAGTCAGAGGACTGAACTTCTCTTATGGAAACACTCAGGTCCTGAAACAAATTGATTTTACGGTTCCCGAGAACCGTTTTGCGGTTCTGCTGGGGCAAAATGGAGCAGGGAAAAGCACTCTGTTAAAGCTATTGCTGGGGGAACTATACCCCGGTGAAAAAAAAGGGGGAATCTCTATCTTCGGATGCGATATCCGGCAGTTTAAAAACTGGAAGTGCTTAAGCTATGTCCCCCAGAGCGGCATGGCATCCTGTCAGAATTTCCCGGCCTCTGTGGAGGAGATCGTCCAGGCAAACCTATATGCCCAGATCGGACTCTTTCGTTTTGCCGGAAAAAGAGAAAAAGACCAGGTCCGCCAGGCACTGCTCCAGGTTGGGATGGAAGATTATGCAAAGCGGCTGATTGGACGGCTGTCCGGCGGCCAGCAGCAGAAAATCCTTCTGGCAAGGGCGCTGGTGAGTCAACCCAGGCTGTTGATTTTAGATGAACCGGCAACGGGAATGGATGAACGGAGCACGGAGGATTTTTACCGGCTGGTAAAGAGGATTAACCTGGAACAGGGGGTAACGGTACTGATGGTTACCCATGACCGGAAACGGCTGGAAGCCTTTGCAGATGATATCTGGCTTTTGGAGAATGGGGGCATGGAACTGATACGGGCCGGAGAGGGGGAATGCGCTCATGGAGATCTTTAATTACGGCTTTATGCAGCGTGCCTTTGTCGTCGGAATCCTTCTTGCGGCCGTTATTCCCTGTATTGGAATTGTCATTGTATTTAAACGGCTGTCCATGATCGGTGATGCGTTGTCCCATACTTCTCTGGCCGGAGTTGCGGCCGGACTGATTCTGGGCATAAATCCGGTGGCGGCCGCCGCGTTTGCCTGTATCGCCGCCTCCCTGGGAATTGAACTGATCCGCAGGAAGCTGCCGCGTTATTCCGAGGTATCCATTGCCATCATCATGTCCGCAGGAGTGGGGCTGGCAGGCGTCCTGTCCGGATTTGTAAAGAATGCGGCAAACTTCAACAGCTTTCTGTTTGGCAGCATTGTGGCAATCAGCGATATGGAGCTGCGTCTCGTGGTGGCAGTCAGCGCCGCAGTGCTTCTGATGTTCCTGCTGCTGTATAAAGAATTATTCTACGTGTCCCTGGATGAACAGAGCGCCAGGCTCGCCGGAGTGCCGGTGCGGACGGTAAATTTTCTGTTCACTTTTCTGATCGCCGTGACGGTTTCCGTCGCAGCCAGAACCGTAGGGGCGTTGATCGTGTCCTCCATGATGGTAGTTCCGGTGGCCTGCGCCATGCAGTTCGGTAAAAATTACCGCCAGACTGTTTTATGGGCGGTGGGACTCGATGTGATCTTTATGGTTACCGGACTGTTTGCCGCTTACTATCTGGGATTAAAACCGGGAGGAACCATTGTTTTAGTTGGCGTCTTATTCCTGCTTCTGGTATTTGCAGGAAAAAGGCTGTTCAGGAGGATTGGAAGTCAGCTGAAACAGGAAGCCGGCCTGCTATGATAGGAAGGCTGGCAGAAAAGGAGAGTAAATGACAGATATTTATATTATATCCGGCTTTTTAGGCGCGGGTAAAACAACATTAATTAAAACCATGGTACGTTCTGTATTCCGTGATAAGAGGATCGTTGTCATTGAAAATGATTTCGGGAAGGCGGGGATTGACGCGGAGCTGCTCCGGGAATGCAGACTGACGGTCACCAGCTTGAATGCAGGCTGTATCTGCTGCAGCCTGACCGGCGATTTTGAAAAAGCCCTGGAACGGATTCAGAAGGATTATGCGCCGGACGCCATTGTGGTGGAACCGTCCGGCGTGGGGAAGCTCTCTGACATCGCCAGACTATGCTTAAAACAGGAGGATAAAGGAAACCTTCACCTTCAAAGGACAATTACCGTGGTGGATATCCGTTTCTTTGATAAGTATTTGAAAAACTATGGAGAGTTTTATAAGGACCAGATATCCTATGCAGATCTAATCCTGCTGAGCCACCAGGAGGAGTGTCAGAAAGAAATCGGACGGGTAAAAAAGAGTATTCTGGATATCAATCCACAGGCCAGAATTGAAGCGGACTTCTGGGATTCCATTCCACGCCCTGTCTTCCAGTATGGGCCGCGGAATATTGCCCTGTTTAAGCTGGGTATGGAGCAGTCGGTATCCATGAAACCGGTTCGGATCAGAACGGGATACCGGAAGGACAGCAAACAGAAAAACGGAATTCTTTTCCGTCATTTTGCCAGAACGGTCTTTTCGGCAGTAACACTGGAGTGTGCGGAACCGCTTTCAGAAGAACAGCTTCGAAAAAAGGTGCTGCATGTCGTAAAACAGGCGGATGGAGAGATTCTGAGGGGAAAGGGAATTGTAAAAAGTTCTCCTCATGGTCTGATCTTTCATTTTATGCCGGGCAGCCTGGAGATAGTGCCTGCAAATATAGAAGGAAACCAGCTTTGTTTCATTGGAACAGGGCTTGACGAGCAGCAGATCAAGACATTATTCAGCGAGGAATTGTGATATGAGGACACCCACATGGGTCATAACCGGATTATTGGATTCGGGAAAAACAACACTGATTAACAAGTTGATAGAAGAGGTGCTGCATGAGCGAAACGTCCTGGTTATCCAGTTCGAGTCCGGGGAAGAGATGCTCCGAAATGACAGACAGATTCAAAAGCTGGTGTTCTCCAAGAGCCAGCTGGAGCAGTTCCCCATGAGTATTACCGACCGGATTCTGGAGTATTTAGAACAGCACAATCCGGATTTAATGCTGGTAGAATGGAACGGGATGGAGCACTTCCACAAACTGGAGGAAATGCTGCTCCAGTTTTCAGCCGCACCGATGGTGAGCGTGGAAAAAGTAATCTATATGGCGGATGAGGCCGGACTGCAGTACAGGATTCCCGATGCCGGAGCCGCGGCATTCTCGCAGATTGCAGGAAGCGACTGCGCTTACATCAAAGCCACAAAACACTTACATGGCAAAACAGATGCCAGGCTCCTTTATAACTGCAATTCGGATATACGGGTGTTTTCCGAGCGGAAATGGGAGCGATTTGTCCGTGAAATGTTTCACTTCAACGCACAGCCGGGACACTGGTTCCTGATTGTTCTGACTGCTGCGTTGGCTTATCTGTTTGCGTTTAACCTGCTCGGAGATTTCGGGGTTCCTGTTGGACGTTATGCCAGCAGATTTCTCGGAGTATTTTTACAGGCAGCCCCGTTTCTGGCAATCGGAGTTTTGCTTTCCTCCGCCATCCAGGTTTATATACCACCGGACTGGCTTCAGAGAAGGTTCCCGGAAAAAGTTCTGACAGGCCAGTTGTTTGCGATTCTGGCTGGCTTCTGCCTGCCAGTCTGCGACTGCGCCTCCATCCCGGTCTTTAAAAGTCTGGTTAAGAAAGGCGTCCCTCTGCCTGCCTCGGTAACCTTTATGCTGGTATCCCCGGTTATTAATCCTGTGGTAATTCTCTCCACCTGGTATGCCTTTAACGGCAATTACCGAATGATTGCGGTCCGCTGCGGTCTGGGGATTCTGTGCGCGGTGATCTGCGGACTGACCTGCCTGATCCGGACACCGGGGGATTATCTGCTGGAGGAAGCCGTGCCGGTACAGTCCGGCTGTGGAGATTACAGGCTTCCCACCGGTAATGAAAACACCCGGGCGGCCCGTTTTTCCATGATGATCCGTCATGCGCAGAACGAGTTCTTTGCCGTGGGAAAATATCTTCTTACCGGTATTTTTGTATCAACGCTGTTTCAGGACCTCATTCCTTCTGCCGTATTGGCCGGAAGCGGGTCTGGCCCGTGGAAAGCCCTTCTTCTGATGATGGGGCTGGCCTTTATTCTGTCCCTCTGTTCATCCTCCGACGCGGTGGTGGCGAGAAGTATGGCGGGAAGTCTCCCCGCCGGGCCGCTGATCGGATTCCTGGTATTCGGACCGATGATGGACATGAAGAATGCTGCCATGCTGCTGTCAGGCTTTCGGTCTAAGTTTGTGGTCCGGCTGGCCGTGACTGCGTTTCTTGTCTGTTTCATTGTAGTCGCACTGTTTATGCTGTGCGGAAGCGGAGGAATATGGATTTGATGCTGAAAGGAAAAGGCTGGAACCTCCAGGTGCTGACGGAATGCTGCTGTTATCTGATTTTCGGATATCTGCTTTTTCGTTTGACATACTCGGGCGAGTATCTGAACTATGTGACGCCGAGAATGAAGCCGTACCTCTACGGAATGTCGGCTCTGATGCTTCTCTGGACTGTATTGGAGGGAAGGAACCTGCTGACACCGCAGTACAAGGCAAACCTGTCACGCTCCTTCGTTTTTATTATACCGATTTTGCTGCTCGCCGTCCGTCCTGCTGCACCGGGAGGAAGCAGTATGATTCAAAATTACGACGGTCCCGGGATCTCGATGGCAGCAGGAAATGGCAGCGGGCTTCTGTCTGCCAGAGGAAATCAGACGACGCCAAGTGAAAAAAAGGATTCCATGGCAGACAGCCAGGAAGCTTTAGAAACCGATACACCGTCTGAAAACAGAACAGCCACAAAAAACACAGGATCCCCGGAAGGAATCGCTGATGAATCCGTCGATGAATCGGCCGATGAAACAGTCGATGAATCCGTCGATGAAACAGCCGCCAGGGAAGACGAAAGTCCCTGGTACGACTTAAACGGTTTGGACGAGGATACAAAAACCATCACAATCGCAGACGAAGATTACTATACCTGGATGTATGAGCTGAGTTCCTTCTACGAAAAGTATGAGGGCTACACCGTCGTGATGAAAGGATTTATATACAAAGACCCTGAGATAGAAAAAATCAGTGATTTCGCTTTGGTTCGTCTGTCTATGTGGTGCTGCGCGGCGGATTTATCACCGATCGGCTTCCTGGTAGACTGCAGCGGGACTTTGGATTTTAAGGAGGACGACTGGGTGGTCGTAAGAGGAACGCTCGAAGCCAGCACGGACGGCGAGAGCCTGATGCTGAAAGCACAGCGTATTGACAGAGCGGAGAAGCCGGCAACAGAGTATGTCTATCCATACTTTTAACCCTCAAAAAGGAGAACTGAAAATGGCAAAGGAATTGAAAGCCGAGAAAATAAAAAGGTAGCAGAAAACAACAGAACAATACGGGAATCAGCGCCTGAAAATAAAAGCAGAAAGAGACTATGCGTCTCTGGCTATGCTTCCCAGAGACGCCTCTGTGGTCAGCCCTCAGAACCGCGGCTGGATTTCAGGGCGCCCTCCGGGGCAGCGGCGCAGATATGGAAGGGTCAGGGTTTTATTTCGGAAGCTCACCTGCCAGGGCGTGCTGTCAGTATTCCGAAACCTGCTGCCAGAACGAACCATGCAGCAAAACTGTATGAATTGTGTGTTGGAACAATGGAATCAGTACGAAGAGGCAGTCAAACGGCGCGCTGTTCAGAAACGGCGGATCACTGAGCTTCAGAAGCTGATCGGAGAGGTGCCGGTTGCTCAGCCGTCTGACCGCCAGTTCATAGATACCCGTTCGCGAAAAGCAGAAGCAGAAAGCAGAAGAATGGCTATGAACTGCGGACTCATGGTGATTGAACGTAATATTAAGCTTTTCCATACGACACTTTCCAGCCTTGACAAACCCGTCTGTCCCATATCCGATCAGTTGGTTTGCTCGACAGACAAAACGGAGGTCCGTGAGGAGGTGTCCGCTGCTCTACAGAATAACCATCTCCTGCGCAGTTCCCTGAAAGAAAGAATAGAAAGCCAGAATACGATCCAATTGTCTGAACGTAGAACAGGCGAACATGATTACAACACCTCCCCCTGCGGCACTTATGGCGTCCCCCTTAGCCCCCGGTTAAAGCCATCATATAGAGTGCATCTGCTTAAATTCCTTAGGACTCAGCCCGGTATATTTCTTGAAGATAGAAGAGAAGTATGACGGGTCATTAAACCCAACCTTCTCGGCCACTTCATAAGCCAATGTATTCGAAAAAGACAGCAGCTCCTGGGCCTTCTCTATTCTCACCTTGTTGATAAATTCTGTAATACTTTCCCCACACTCTTTTTTAAACGTCCGGCTCAAATGTGTTGGGTTCACATGGACATGGTCTGCAATGGTCTCCAACGACAACGCTTCATCCAGATGCGAGTGAATGTAAATCATAGCTTTTTCAATTAATGGGCTTAAGACCATACCTTTGTTGGCCAGCATTTCGGTTACCTGGTCAAACAGATGATTGATATTATCTTCCATCTGGCTCAGCGTGGTACAGGACTGCAGCTGCTCGATCATTGCGGGAGAGGGCGGGATCAGATTCTTTTTGATCAGTATGCGGGAGCATATATAATAGATCTGTACGCACACGCTTTTCACGTCAAAGGAGCGGGTCAGATTGACGCGGAGCCTTGAGAACAGGACGTGAATCCATTTGCGGGCGTCCTCAAAAGCCCATTCTTTCATCATATTTTCAAAATGGTACAGTTCCATGGTGAATTCCGATTCCGTGTCAAAATACTCCCTCTCCACCCTTGTTTCAAAGACGGAGATGGAAGAGTCATTATAAAAATTCATGTTTAGGGCACCGATGGCCTCAATCGCAGCAGCAGATAATTCGCCCAGTCCGCGGTGAGGCAGACTGATTCCGGCGTTCAATCGGATATCATAGAGGGACTGCATACTGCTCAGCAGTTCATCACAGGTGTTCCTTAGCTCCTGAAGCCGCCTTGTATCCGCAGACTCTGTCCGGTACAGCCAGATCACCAGACGGTTCTCATAGCCATAGACGTAGCCAGTCTCTGACTGCCCTGCGAGAATGCTCTTCAGGGCGGAGATATCATGTTCGTTTACTTGATTGTGCGGTGCGTTGATCTGGAATGCTGCGGCGTAATACCTGTCTAATTCAATCTTATAGTTTGAACTGCGCTCCAGAAGCTCGATGTCGGTTCTGAGGGTGCTGGTGACCTCCGCCAGGTATTGCTCCTGAAGGTAGGAGAAGTCTTCCTTCTGGATGACGGTTCGGTTCCGAAGTTCTGCGATGGCGGCCTGGGCTTTCTTCACGGCTTCAATCAGCTTATCCTTTGAGGTTGGTTTCAGTAAAAAATCGCTGACGGCATAGCAGATTGCCGACTGGGCATACTGGAAGTCGGCGTAGCCCGTCAGCAGGATCACTTTGATCTGAGGATATTCTTCGTATATGAATTTAGCCAGGGCGATACCGTCCACCTGAGGCATACGGATGTCTGTAATTACGATATCCGGCTGCTTCAGGCGAATCAATTCCATGGCCTCAGCTCCATCGCAGGCTGTGGCATCCACAATACTGTCTAAGGTGTCCCATTTGATAAAACTAGATAATCCTTTTCTTATGGTAGGTTCATCATCTACTATCATCAGATGAAAGGTCATAGTTCGTTTCCTCTTTCTTTTGGAATTTTAAAAGTAATAGTGGTGCATTTGTCCGGGATACTCATGATCTGTAGACGGCAATTCTCACCATACAGAAGTATCAGGCGCTTGTTTAGATTGCGCAGACCGATATGGGTGCGGGAGTCTTCCTTCGAGGGTTTCAAGGTATCAATATTAAGCGGTGAGTCTGCACTGCCGTGCTCTGTGGAAGATTTGGAATCTGCAAATCCTACGCCGTTATCTGCCACATTGATCTCTATAAAATCATCCTGTTCAATGATGTTCACGGCCAGTCTGCCAAAGGTTGCTTTCGGTTCCAGCCCATGGACGATGGAATTCTCCACAAGCGGCTGAATGCAGAAACGCGGCACTGTGATGTGTTTTGCGTCCAGGTCTGCGTGGATCTCCGCGGTAAATTTGTCCTCAAATCTGGTCTGCTGAAGGTAGATATAGAATCTTACATAGGTAAGTTCCTCCTCCAGACTTACAAAATCCTTTTCATGGGACAGAATGTTGGAGCGAAGCAGCTCACCCAGGGATATGATCATCTGGTAAATGTCTTCATTGCCACTCATCTGTGCTTTCCAGGCGATGGTATCAAGAACATTGAACAGAAAATGGGGATCCATCTGTGACTGGAGTGCCTTGATCTCTGAGTTCTTCAGCAAAAGCTGTTTCTGGTAAATATCATTGTAATAGATATCAAGCTGTTCAAGCATGGCCTCAAATGCTCCCGCCAGATCATTAAATTCTGAATACAGGCTGACCGGAGCGCTTCCGGCTTGTTCCCGTTTGCCATCGGCGATACATTTAATGTGCTGTATCATTCGCTCGATGGGTGCCGTGATCAGATGGCTCAGAAGAATGGTGAAAACCAGTGTAATCGAGATGATGATCAGGAAGATAAAGAGGAAGCTTCGGAGCGTCTGGTTCAAATCCTTTAATAAGTACGGTTTTGGAACTGCCACAGCGGAGGTGATCCCGCTGGTACCCAACTGCTGGGAGGCCATGAAATAGCTGGTCTTGTCCAGCTTGATTTCCCTGAATGGACTTCCTCCGGTGGAAGCCTGTTCCATCAGACCTTGAAATACGGCAGTGTTGCTGGACTGTGCATGGCTTAACACCTGCATATCCTTGTTAAAGATGCAGATCAGCCAGTTCTCGTCCGTATTTCTGCTGTAAGACTGCTTCCAGGCATCCTGGCTGATATCAAGGATAATGGTGCCAATCTGACTGCCTGTGTACATACTGTTCACGTTCCGCGAGAAATAGATCGAGTGGTTATCGCTGTTTAATGTCTTGATCTGCAGGGAGGCACCTTCCTTGGATACCTGGTCATATATGGTTTTTACCTGGTCCAGTTCTGAATTATTCTCATATAAGGATACTTTGGAGTAGCCTCCGTTCATATCAAATATATAGACGGAATTGACAAACTTTTCATCCCAAAGGTAAGTGCTGATCAGAAGGTAGCTCATCTGGCGCTCGATCTCCAGTCGCTTCTCTACCGGGCTTTTGCTGGTGTATACACTGCTGGCCGGGTCCAGATATTCACGGATCAGATTGTTGGACATGAACAGTGGATATACGGAATCTATGATGTCGATCTGATCTTCGACCTGGTTATTGATCTGATTCAATTGTCTGGTGATATCTTTACTGTAATTGTCCTTGAGTGTGTCCGCACTTTTCGTATAAAATAAAGTAGCGGCACAAAACAGAGCAGCAGCCACGGTTGCGGATACAGCCAGTGTGATAAAGGAACGAAGCGTGTTGATTTTCATGTTGATTCCCCTCTTCCAGTGAATGAAAGTAATTGCATTAATTATCTCATAGGAATTGGGGGGATTCAACGGAATTTGAAGAATGCGCAGATATTTCACAGAAAATGTCAAGATTTTCATAGTTTTAGTAAAATGGTGCTAATTTCGTGCAAAATCAATCGAAACTTATGCAAATATTTCATAGAAACGGGCAAGAATCTGAATTCAATTGGACTCTCAGAACCGATATAATACGATCATAACGATATAATACAAGGAGGAAATGATATGAAAAAAAGTTTTCTGAAACGTGCAGCAGCCATGACATTGGCAGGCGTGATAGCAGCAGGTATGACAGCGTGTTCATCCGGTACCAGCACACAGCCGGCGGCGACTGAAGCCACAAAAGCGCAGGAGAGTGGTTCAGCAGATAAAGGTACTACTGCAGACAAGGTAACATTAAATGTGATCAACTACCACGTAGGTACAGATTACGCAGCAGAATATTATTCCTATCTGTTTGACGCATTCAAGCAGACGGACGCAGGCAAGAATGTAGAATTCAACTTTGAGGAAATTCCTACAACAGATGCTTACAACCAGAAAATTAAATTATTGATCTCCAGCGGAGATTTACCTGATATCGTTCTGAACGGTGGAAATAATATCACTGAGATGGCAGCTAAATCCGGTAAGGTAGCCGATCTGACCCCATATTTTGAGAAGGATCCTGAGTGGAAAGCATTATTTGATGATAAATCTCTGGAGTTCAATACGGTTGACGGTAAGATCTACGGTATTCCGGTTTCCAAAGAGATTTCTTACATCTACTATAATAAAGAACTGTTCCAGAAAGCTGGTATCGAGGCTCCAAAAGAAGGTTTTGCTACTTGGGATGATTTCTTTGCAGCATGTGAGAAGTTAAAAGCAGCAGGATGTATCCCGTTAGGTATGGATACAGCAGACAGCGGCTGGCTGACCAACCTCTGGTACAGCGGACTGATCGGAACTGCCGGCGATGCAGGAAATACCTGGATGAACACCATGTACCCGACAGATTATGCTACACCGGAAGTGATCAAAGCAACCACAGATTTACAGAAAATGCTGAGCGAATACACCACAGCAGATGCTGTTGGCGGCAAATACGATCCGATGGCTACCCATTTCTTCAATGGCGAAGTTGCTATGTTCCCGAATGGCCCTTGGATGATCCCGGATTTCAAGAACACAGAGAAAGCTCCGGAAGGCTTCTATGACAAGGTTGGCGTTATGCTTCTTCCATGCAGCGGTATGGAGATGGTTCCAACTCCTGGCGACATGGTAGGCGCAAAAGATCCGGCTAAGATTGATGCAGCAGTTGCATTCTTAAAATTCGAGACAACCGTAGAAAATCAGGTCAAAGCGCTTGAGATGACAGGCTTACAGCCAGTATCCTCTCAGATCACCATTCCTGACAGCTTAAAGAGCAGTGATCCTCTGATGGCAGAGGTACTTGATTTACAGCCGCTTGCAAAATATACATATGGACAGAACCAGGCATATTGGTATCAGAACGTAATCGATACATTCTCTACCGTACTTCCAGAGCTGGCATATAAGAATATGACACCGGAAGAGTTCTGCAACAAGCTTAGTGAGTCAGCAGCGAAGAATTAAAATTCATGATTCGAGAGCGTAGAATGCTTGTAATCTGGGCGGGAAAGGGCCGTCGGCCTTTCCCGCTATATTTATGCTCATATAAATAGTTGTTTACAATGGTTTGGTAACTTACACCTGTCTCTTATACACATCTGACGCTGCCGACGAAGCTAGAAGTGTAGA
>OWIW01000233.1_pt1 | contig 45330 bp, 72 predicted proteins | sample 2433821 | NCBI WGS metagenome assembly OWIW01 (sample SAMN05065751, study PRJEB22554) | human gut metagenome | biome: ENVO:2100002; feature: ENVO:00000062; material: ENVO:00002003 | host: Homo sapiens | place: USA | reverse complement strand
TACGAGATTAGCGAGTGTCTCGTGGGCTCGGAGATGTGTATAAGAGACAGCCCCCTGGACCATCCCAACGGTATGTGTATATTCATAGCTGTTATTGAAGACAGCATGACTGACATAGCAGATAGAATTGCTGACTGGGCACTTGGAGGTTCAGACCCTGAGTTGGACACATTTGCCCGCACTTTGAGAAGTGGAGGATGACCCATGAACAAGAAAATTACCCCTTTTGCCAACAAGCAGCAGACCCCTCAGAAGAGTGTTTCCAAGCTCCCCTTGCCTGACAATAAGACGGTTTGTGACCTGTGTCACACTCAGTTTCAGGTCAGCCGGGACACACTCAAGGAGGAAAATGTCACCCTTGAAAAAGACGGTCTGTCACACGATGTTGTGTTGACCTATCTTCACTGCCCCAACTGCGGTAAAAGATACCCCGTCATTATGGATGACGCAGACACGCTGCCAATTCTCCATGAGCTCAAGGAGTGTATGATGCGTCGCATGAGATTCTACGGCAAGCAGAAGCCCGTCCCCCAGAAGCTCCAGGAGAAGTACAACAAGCTCAACAAGAAATTAGACTTCAAACGCCGACAGCTGGCTGAGAAGTTTAATGGCGCCCTTTACCAGTCTGAGGGTGATACAATTCAACTGGATTACCGTTACCATGCACGGTGAGCATGGATATAAACAAGGAGGAACGAACAATGGAAGAGAACATCAGAGAATCCCTGAAGGGTATCGGGCTTCAGTTTTTTGCTGACCCTCCCGCTGAACCCCCCGCAGAACCGCCTGCAGAGCCTCCCGCACCTCCCGCTGAGCCCCCGGCTGAACCTCCTGCTGGTAAAACCTACACACAAGAGCAGCTGAACTCCATGATGGCTAACGAGAAGCGCACTGCCCGTCAGGCAATTCTCAAGGAACTGGGGTTTGATATCAAGGATGACAAGAGCTTCAAGGACACTCTGAAGAGCATCAAAGCCACCCTTGATGCGGGTAAAACCCAGGCACAGCTGGATGCTGAAGCCAAAGCTGCGGCTGAGACCGCAAAGGCTGAGGCCAAGGCAGCCAAACTGGAGATGAAGGTGGCCGCACTGGCTGCTGGAGTCAATCCTGAGTATCTGGATGACATCATCGTCCTGGCTCAGTCCAAGGTTTCCGAAACTATGCCTGTGGAGAAGGTCATGGAGGAATTCAAGACCAAGTACCCGTCTTTTTTCGCAGAAGCCTCTGGCGGCTCTGGCACTGGGCGTTCCAACAATCCGCCCCGCAAGCCCCCCGCTGGGACTGAGGGCCTGGGCCAGAGACTGGCAAAGGTCAACAAGCCCGCAACCAAAAGTTCCTATTTCAAGAACTAATCAAACAAGGAGGAAAACAACATGCTCAATCAGTCTGGTATCACTAAAACTACTGGCGCTGCCCCGGTTCAGATTCTGTTCAATGTGCAGAATCAGATGTCTGTGGGCATCAAGCTGGCCAAGAACTTCGCAGGTGCTGTCACCGAGAATGGCCGCAAAATTGTAAAGGCAGGCACCCCCCTGAACGGTGACCTGACCACCCGTGGCACCGCTTTTGTCGCTGCCAAGGACACCAGCAACCCCGCCGTGGGCATCCTGCTCCACGATGTGGATGTCACCGATGCTGACGCCAACGCCACCCTGCTCATTTGGGGTTTTGTGAATCTGTCCCGTGTGGATTCTACCACTGCGGCCCTGATTACTGAGACCCGCAAGACCGAGCTGGCTGGCCGGGTTTGGTTCCTGAAGGACTAACCCACACACGAGTATAGAAAAGGAGGAAACAATACATGTCTATTTTTGACCTCATCAAAGCCCCTGAGCTGACTTCCTACTGGGAAGAGCACATTCAGGATATGCCCCCCTATCTGGGTGAAGAGCTGTTCCCCGCTGACAAGAAGCTGGGCCTGAAGCTGGACTGGATTAAGGGCGCCAACGGTCTGCCCGTTGTCCTGAAGCCCTCTGCCTTTGACGCTGGCGCTGTCCCCCGTGCCCGTATCGGCTTTGACAAGCTGTCCACTCAGATGCCCTTCTTCAAGGAATCTACCTATGTGGATGAGGAGCTGCGTCAGGAGCTGAACATGGTTCTGGAAACCGGCAACCAGGCCTACATTGACGCCGTTGTGCGCCGTGTCTTTGCCGATGAGACCCACCTGCTGGAAGGTGCCCGTGCCCGCCGTGAGGAGATGCGCATGATGGCTCTGACCACTGGTGCTATCGCCATCACTGCCAACGGTCAGGCTTACAACTATGACTACGGCATGCCCGCTGACCACAAGTCCACCGTGACTACCTCCTGGAGCACCACCACTTCTGACCCCATCGAGGATATGCGCACCGCCATGGACAAGATTGAGGATGACACCGGCATCCGTCCCACCCGTGGTGTCTGCACCCGCAAAACCTGGGGTTATCTGCGCAAGAATGAGAAAATCATCAAGTCCATCTTTGTCCTGTCCAACGGTCAGGTGTCTGCCCTGTCTGATGCCCGCCTGAGCCAGTATCTGATGGATGAGCTGGGCCTGGAGCTGATTGTGTACGGTAAGCGTTACAAGAACGATGCCGGCACCGCCACCCAGTTTGTTCCCGATGACACCGTGGTTCTGTTCCCCTCTGGCAGCCTGGGCACCACCTGGTTCGGCACCACTCCTGAGGAATCCGACCTGATGGGCGGCAAGGTGGCCAATGTCTCCATCACCGATGTGGGCGTGGCCGTCACCACCATCGAGAAGGCAGACCCCGTCAATGTCGAAACCAAGGTCACCATGATTTGCCTGCCCTCTTTCGAGGCTGCGGACAGCGTGTACATCCTGGATGTCATCGCCTGAGTAAAGGAGGAACAAGAACATGCTCCAGGTCACTAATGGCGTTGTGACGCTCACGGTCACAAAGGGCGCATTCAAGTCCTTCTATGAGCATAACGGTTTCCACACCGTAGATGGCGAGGATGGCCACGGAGAGGCCGGGGTGGTAACTACCCACCCCGCCCCCGAAACTGGCCACCCCGGCCATTCCTCTCAGCAGGAAATGGAGCAGGACACCGAGGATGCCGAGGATGAAGCGGACGGGGATGAAGAGCAGGACACCGAGGACGATGTTGACCTGTCTGAAATCCCCCTGGGTGAGATGAGCTTTGACCAGCTCAATGACTACGCCGACCAGCTGGAACTGGACCACGATGGCATCCGCTCCAAAAAGGAGCTGCGTGCCCTCATCCGGGAACACCTGAAGAAGTAAGGGAGGCAAAATCATGAGCAGCATGGAAGAACTCAAGATTGTTCTCAGGGAGGCTGATGTGCCGTTCTTTACCGATGAACAGCTCACATTCTACCTCAAGGAGAATGGCGGGGACTACAATGCCACGGCATACCAGTGTCTGCTCATCAAAGCTGAGGACACCACCCTCTCCGTGTCCGGCCTCAGTGCCGGGGACAGCTCCAAGTATTTCCGCAGACTTGCGGCAAAGTATCGGCCCCATAACTCTGGAGTGCTGAAAGGGGGCTATTGATGTGGACGCATTGTCATTCCAGTTGAACAAAGTGCGCCGCCTCATCAATACCCAGGGAAAACTCTTCACATTCAAGAGGCCGGGAACAAATGAGTTTGGTGAGCCCAACGGACAGACCGAATCTGTTAACATCAAAGGGGTTTATCACGAAACAACAAGTTTTCTGTCAAAGAGTGCGACAGAGGCTACCACAATCAGGCAGAAACCTTCCCCCATGATTTTGTGTCTGTGGGGAGATGCTCAGAAGATTCTTCACACTGATGAGCTTACCTTCAATGGAAAGAGCTACAAGGTGGGAGAGGTCAAGAACATTTCTGAGGCCAACATTGTCGGTGACATTTCTCTTGAGGAGGTACAGACGAATGGCCAGCGGGTTTCGACTTGATATCAGCAAATTGGCCAACGGCCTCATTGGGGCCCAGGACAAGGCTGATTTGGCCATCCGTATGTACGCCGAACAAGGAGCACTTCAGCTTCAGAACTTCGCAAAGGAAAATCGCCGTTGGACAGACCGAACTGGGCATGCCCGACAGAGGCTCAACGGATATGTAGGCAAGTCTGAGAATGGGTACAGGATTTACCTGGCCCACGGAGTTGACTATGGTATCTGGTTGGAACTGGCCAACGAAAAGCGTTACAGCATCATCCCCCAGGCAATCGAATATGTGGGAGCGTTTGAGATTATGCCTGGGTTTGAAAGACTTATGGAAAGGTTGGGGAGTGTATGAGCCAGTGGCAAAGAATCTATAAACACCTGAAGGATAGCGGATTTGATGTGTATAGCCCCGGTCAGCACCAGGGTGAGTGCACAAGCCCCTATATTGTCCTGAAGGATGCGGGCTTGAACCCCCTCTCCAGCTTTTCCAGCTCCCAAGCTCTGTACGATGTCATGTGTTATGTACCCCAGAACCAGTTCAGCACGCTTGAGCCCTATGTGGACCAGGTGAAGGAGGCCATGAAAGGTCTGTACCCGGCTATCATCCCGGTGTATTTCCAGACAGCCTCTTTTTTGGATGATACGGTCAAAGGGCACATGATTAGTGTCCAGTACAGAAACAACCGTAAAAATTAACAAGGAGGTATCCAACAATGGCTGTTACTCCCAAAGCAATCACTGAAATCCCTACCATTGATGTAGTTCTGGTTGTTGCCCGAACTGCCACCGCAGCCTATGCCCTGGACACTGCTTCGCAGATTCAGGTTGAGCCTCAGATTGAGGAGGAAGATGCGGTCAAGCTGGTCATCAAGGGCAAGCTGAAGGCTCAGAAGCCCGCAGTCAGCACCATTACCGGCAACCAGATTACCCTGACCGACAATGTGTTTGCCCCTGAGCTGGTCAAGATGCTCCAGGGTGGAACCATCAAGTACTGGACCAGTGCTGAAAAGGAAACTGAGGGCACCGAGGTCACTGAGTTTGGTATCAGCTCCTATACTCCCCCCACCGTTGGTAGCGGCGAAAAGGGTGAGGTGTTTGAGCTGGATGCGTACTCTGCACAGTATGATGCCAGCGGTCAGATTGTCCAGTATGAGAAAATCACATATCCCAACTGCCAGGGCGTTCCCGTGGCTTTTGGCTCTGAGGATGGAGCTTTTCGTGCTCCTGAGTACACCATCAACTCTGCGCCCAAGAAGGATGAAGCCCCGTACAGCATCCACTATGTACAGGAACTTCCTGAGCTGGCGTAACAACTAACAAGGAGGAAAAGGCAATATGTATAATCAGAATGGGTTGGTTGTCACTCCCATTGACGACCTTGTAAAAGCAAGTCAAGGCACTCTCATTGAGCTGCCCCCGTTCATCGAGGGTCAGCCCTTTGTGGCCCGTCTGAAGCGACCTTCCATGCTGGCCCTTGTTCGGGCTGGTAAAATCCCCAACGCTCTCATCGTAACGGCCAATGAGCTGTTTGCCAAGGGGGGCTTTGATACCGATGACAATGAGGCCCTGAGCAATATGTTCGGTGTCCTGGATGCCATCTGTGAGGCCTGTTTCGTTGAACCTTCCTATCAGCAGCTGAAGGAGGCTGGTGTACAGCTGACCGATGACCAGCTGATGTTCGTGTTCAACTATACTCAGAGGGGGGTGACTGCCCTGGGCAGCTTTCGTTCGCAGCTCAAGGGTGATGGAACTTCTGAGAATGAGCAGCCTGTACAACAGGATGCCCAGTGAAATTCTTGGCATAGAGGATGAGTACACAGGGTATTGCCTGAATGAAGCCTGTGCATACATTCAAGCCAAACTGGATGCTGGTGAAACACCCCGCTTCCAGAAGAAATTCAAGAGTTTTGCTGATATGTATGACAGCTACAAGAGGGGGTGAGCCCAGTGTCCATTAATGTAGGTCAAGCAATAGGTTACTTGGATTTGGATACATCCGGGTTTCAGAGGGGTTTCAAATCCGCACTTCAAGACCTACGAGCATTCAATGATGACTCTGCATCGGCTACAACCAAGCTGGGCGCACTTGGCTCAGCATTTCAAAATGTAGGGTCATCCATGACCAAAAACCTCACTGTCCCCATAGCTGGCGCTGGAGCCGCAGTTGTAGGTGTAGCAGCCAAGTTTGAGAGCGCAATGTCAGAAGTCCAGGCAATCTCTGGAGCATCCGGGGATGACCTCCAGCGGCTGACTGACAAGGCTCAAGAGATGGGTGCAACCACCAAATTCAGCGCAAGTGAATCCGCTGCGGCCTTGAAGTACATGGCCATGGCGGGTTGGGACACGGAGGCTATGCTGAACGGTATCAATGGTGTTATGCAGCTTGCTGCGGCCTCTGGTGAAGACCTGGCCAGCACCTCTGATATTGTTACAGACGCAATGACGGCCTTTGGGTTGTCCGCAGACCAGTCCACCCGTTTCGCAGATGTTCTTGCGCAGACGGCAAACCGCTCTAACACGAGTGTGGCCCTGATGGGTGAAACATTCAAGTATGTAGCTCCTGTTGCTGGCGCATTGGGATACAGCATTGAGGACACTTCTGTTGCCATTGGCCTTATGGCCAACTCTGGTATCAAGGGTTCACAGGCTGGTACATCCCTGAAGAATGTCTTGACCAACCTTGCCAAGCCCACCGACCAGGTTCAGTCCTATATGGACAAGCTGAACATCTCTATGGTGGACCAGGCCGGGAATGTAAAACCGCTCAATCAGCTCCTGAACGAGATGCGAGCCAGCTTTGCTGGTTTGACTGAAGCTGAAAAGGCTGAGTATGCGGCGGGTATCGCAGGCAAGGAAGGTATGTCTGGACTGCTGGCAATCGTCAATGCTTCTCAGTCTGACTTCGACAAGCTGACTGAGGCCATCAATAACTCCAGCGGAGCGGCTCAGAATGTCGCTGATGTTATGATGGATAACTTGGGTGGACAGCTGACCATCCTCAAGTCCACCTTGGAGGGTATCGCAATCAGCTTTGGCAACATCCTTCTCCCTGCGGTAAAGAAGGCTGCTGATGCCCTTCAGAACTTCCTGAACTGGCTGAACGGTCTGACCGATGGCCAGAAAGAGCTGGTTGTGACAATCGCAACGGTTGTAGCAGCCATTGGCCCAGTCCTACTCATTGTTGGCAAGCTCATTACTTCTGTGACCTCAATCATCAAGGTTGTGAACATGCTGAAACCCGCTTTTGCGGCCTTGAACGCTGTTATGGCAGCAAACCCAATCGGGCTTGTTGTTGTAGCAATCGCCGGGTTGATAGCGGCCCTTGTTGCCCTGTACAACAAGAATGAGACTTTCAGAAACTTCGTGGACACGGCCTGGGCTCAAATCAAAGAGGTTATCAGTGGTGTTGTAAACGCCATTGTAAACTTCTTCACAGTCACAATTCCTGGGGCCGTTGACGCAGTGATTGCCTGGTTCCAGACCTTGGTTGACAACATAGCAAATTTCTTCACCGTTGTTATACCTGAGAAAATCAATGAGCTTGTCCAGTGGTTCACGGAACTTCCTGAGCGGATTGGTTATGCTATCGGCTTTGCGATTGGTACACTGGCGAACTGGGTTGTGAGCTTGGCTGAGAAAGCCGCAGAAGTGGGCCCCAAGGTCATTGATGCAATTGTAAACTTCTTCAGCCAGTTGCCGGGTAAAATCTGGAATTTCTTGGTTCAGGCAGTCACAAACTTCGCAAACTGGATTGTTCAGACCAAGGAGAAGGCAATGACCGTTGGTGCCCAAGTCATCGACACGGTTGTAAACTTCTTCACACAGCTCCCCGGTAGAATCTGGAACGCACTGTTACAGGCCATAGCTCAGGTTCAGCAGTGGGGTTCAGACCTCATCTCTTGGGCTCAGACAGCTATCCCCAATGTCATAAGCACAATCACGAGTTTCTTTGAGGAACTCCCTGGAAAAATGCTTGAGATTGGTAAGAATCTGTTGTTGGGTTTGGCCGATGGTATCTCAAGCGCAGTTGGTGCTGTTGTAGACAAGGTCAAGAGCGTTGCCGGCAGTATCTTGAGCGGATTCAAGAATGCCTTTGGTATCCACTCCCCGTCAAGAGAAACCGCAGAAATGGGCAATATGCTCATGCAGGGCCTGGCAGGAGGTGTTTCTGACGCTTCTAATGTAGCTATGTCTGCGGTGATGGAAATGGCTAACATGCTCACAACCAAGCTGGAATCCTTGGTCACGCAGATTACTCAGCTTATGAACTTCGCCGGGAACGCAATCCAGCCCTTTGGAATCGGTGATGCTGAAGACCAGCAGAACATGGCAATCTACGCCCAGCAGGTCACAGACCTCACTCTGAGGGAACAGGAGAACACCAACACAGTGAATATTCTGAACCAAGCCTATACTGTGTTTGCCGGCCTCTGCGCTCAGCTTGTTGAACTGTACAAGGCCCTGGTTGAACAAAATACCTCTATCATAGCAGCCCTGGACAGCCAGAAAGCCGCATATGACCGGGTTACAGCAAGCATTCAGCAGCAAATCTCCGCACTTCAGAAGCTCCAAGCCTTACAGGCAGCAACCTCAGCCGCAAAAACCCTCTCTGTGAGCACCAGTGCTCTTTCCAACTCCAGCGGGGGAGGCTCCAAGACTACCAGCGCAGCAAAGACTGCTGTTACAGCAGCGGCTGCTACGGCGGCTGCGGCAGTGGCTGGGTCTACCTTCGTGTTCAACAGCCCCAAGGCCGTTGTTCCTACGGTTGCGGCCAAGCTCTTGAAGCAGACAGCCCAGCAAATCTCTATGAGTATCAAGTAAGGAGGGTGAGCCATGATTGAATCCTTGGTACTTACAAACACGGTCACTCTCCAGTCCGTGTTATTGGACAAGAATGACAGTGAGTTGGTACTTGATGAAGCAGACCTTGGGACTGTGGAAGGGACGCACCACAGCTACAAGTATGTGAGTCAGGTTGGTGTTTACATCGACAGTACAACCCTTGAACAAAGAACGGTGGCAATCAGTGGTTGGGTTATCGGGGACACATATGATGAGCTCAAAGCCAACAAAGCGGTTTTGAACCGTCTGGTGAATCCGCTCCACACGATTGACGCTGTGGTTCAGAACAAGTACAAACTGACTTTCAAGCCCGACTTCTCTGTCAAATATTCAGTTTCCTATGAGGAGAACAACGAGGTTTTGTGCAAATTTCTGATTCAAGGAACATGCGCTGACCCTATGTTCACCACAAAGGACAAGCAAACCGCTCTGATTGCGTCCATTATCCCCAAGTTTCGTTTCCCGTTGGTTATTCCTCAAAACAAGGGAATCCTGATGGGGCTCAGGGAACCGTCGCTGCTTGCGACTTTGAACAATGGTGGTGACATTGATACAGGCTTGCTCATTACCTTCTCCTGTACCAGTACGGTGACCAACCCCAGCCTGTTGAATGTTGATACACGAGAGTTTATCAAAATCAACAAGACGATGTCCGCAGGTGAACAAATCATTGTTTCCACTGGAAGTGGTGAGAAGTACATCAAAGGTATCGTCAGCGGTGAGGAATCCAACTATTTCAAGTACATGGATTTTGATTCCACTTGGCTACAACTCCATACCGGGGAGAACATTCTCAAGTATGATGCTGATGACAATGTGGATGGGCTTGAGGTGCTCATATCCTTCTTGCCCAAATACCTGGAGGTGCAGTGATGGAGTTGAATTTGTATGTCTTTGACAGCTCCATCACCCCTCTGGGGGTCATAGATGTTGTCACAGGGCTGACCTGGGAGGAAAAGTTTGCCGATGCCGGAAACTTTGAGCTGTGGTGTCCGTTGAATGACCAAAACGCAGAGCTGTTACAAGAGGATAACCTGTTGTGGATTGGTGGAGAATCCGCTGGTGTGATTGAATTCAAGGAGCTGACCAGCGATGAGGAAGGCACAGAAACAATCCATATACAGGGCCGCTTGGCTGAGAGTTATCTTGATTACAGGACAATCTACCCAACTGTGTCAATGACAGGGAAAATCAGCGCCATACTTCGCAAACATGTGGAGAGCAACTTGATAAACCCTACGGACACGGCCCGGAAAATCCCGAACATTGAGTTGGCCTCAGACCAAGTAGCCTATGGCGATTCTGTTTCCTATCAAAAGACGGGTGACACAGTTTTGTTGGAGGCTTCAAAGCTCTGTGAAGCCAATGAGCTGGGGTTCAGGCTCCAATTCTTTCCCCGGCTTTACAAGTTTGTTTTCCGTGTGTATCAGGGTACAGACAGGACATTAGACCAATCTGAGGTCAACCCGGTATTGTTTTCATCTGACCTTGATGACATACTTGAATCGAACTACTCACACAACAAGTCTGAGCTCAGAAACTTCGCATATGTTGCGGGTGAAGACAGCGGTACAGCCCGCAAGGTTCAGACAGTTGGTTCAGCAACAGGAATTTCCCGCAGGGAACTGTTTGTTGATGCAAGGGACTTGCAGAGTGAGAAAGAGGATGGAACAGCCATACCAGAATCTGAGTACAACTCTATGCTGGTTGAACGGGGCAAGACCTCTCTTGAGGATTACAAGGACATTGAATCGTTCTCTGCAACGCTGAGAACATTTGGTGTTACCGGGTATGTGTTCGGGGTTGACTTTTTCCTTGGTGATAAAGTCACCGTATATGACAGCAGACTGAAGGTCAGAACCAATGCTGTTGTGACTTCCATTCTTATGACATATGATGAGGATGGTGAGCGGATGGACATCACTTTTGGGTATGAACAGCCCACAATCGCAAATAAATTGAGAAGGAGGATGTGACAATGTCCTACACAAGCGGATTTTTTGATTCAGTGGACTTGGGTGGTGGGAACTATGACCGTGAATACAGCGCAGCCGTGTTTGCCCATTACTTCAGTTTGCTGGTCAAAAATGGAGTTTTCCCTGACCCCTCTACGGGTATGCAGGTCAAGGCTTCAGTCAGCCCGGATATGCATGTCAGTGTTCAGCCTGGCAGCGGATGGGTAAATGGGTATTATATCACTGTGCCGGAAAACGGCCCTGAAGCGCTAACTGTTCCCACGGCCAACCCTTCTCTGTCCCGTATTGACTCTGTTATAATGGGGTTGAACTATGTGGAAAGAGAGATTCAGCTGTACATTAAGTCTGGTGCAGTATCGGCCAGCCCGTCTGCGGTTTCCCTCCAGCGGGATAATGACCTGTATGAGATGGAGCTTGCTCAGATTACTGTTGCCGCTGGTGTGGCAAGTATCTCTCAGTCCAACATTACCGATATGCGGCAGAATACTTCCCGCTGCGGTATCGTGAAGGGAACGATTGACCAGATTGACACCACAGACCTGTTTGCTCAGTATAACGATGCTTTCCAGACTTGGTTTGCTGACATTCAGGCCCAGTTGAGTGGCGATGTAGCAACCAACCTTCAGAATCAGATTAACAATTTGAAATCTGATAAGGTAAATGTATCTGATAAGGCTAATACAAAACAAGCTCAGGCTGGCACTGATAACACAAAGTGGATGACCCCTTCTTTGGTAAAATCTTTTTATACAGCCCTCAAAGCAAGCCAATCTGAAGTTACTACTGCCACAAACGGAGACAAATGGGTGTCACCTCTCACTCTTGGGCAAAGAATTTCACCCATACTTCAAAATATACTAAAAGTTACAAATCTGGAGCTTTTGGTTGAATATACCACAGCTGGTTCAAGAACAGCCAACATACCGGCTGATGCGGATATAGTCTATGCTGTAATAATTGGTGCTGGCGGAGGTGGGGCTGGAGGTAAAGTTGGACACTACGAACAATCTGAAGGAGGATTTGGTGGACAAGGCGGAAACCTTCGGTTAGTAGGCCCAATCAAGGCGTCCTCAGTAACAAACAAAAATATTGTGGTTGGTGCTGGTGGTACAGGCGGTGCTGGAGAGATATATGCTGGCCGTAATTCAAGTTCAAACAAAGCTGCAATTAAAGGGAACAACGGTGGTAGCTCATCTGCTTTTGGTGTATCTGTATCTGGCGGTGCTGGTGGAAAAGTATCTGGTTCAAATGCGAGTAGTGCACAGCCTGCAGAGGTAGCTGGTGGCTTGGGTTCAACTTCGCATAATACTGCTGGAGGGGCTGGTGTACTTGTTGATACCATTTCTTGTAAGACCTCCTCAGCTGGAGGCGGTTGTGGTGGTGGAGTTGATACAGCTGGAAGCTCTGGAGGAACCTCAAGCAGAGGTTCAGGAGGGGCTGGTGGACAGGGAGCTGCATCACAGAGGGATAGGCAATCTGGCTCTAATGGAGCTGCTGGAGGTTTAACCTGCGGCGGCGGCGGTGGTGGTGCTGGTTCAACTTCCTATGAGTCAGGAACCCGAACAACAGGGGGTACTGGTGGTACAGGCGGGGCTGGGTATGTAGCAATCTATGTAATCAGAAAGGGGGCATAATAATGCGTATTGTTCATGTACTAAATAATAGGGTAACTGAAATAGTGCCTGAATACGCTCTCCCGGTATTGGATTGGTATGGCCCAGAGTTTGCTTCACATTGTATTGAAGCTCCTGACCAAGTTCAACCCAACTGGAAATACAATCCTGTAACTGGCACATTTTATGAGCCAACTGATGAAGAGGAACTCACCCTTGAATCTCTCAAAGCTGAGAACAAACTTCTCAAATCACAACTTCAGGCCCAGGTTGACAGGTCTGATTTCATCGAGGACTGTATTGCTGAAATGGCAATGGAAGTGTATGGTGGTGTATGATGAGGGAACTTTTCTGGGCCCTTCTCATAAATATCTTTTTATCAAAAGGAGGAAAAACAATGATGGCAATGTTCTTCGCACAGCGGGTGATTCTGGGCAAGACCGAGTTTGACCAGGTGCCCAAGGCTCTGAAGCAGGGCGTGGCTGAGGTCTTGATTGACAGCGGTCTGCCTGAGCTGGTTCCTGTCGAGTACGGCGGCACCCTGGAGCAGTGACCCACCGGGGGAGGGCTTTCCAGCTCTCCCCCACCCTGTAAAAATTTGTGCTTGACTTTTATCCCGTTTCATAGTATGATAACGGGTGAAGGGAGGAAACCATGAACAAACAGCCTGTTTCGTATCTGCAGACTGACCCCCGATGGAAAAATAAGGATTACTCAGCAAAGGGTGAGTCCACCACCATCGGTGCTTCTGGTTGCGGCCCCACGGCTGCGGCTATGCTGATTGAGACCTTGACTGGCAAGACCTTTACCCCGGTTGATGCCTGTAAATGGTCTCTGGAGCACGGATACAAGGCAGTTAACCAGGGTACATACTATGCGTATTTTGCCCCCCAGTTTGCTGCTCACGGTATCAATTGCTATCAGCTCAGCTGGACCAATGTATATCACAATCCCACATCCTCTATCCACGACAAGGCTTTTGAGTTGCTCAAGCAGGGCTACTACCTGATTGCGCTCATGAAAAAGGGCAACTGGACTTCTGGTGGCCATTTTGTTGTAGTCTGGTGGGAGGATAACAAGGTGAGAATCAATGACCCTGCGAGCACCAAAGATAGCCGGGTCAACGGTGACATCAATACCTTCAGGAATGAAGCAGCCTACTACTGGGTGATTGATGCCAGAAGCTACAACAACAGCGGCAATACGGGTGACCAGACTGATACACCGGCAACCGGGTATGAGACATACACGGTCAAGTCTGGTGATACTCTGTCCGCAATCGGTAAAAAGCTCAACATTGATTGGAAGGTCATTGCTGAGCTGAACGGCATCAAAAGCCCGTACACCATTTATGCCGGACAAGTTCTCAAAATCTCTGCCAAGGAGGAAGAAGAAATGGCCAAAACCTATGTTCATCTTCAGGATGTGCCTGAGAGCTATCGTCCCTCAATCCAGAAGCTGATGGAGAAAAAAGCCCTGAACGGGTACAGTGACCCTGACCCCAAGCGGCTTGATGACAACATCATCAATGTGACTGAGGACATGTGCCGGGTGTTCACCGTTCTGGATGCTCTGGGAAAACTGGACTGACGGAGGGTGAACGCCTATGGAAACTGTACTGTTTTGCTGCAGTATTGTAGCATGCTTGATAGGCGTTCTCACATTTGTGGTTGGTATGAATGGACGGTCAAAAGAGGACGGTGTACTGGTCCAGAAAATCAACCAAGCAATAGAGGGTATTGAGGAGCTCAAGACCGATGTGAAGCAACTTTCTACAAGCGAACAATCCCTTGCGCTCCTTGTTAACTCTCATGAGGAACAGATAAAAACCCTGTTCAGGATGCATGATTCATCCGATGCAAACACACAAGCCCTTATCACAATTATGGAAACCCTGAAACATATAGAAAACCGAGGTGCATAACAATGAAGCCAGAAGGAAGCTCAAGGACATCCCTGATGTATCCCGATTTGATGACCTGTTGGAACGGTCTACACTGACCGATGAGGACAAGGAAATCTTGCGGTTGCATTATCTCAAGGGCAAGGACTTCAGATACATTGGAGACACCTTGGGTTATGCGGAGGTCACAATCAAGAAACGACACGCAAAAGCTCTTGCAAAACTCAATAAACTGTTTTGAGAAACCCCTTCACTGCTACGGCGGTGAGGGGGTTTCTTTTATCCTTTTTGTATCCTTTCGGAATCCTTCTTGTATACCTTTTGTCAGCCCTTTCGTTATATAATTGAATTGTAAGGGGATGGGCCTTACAATTCAATTACAGGAGGTACAATGACATGTACGGTCAACCGACCTACTATCCAAACCCCGCTATTCAAACAGCTCAACAGCGGCTCCAAATGATGGAAGCCCAGTACCCTCAGTTTGCCAATCCTGGCATGGGTTATCCTCAGCCGGGTAACTACCCAGCCAACCCTCAGCAAACAGCCTCTGCTGCGCCTATTCTCAAAGGGCGGCCTGTTTCTAATGAGGAGGAAGCAAACGCTGCTATGATTGATTTTGATGGGTCTCTGTTTGTATTCCCGGACAAGGCTCATGGGAAAATCTATACAAAGCAGCTGGGTCTGGATGGCAACATCATCTTTCTTAAATACTCCCTGGAATCCGGGGGACAACCCGGAAATGGCCAGAATGCCACCTCTGCTGTGGTCAGTGGCCAGGATATGAGCGAGTATGTGAAGAAGGATGACCTGAACCAGAAATTGGCAGAAATCCACCAGAGATTCAACGGGCTGGAGCAGAGATTGCCCGTGAATAACGGAGGAAGCAGCGGCAAAGGAGGTAACAAGTGATGAACTTCAATCCGATGCAGATGATGGGTATGCTGATGAACGGCGGGAAGGGCATGAACCCTATGGCCCTTGTCATGAACCAGCTGAACAGCAACCCTATGTTCAGACAGGCTCAGCAGATGGCTGAGGGGAAATCCCCTGAAGAGCTGAAGCAGACCTGTGAAAACCTCTGTAGACAGAGGGGCATCAGCTTTGATGATGCTTGGGCACAGTTTCAATCCCAATTCCCTGGGTTGAAATAAATCTATTACAAGGAGGACAATTGTATGGGTATGGAATCTGGTAGCGGTCTGTCTGTGGCTGATGCTCTTGCGCTGCAGAACAGAAACAACGATGGCATGTTTGGAGGGGCAAACGGCACCTGGATTTGGGTGTTCTTCCTGTTCTTCCTGCTTGCCTGGGGCGGCGGTGGCTTTGGCTTTGGCAACAACGCAGCGGCTCAGGGTGCTCTGACCCGTGCTGAGCTGTACGATGGCCTGAACTACAACCAGCTGGAGAACGCTGTGCGTGGTATCCAGAGTGGCCTGTGTGATGGCTTCTACGCTCAGAACACCACCATGCTGCAGGGCATGAACGGCATTCAGAACCAGCTGTGTCAGGGCTTCAACGGCGTGAACAGCAACATCGCTGAAAGCCGTTTTGCCGCTCAGCAGTGCTGCTGCGAAACCAACCGGAACATTGATGCGGTGCGCTATGAGAACGCACGCAACACCTGCGACATTGTTAATGCTATCAAGGCTGACGGCGATGCCACTCGTGCTCTGATGACTCAGAACACCATCCAGGAGCTGCGTGACAATCTGCAGGCGGCTCAGCTCCAGCTGGGCAACATCTCTCAGACGCAGACCATCATCAATGCGGTGCGTCCCTTCCCCATTCCCAGTTATATCACTTGCAGTCCCTATACTGCAGCGAATGGCTATGGGGTTTGTGGTTGCGGCAACGGCTGCGGCTGCTAACATCTGAATACTGGCATATATTTATGCCCAACTTGAAGGGGAGGGCACACTGCTCTCCCCTTCTATCTATGAAAGGAGCTTTTGTATGAATAATCAGTATGCAAAATCTTGTATCCGGGTATACAACAACACCGCTCAGGCTTTCACGGCTGCTCTGACTCCTCTGAATCTGGAAGGAACCCCTGTTGTAAACAGCGGGTGCTCTCTGACCCTGAACACGGCCAGCATCCGGGTTAACAAGTCTGGTCTGTACCATCTTTCCGCTGATGTCACCTATACTCCCACCGCTGCGGGTGTAGTCATCCTTCAGCTGTACAAAGACGGGGTTGCCCTTCCCTGCGCCATTGCTCAGCAAACCGTAGCAGCTGGGGATGTGTATACAAGCCACATTGAAACTGACCTGTGCTTGACTACCTGCTGCGTGAACCATCCTCTCATTACTCTGGACATCAGCGGTGTTGCGGGTACAGTAAACCACACCTGTGTGGGTATGGTCAAATTGGCATGACCAATCCGAATGAGTATGAGCCTTTTGGAGAGGCTTGACAAACTGGGAGGAGGGACAACAGTTGGCAAAGAATAGGGCACTGTTTGCTGAGTACGAGCCCAAAAACTGTAAAGATGTCTTCAGTGTCATCAATACAAGACAAATTACCGCTCTCATGTTCCATGATGAGATGGCAGATTTGTTCGACTTCCTTGGCCTGAGAGGGTTCAAGCGTATGCATGAATACCAGTACTTGGCTGAATCTGCTGAACATCGCACGCTCAAGAGATATTACCTTAACCATCATGGTATGCTTCTGCCTGATGAAGAGATTGAACCCGTGGATGTCATCCCAGATGATTGGTATCAGTACAATCGAATGGATGTTACCCCGGCTGTTCGCAAACAGGCTGTTCAGAAGGCAATGGAGCAGTACAAAGAATGGGAATGTGGCACAAAGGAACTCTATGAGAAGTGTGCCGCATACCTGATGGCATGGCAGAAGATTGCAGACTTTGACAAGGTCAATGAGCTGGTAAAGGATGTTGACATGGAGCTCAAATATCTGGAACGGCTGTGCATTGAGTTGAAGTCTGTTGAGTACAGCTCAGACTACATAGCTGGACTTCAGGACAGCTACCACGAGAAATACAAGGAAAAGTTCAAAGACATTGGGGTCAGCATTTGTTGAAACAACCCCAACTGTTTATGAAGATTGGACCAAATAAGTATGTTCCCGTGGAGCGGCCCTGGCCTGACCACGACATCTATGTATGGGATGATTCTCTTCAGCGCATTATTCTCAAAGAGAGGGTTCAGCAGACCCACTAATGAGGTGCCCCCGGTTTTCAGGCCGGGGGCATTTCTTCATCGTAGGATGGCCGCAGTGGTGTTTTTAGTCCGGGGATGGTAGTTATACACCCCCGGCTGCTCCATGCGAAAATAGGCTGAGAGGAATGGCGGCAGGGAGTGAATACGGGCCGGGTGCGGGTATCTCTCCCACTTCCCGGCCCGGTATCGGTCTATTAGAGCACCCGGCAACGGGTGAGCTCAGTCTGCATAATGCCTTTGTACTCATTGTGACCCTTGATGGTGCCCTTCAGGGAAACTCTGGTGTTATCAGAAATCTCATCAGAATCTCCAAGCCACTTCCCGGTTTTCCAGGTGAAGATGTTACCATCAGGAGCAGTGAGCTTGTACAGATAGGTGTACCCAAACTGGGTTTCCCAGCCAGTCAACAGACGAACACGGAGGTCATGGAGCTCAATGCGGTCACCCTCAGCTCCAACCCAGATAGACTTCTCATCAGCTCTGTGGGAGAACTCCTGACGGGCTTTGCGCTCCATCTCACGGTTGTAAACCGCAACAGCAGAACAAATCAGGCCAAAATCCCGGCTTTCACAGAACTCTTTATGGCACACAGCCTTCAGGTTGGTATTGTACCCGAACTCATCAGCCAGGGAGGGCACCCAGGTCAGAATCTGCTCAACACGCTCTTTGTTGCCACGGTGGTCAACATTGAATCCATCTTCCTTGACTCTGTCTTCCCAACCAGTCTGCTGGAACATCTGCTCACGGACGATGTCTTGAGTGCTGACACCCTCAGAATAGGTCTTGGTGTAGCCATACAACCGAACAGCCTCAACCGCATACTGAAGAACTTCAGACACAGGGTAATAGGGCTTGAAACCGGGGGTGGGCTGCTCTCCCTTAATGAGCTCATCAAACCAAGCCACATAAGCGGTCACGGCTTCAGCAGACAGACCTCTGGTGAAATCCTTCAGGCAGGTCTTGCCAACCTGTTTGAACTCACCGCTGATGGTATTGCGGATGAGGTATGTGTCTTTGCGGTTTCTCTTGGTCTGGCAGTGGTCACAGCGGGTATCGGCGGTGTAATAGCTCTCAGGAATCTCAACTTCAGGACGGAAAGAACGGATGATGTTGATGGGTTTAGAGTGCTCAATGGTAGCAATGAATTCCCAATCGCTCACACGGGCCGTTCCAGAAACATTGACAGTAATGAACTTGGCGGTGTGAACCAAACCAGTTTCCTCATCCTTGACCTGCTTGAAGGTCTCACCCAGTTCCTCATAAGAGAACTCACAACCATATGCAGCGCACTTCTTCTGGATGTTGGTCAGCTTCTTCTGCAGACGGGGCATATTGTCCTCAAAAATCTCATACAACATTGTTTGTTCCTCCTTGGTGTCGTTCCTTATTTACAGGTCAATCATACTACCAACTGAATCAAAAGTCAAGCACTATTTTGAAAAATTTTCAAAAAGAAACCCCGCCGTTTGGCGGGGCTTGCTTTTACCAATTTCTGACCTTTGCGAAACTTCTGCGGCGGTCAGGCATGAACACGAAAAGGGTTACACTGTGGTCAGCCGCTTCTTCATAGTTGAAACAAATCTCGCAGGACACTTCATAGAATCCCAACTCATCCGGGCCGCTGTGACCATAAGCAGTCACCTTGCAATCAGTGCGGCCATAGAACTTATTGGCAGCGGCCTCAGCCTTTTTGATTTCACTCTTCAACAGGGTTTCCAGCTTCTTCATATCAAAATCCTCCTCAGTTTGTTTGGGGTGTTTCTCAACCTTACAATATGATTGTACTACCAATCCAAACAAAAGTCAAGAGGTTTTTCAAAAGTTTTCTGAAAAATTTTCAGTGAGCCTCAGCCCCATTCATTACAGCCTTGACATAGTCCTCTTTGTCCTTCCAGCACTGTAGTATATCCTGGTCAACGGTTTTACCCGTAGACATAGTTGCTACAAAGTGGTAATACAAACAGGGGCTTTCCTGACCTGGGCGGTGTACCCGTTTCCGGGCTTGGTCATACTTGCCAAGAGAGTGGTCCAGAGTGTAAAAGATACAAATATGAGCACGGGTCAAGTCTATGCTTTCAGAGCCAGATGTGTACTGAACACCCAATATCCGGGTTTTCCCGGCTTTCCAAACCTCCAGCGTGTCCTCTGAGCCTGACACTTCAGAATATCCACAGCCCAGCCTCTCAGCCACTTTTCGGATGGCATACAAGTCTTTTCTGAACTTGGCGAATATGACCAGTGGCTCCTCATCAGGGAGATTCTTCACAAAGTTGTACAGGAATGTTCGCCTGTATGTGCTGATTCTTTTCAGCTCTTTTGTACCATCGTCATACTCAATGGGAAGATACCCGCTTGTTACCTGCTGCTTTCGGATAATCATGGACAGCACATTGTTGACTGTCATAAACCCTTCCCCAAGCTCAACAGCACCCTCTTTTGCCAGCTCCCTGTACACTTCCTCAGTCTTTTGGTCCATAGGGACTTTGACAACCATACGGGTTGTTTTTGGGAGTTTAACAGTTGACTTCATGTAAAAAGCGCAACTGAACATTTTCTCTCTCAGTCTGTCCAAGTTCTTGTAGGGTTGTTTCTTGTTCAGTATCGGGAAACCAACCCTGGAGCTCAGAGCTGTATCAACATTCTGGTATTCCTCACAGAATGCATAATAGTTGGTTCCAAAAATCTCAGGGTCAAGAAATCTGTACTGCGCATAAACATCCATGGGGTTTTCTGCCAACGGAGTGCCCGTGAGAAGGTATCGGTGTGGCACGGCCCGTCCTAAACGGGCAAGAAACCTTGAACACTTGCTGCTGGGGGACTTTATTCTGTGACTTTCATCGCATATCACGCAGTCAATCCCCAGCTTTTTGTAGAACAGCATCTTGTCCAGGGGTTTCCTCCAGACTGATTCATAGTTGCATATGAATATCAAGGGTTTGTCCTTTGGCTGTTTCATAGCCAACTGAAGCTCATTCTTTTTCCCTTCCCAGCTCAGATTATGGAGCGGGATGACATTGTCATATCCCAGCCCTGAGTGAAGTTTAATCTGAGGGGGCCAAACATCACAAGGCTTTTTTGGAGCCACAACCAGTACCCGTTTGAACCCCCGGTTGATAATCAGGTCAATGAACACCTTGGTTTTGCCGCTGCCTGGTTTGGTATAGAGGGCGGCTGCGTCTCTGTCATACAGATACTCCAAAGCCTTGAGCTGGTGTTCCCAGGGTTTTGTCTTCATTGTAAATCCGTGAACAACCATAGGCTCACCCCCAATCAGGAATATCAAACCAAGACAAACAGTTGTTGTCCTCAACCCTTTCTTCATAACCAGGGTATTCTTCCCAGTCAAAAGAGAACAACTTGTAAATCATAGCCATGCTGTAAATAACCCCAACAACACACCCGGCGTTCTTCCATTTCCTCAGCTCAAGTCTTTGCTTTTTACTTGCCTTGTACTTATGGTCAGGGGTTTTCAGCTCCAGCTTGAACATCCTGCCATGGAAACAACCGTTGATATCAGGTCTGCCCGATTGTGAAGCATTTCCTGAGACATTCTCTGCTTTACAACCGGGCAGCTGGTTGAGGTAATCAAGTGCACGGCTTTGAAATGTAGATTCAAGCCCCACTTGTATCCCCCTCTGTGAATTTGAATGCGGACATGCCGCAAATCGGACAAACAATGTCGTGGTCATTCTCTTGACCGCAGTTGGTGCAAACCCGTCTCACCCTGCCGGGTCTGTATACGGGATTCTTCATCCCTTCATAGAACTGACAGAGCTTTGCAGCGCAGCTGTCGCACAGCTCCTGATTGGATGTAGGTGTAGCAAGGGGCATATCAAAACTACACCCACGGGTACTCTCTTTGGGCAGGAGATTGAGAACCATATAGTCATCCTTGGTAATCTCATTGCCACAGCAATCACACAAGCGTTTCAGAGACATCAGACACCCTCCTGTTCAACCGGGATTCTGAGGAACTCCCCAGACCGGGTGAGAACACCGCAGCGGTCATCGATGTACATGTCAGCAAACACCTTTCTGGTATCGCCTCCATACAGCACCTTGACCTCATCGATGTTCTCATTGATAGCGTCAAAGTGAAGCCCTTTCTTGGAGCAGAACTCAACCGCATCGTGAAGGGCATCGCCGTTTCTGCAGCTCCATAAGATGAGCTTGTACCCGTTCTTCTGCGCTTGAATAACCGCATCCCAGACAGTCTTGTTCACTTCCCCAATCAGGGGGAATCGGTCTTGGACCAGAGTGCCGTCAAAATCAACGGCAAGGACGGGGGGCAAATTGCTCCCACTGTTGCGTACTTCATTCATGCTCATCGTCTTTGCAAATCCCTTTCCATATGTGTTGATACCCAAACCCTGACCCAGCCTTGGTGGTCTGTAGCAGACTTTCTCAGCAGATGAGGGTATGCGCTGCTGTATTTGTCCAGTATAAGTTCCCTGAGAATGGTAATGTCCTTGGCGGTTGTCATGGGGAGGTCAATATTGAAATCCTCTTTGGCCCATTTGGACACAAAATCTGCCATCTCAAACCGCTCTATCCCCATGGTGTCAACGAACTTCAAATACAACTCTTTGGGAGCATAACAAAGGTGTTCCCAAACAAGTTTGTCCCTGTTCTCATCAAGAACTTTTATCAGGAACTTGATAAGCCCATCCCGCATGATACCACCTCAGCCTTCAGTTTACGGGGGGCAGCTCTGCAATGTTCTTCTTGGCTGCCTCATAGTCCCTGGAATAGATGTGCAGGGAACCAGCATAGTGCGTGTACTGTCCAACCTCAACACCCAGCTCCATAGCAAGGAGCATCTGGAGGAAGCAGAAACTGAACATGTCATAGGGAACTCCCATCCAGATGTCGTTGGAGCGCATATGGGTGGACATGTTCAGCTTTCCATCCCGGATGAAAAACTGGAGATACACCGTGCAGGGTACATCCTTGGTTGGCTTGTTGCTGGCATCCTTGATGTGGATAACGGCCTGACGGCTGCTGGGGTCTTTTCTCAACAGCTCCTTCACATACTCCCACTGGTTGAACCCGAACTTGTCAAAGATTCTCCAGCCGTATGCAGAGTTGTTTGTCTCACCGTCATCAGAGATGTCAGCCCACTTCTTGGCAAACCGGGAAATGTCCTGAACCCGGTTGGAGCCAGAGAGGTACCAGGCCAGCTCACCCACAGCATACCGCATAGGCATCTTGCGGATGGGGTTGTTCACGATATTCCGGGTGGGGTCTTCAACACAGAAAACTGCGTCACAAATCTCACCCACAACAGCCCCGTCTCTGGAGCCAGCAGTGTAGCCCTCCTCAGCCTGAGCCTGAAGAGCGTTGAACGCTTCCAGCCAAACATCGTTGACTGTCTTGCCGTTGAATACTGTAACCATTGTGATTATTCCTCCTTCACAAACCCTTGGGGCCTCATGAGCTGTTCGGCCCTTCTTTCAGTCAGCTCCATAAGAGCATAATTGGCGATGTCCATCAGGGTGTCCTCAATCTTTTCGTCAGACACCTTGCACTCATATCCGGGTTGGATAATCGTGTCCAGACGGTTCAGCTTGTCGAACAGTCTCATGCAGACAAAATTGGGGTATCTCTTTCTGAGCTGGGAAAAGGAATCCCCATAGTCAGCATTTTTCCGCTCATACAAGGAATGGGTGCTGTCACACAGCTCCTTGTGAATCTGAACTTTATCCATATCAGTTCACCCCCGTTGAGCCCCAGCCGCCTCTGTTCTTGTCAGGAAGGTGGTCAACCTCCTTGAAAGTAAGCTCAGGCTGAAGCGGATAAATCATGAACTGACAGATGCGGTCATTCTTGTTCAGGTGAACATCCCTGGTAGCATAGGCGAAAAAGCCCCAGATGTCCTCATCTCCGCAGAAGGAGTTTTCAAACACCCCAATGCTGTTTGCCTGAAGCAGACCAGTGCGCTTGAAAGTGCTGGAGCGGGGTGCCAGAATAGCTCCATAACCGTCAGGCAGCTTCATAGAGATGCCCAAACTGATGAGCTTGGATTCACCCGCCTTCAGGTCTGTATCCTCAGCCACACGCAGGTCTACCCAATCACCAATGGGAACCTTTTCGGGCAGCTGTACATCTGTGTGTCTTTTGACCAGAATCTCCATTGTTACCTCCTGTATTTGTCTACGGTTTTGAGAAAAGCGGGCAACATGTTCCGCTTCTTCACCTTGGCTGAGTTCACTTTAATAGAGGTGAACCCGGCCTCAGCAAATGCGCTCACATTCCTTGCCACAGTATTCCACTTTCCTGCCACCGCAGCCTCGTTGATGGGTTTACCCCCATTGCGTTTATAAACACGGCTCAGTGCCACATCTACGGGTGGGAGAAGGGACACCACGATGACTTTCAGCCGCTTCTTCCCATAGTAGTCCTCAACCTCATGGAACAAGTCAATGTAGGTTGAGCGGATAGTGCTGGCCATAATACCCTCCATGAGTACATCGTACTCAGGAAACCCGTCAAGGGCTGCAAACAAGGTCAACTTGGTGACCGCATTGTTCTTCAGGGTATCCAGGCCACCTGTTTTGTTGAAGTATGTTCCCAAGGCAACCCAGCCATAGGAAGGAAAGACGGTGATGGCACTGATTTTCTTCCCGTCACTCCCCACAATCTCGTGTACATACATCTTGGGGTCATCCATCATGGACATGGGGATGGTAGACTTTCCAGCCCCATTACAACCCCGGACATTGACCAGTACTCTACTCAACCCCAGTCAACCCCTCTCTCAGCCACAGCTTTTTTCGTTCCGGGCGTATTCCATCCCAGTCATGGAACTCCCCAAGAAACCGTTTATCAAACATTTGTTCTCTGAGGTCAAAAGCCCTGTCCCAGATATACTGGAAGTCAGGCAATACACGCTCATACTCCCTTAACACACCCAGCTCTCTATCGTGGTGAAATCCTCCATAACGAGCTGATTTGAACAGGTTTCTGAAGCTGCAGATTTTTCCAATGAACAAGTTGATATCATTGTCTTGTTCAGGGTAGACCTTTTCAATCCCCCTCTGAACAATCTCAAGTTTCTTGGTCAGGAGCTTTTCTGACACAGGCAGTTTCCCGGTCTTGTCATATTCATTTGCTTCCTCATCGTAGTAAAAGATGTTCAACAACCCGGAAGTGAGGTTGCTGCACTTCTTCCAGTTTAACAGGGAGGGCTCAGTCAGCTCCACATCAAAGTATTCACCCAAGTACAGGATTGACTCCATAAACAGGTCTGCCGCAAATCTGCCTGTGTAGGGTATGGCAGAAACCGCATTGAACACCCGTCTGTAATCTTCCACAGGGTCACCCTCAATCAAGCCTCTCAGCCAATCGTAGGGCCTACGGTGTGTGGTTCTGATAAAAGCCTCCATCAAGGTTGGAAACCAATCCATGTTCTTGGCATATTTTCTGGATGAGCCAAAATCAAGGAAGGGCTTGGCCTCCTGCCAGAATCGCTGGCAATAGTCCTTCACTGTTTTCGGGGTCAGGCTTCTCCAATCAAACAGCTCCTGTAACAGCATACAGGTTATTTCATTGTATGTAGCCGACATATACCAACACATCATGACTGCGTCATCACGGTCTGGTACCCAATCAACAATGTAGTTCCCCATAACCCGGTAGTGGATGCTTGGTACTTCATGTTGATACTCAACAAACTTTCCCATTCTCCAGTCCCCGCCTGTATCACCTGGGATATGATACAAGTCCATAGAATCCTCCAGAAATCGGGGGAGGGGGCCGCAGCCCCCTCTTGCCCGTCAGTTAGAATGGTAAATCAGATGGTGGCCAGCCGATGACATCTCAGTCATCATCGTCCTCTTCCCAGTCATCATCCTCATCGTCATCCTCATCCTTGGCTTTCTTCTTGGACTTGGCAGAGGACTTCTTGCTGGACTTGGCGGGGGCAGCTTTCTTGCCCTTCTTGGACTTGGCGGGGGGCTCATCTTCCTCCTCATCATCGTCCTCGTCATCGTCTTCATCATCGTCCTCATCCTCTTCAGGCTCAGGACGCTTCTTGGACTTCTTGGTGGAGGTAGACTTGGCAGGAGCTTTCTTGCCCTTCTTCTTGGGGGCTTCTTCCTCCTCATCGTCCTCATCATCCTCGATGTCCTCATCGTCATCGGTGTCCTCATCATCGTCATCGTCCTCACCGGGCTTGATGTAGGAGGAAATCTTGGCCCGCTTCTGGCTGTTGTATTCATCGTGGATGACATCGATGATACACACCTTGCCCTCCATCTTGTCCAGGTCCAGGATCAGCTTGCCGGTAGACTTCATGCCAACCGCATCCAGGAAACTCTTCAGCTTCCACAGGGCCTTTTCGGTCAGGGAGAAGGTCTCAAAGACGGTGTTGCCCTTGGCGCTTCCCTTGATGACCTCAAACTGGGCCTTGATGCAGTCATCGCCGCTGCCCTGCACCTCACCCATCTCAGCTTTCTTCAGCTGGGCCAGCCACTCTCCTTCAGGGCAGCGGGTGAAGCTCTCAACACCTTCCATGTTGACTTTGACTTTTCTGCTCATTGTTTGGTTCCTCCTGTAATTGTTAAATTATTCCTCAACCGCACCAATAATCTCCATGAACTTGTCATAGGTAGGATTGATGATGCGGGAAGGGACTTTGATTGACGGGTCAATCTGGAGCTTGGTCCAGTAATAGGGGTTGGGGCCAATATCGGCGGCATACTTGACCACTTCTTTGGTTCTGTTCCCCTTGGTGACCTCCTTGGTAATCTTTGTGGTGTGAATACCATAGTTGGCCATACCCTCCAAATAGGTGCGTGCACCCTTGGACACAGAGGGTCTGATGTCCGGGGCAATCTCATCTTCCATACCTTCAATTGCGTCTGTGCTCTCGTGGCAGGTCAGGACAACAATGTGTCGTTTCGCAATCTTGTGCATGGCCTTGATGACTTCCTCAGTCTCAGTCTTGAGTTCACCCCAGAGCTGTTGTGTCATCTTCTTGTTCTTGCTGATGACATTTTGGTCTGTCCACTCATTGACCAGAAGAGAGAAAGTGTCAACAACAACTGTCTTGTACTTCTTGTCCTTGAGCAGCTCTTTTGCGATGTCCTTGAGCTCTTTGACCGTTGAAACGGATATTGCGCTTATACCCTCTACATGGGCGATGGTATTGGAACCATCATCACCAATCTGAAGGTACAGAAGGGGCTTGGGGAAAGTGGAAGCAACATAGGTCTTTCCGCTGTTTGACTTTCCATACAGCACCCAAAGGTTGCGTTGACCCAATTCCTGGATGTCAACTGCTGAATCTAACAGGGCCATTGGAATCCTCCTTGTTTAATCGTCCGAAAACAGAGAACCCAACAGGAGAGTGGAGAGAAGAACACCCAAGCGATTGGTGTAGTCATCAGCCGCCTCCTTTTCTTCTTTCTCCAGATGGGAATCAATCTGGTCAAGAATCATGGGCACGGCCTTTTCCTGCATAGCCTTTACAATGGCAATCTGCTCCAGAACATTGGCCGCTCCTTTCAGAATCTGACCAACACCCACTGCACCTTCAGGTGCGTTTTCGTCCCTGCGGGTATACAACCCAACAAAGAAGTTGGGCTGAATCGTCACTGTATCCCCCGTGTTGGGGTCTTCAATCGTGACCTTGAGAGGCAGCGGGGCTTTCTCCTCAGCTCTCTCTTTCTTTGAAGTCTCTGCCGATGACATACTGAACATCTCCTCCAGTCATTTCTGTGTAGCAAATATCATGGTACGGACACCAAGCACAGTCCCGTGTAACATTGCGGGTTTTGTTCTTTTCTCCAAACCTGATAATCTGCTTTGCCGTGTACAAGAAACCGTCCCAAATCACCTCTACCATAGCCGGGTCAATGTCCAACTCAACTTGGAAAAAGAACTCAGGAATGTTTGACTTGTACTTCTCACCCTTTTGAATAATCTCAGGGTCAAGAATCCCGTGTGCCTTGCAGGCCCTTTTCCAGCTCATGGGTGTAATCTTGGTTGATGCCGCCTCACTGAACCTCTTGGACTTCTCAAGCCAAATCGGCTCAGCCGCAGGTGTTGAACGGATGTAATCCCATTTTACCTTGTCGGGTAAAATGCCCCTTAAAAATTGGACTGCCTTCGCATACAAGCACTTCTGTGTGTTCATAACAAGTATGTCCATATTGGGCTTGTTGGAGAAAGTCTTGTGTTCACCAACCGTTATGGACTTCACACCACTGTGCTTCAGCAAATACAGCTCATCAATCTTTCCTACAAATACAATGGGCTCACCCTTGCAGGTACCAACATCAAGCTCAAACTCATGCTCTGTTACTTGGGGTTGCCTCACTCCCTTGTACACCCGTCTGTAGTCCTTGAAGATGTTGAACAAATCCTCTATGTAGTTCTCACCCAGCTCTCCCTGCCAGGAAGCAGGCATCGCATAATAGGTGTCCCTGATTTGTTCCTTCGCATCTCGCAAGGCTTCAGGCTCATTACGGAGCTCAAGGAGCTTATGGAAGTCTGTCCCAAAGTACAGAGGGCGTTCAGGCTTCTTTTTCTCCAATCGCCTCACATACCTCAGCCAATGCTGATACGGGCAACGCAAATAGGAGCTTTCCCTGGAGTAACTAATGTGTATCACACTCACCTCCTATCTGTTGTTTTTATTTGGGGTACAGGCAGAGGGGACTTTCACCCTGACCCTTAACAAGCGTACACATAGTGCTTGCTGCTATTTTAGCAACCTGTACCCGCTGGTGATGATGCAGGGGGAATTGTACCCCTGGCGGAGCGTGTTGGATTTGAACCAACGCACCATTGCTGGTCTACTTGTTTAGCAAACAAGCCCCTTCACCGCTTGGGTAACGCTCCATAAATCGGGACACCCTGGGGAGTTAACTGTGGGTTTGTCCCGGATTGTTTCACCGTTCCACAGCGCAATCTACTTTGGCATACACCGTTTCAAACTACGCTCCCACAGGGCTTTCCCTTGACTCTGCAGTTTACACGGGCTTGTCACCGTTGACCTAAGATGGGCACCTCAGTCAGCCGCATTAAGGGAGGGGCAAACTGCCCCAACCCATATTGATTCAGAATAGAGGAATCAATCAGTCATCGACTTCCTCAAACTCATCGTCATCATCATCGTCTGCCGCTGCCTTCTTGGACTTCTTGGCAGGCTTCTTCGCAGACTTCTTTGCGGGCTTCTTGGCGGGGGCGGGCTCATCGTCCTCGTCCTCATCCTCATCCTCGTCCTCATCTTCCTCGTCCTCGTCATCGTCCTCGTCATCCTCAACGGGGGCAGACTTCTTTGCGGGCTTCTTGGGGGCCTTCTTGGACTTCTTGGCAGGGGCCTCGTCCTCATCCTCCTCATCTTCCTCGTCAGCCTCATCCTCAACCTTGGTCTTGGCCTTGGTTGCCTTCTTGGCGGACTTGCGCTTGGCGCCGGCAGTGGAGGGAGCCACAAAGCTGCCGTCATCAGGGATGATGCTGTTGGCGTACTTCTCCTTGCCTTCCTCGACATTGACCTGCTTGCCGGTCTTGCGGTCGAACACCATCTCATCACCATTCTTCTTCAGCACGGTGATGGTTTTCTTGGTGGTGCTCTCCACGGGGAACACACCCAGCTTGATGCCCGTGAAACCCTTCAGGATGACCTTTTCGCCCTTCTTCATTTCCAGCATTGTAATACACTCCTTAAAATTTTTATTGTGGGAGGGTTTCTGGCGTTCCCTCCTGCTTACACTGGTATCATAACCTATTCTGAATCAAAAGTAAAGAGGGAATTTTGAGAAATTTTTACAAGAGCACAGTCAAATATTCCCCAGTTTCTCATCTTTACTCACGATTGCTCACTATATCGTGTATTTTCATGAATTTTAATGCGTTCCCCACGGCCCCCAACCGATGTCTACATCCAGGGGTACACGGAGCTCAACCCCAAAATCGTCCAGCACTTTCGGGTGCTTCATGATGCGCCTGATTGTTTCATCCACATAGTCCTTGTCCTCAACCCTACACTCACCGATAATAGAGTCATGGACGGTTGCTCCAACCCAAGCAACCCCTTTCAGCTCCTTATTGATTTGGGTTACTGCTGAAATAAGGAGGTCTGAACCTGAACCCTGAACCGGGGTGTTGATGGCTCTACGGGCTGCGCTGGCCCTCTCCCATTTGTTCGGGGAATAGATGAGGGGGAGGCGGCGAAACCGTCCAAACATATTGGATACACCGCCCTGCATCTCGCACAAATCCTCTTGTTCTTTGTGCCAAGGTAACAACCTTGCGTATTTGGCAAAGTACAGGTCACGGATGTGTTTTGCCTCAGCCAGAGTAAACACCTGACCGTAACTGTCCAGAGCGTACTTGACGAACTTCTTTGCCTGCATACCATACAGGAATCCAAAGTTGACGGCCTTTGCCTTGCCTCGTTCCTCTTTGGTTGGTTCCCGCCCATTAGTGAACAACTTGGCAGTCTCTGTATGAATATCGCCATCATGGAGGTAGATATTCAGCATTGTCTTGTCGTTCGCATAGTGGGCCGCAATCCTCAGCTCCAGCTGTGAATAGTCTGCTTCAAACAGAATCATACCTGGGGCACCGCTGAACAGGCCTCTTATGTCTTTTGTCCGGGGGACTTGCTGGAGATTGGGACTGTTACAGGATGTTCGGCCTGATACCACATTGGTCAGGTTGAAGTTGGGGTGAATCCTGCTCTCATAGCAGTCATCTGCCCAACGGTTCAAAAACATCTTGTTTCGGGTTGCTGCGTCCTTATACTGCAAAAGGAGGCTTGGCAGTTCATAGCCTTTCATTGCCAGCTCTTTCAACACATCCGCTGCGGTGGAGGGTGCGCCCTTCCCGGTCTTATAAATCACCGGCATACCCTCCAAATCAAAGAAGGCATGGGCCACCTGAGCTGAGCTGTTCCAGTTGATGTCATAGCGTGACTTCAACTCTTTGAGCAGCCGCTTTTCTTCTTTGTTGTACTTCTTCTTGACACTCTCCAGGGCTTCCAAGTCAAGGTACAGCCCATTGCGCTCAATGTCCCTGTATGCTCTGTAAGCAGGTCTCAAAAGCTCTCTGTAAATCTTCATAGACCGCTCACTCATGTTCTTGTAGAAGTACTGATACAGCTCCCAGGTGTACCGAACATCGCACTTCAGGTATGGTACAATGGTTTCCCGTACACCACCCAGTTTGTCCTTCTTCTTGATGTCCCAATCTGGCACACCCAGATACGCTTGGGCCATCTTCTTCAGGCCATGTTCCGCAACCAGGTCATATGCTGTTCCCATTAACATGACATCCTCGTCAATGGGAATCCTCAGCCCCAAATGGTGCTCTATGAACAGTGTATCAAATTTACCGTTCTGAAGCACTGTCCGGGCTTTCTCTTTCTTGATATGCTTGACTACATTTCTGAACCGTCTCAGGTCATCCTCGTTGGATGCGTCATAGATGAGCATTTTGGAAATCGGGCTGTCAATGTCTTTTGCAAGACCAACCCCAATCCAGGTTATTCTGTCCTTGTATCGGTTCAGGCCAGTGGTCTCAATATCAATTGTGGCAAAACCATAACTCATATATTGACCTCCTCAACGGATGCCTTGAAATTCCCGTTCTCATCAAACAGCTCATTGTACCAGGCCTCTATGTCAATGCCCTTTTCTTTGAGCTTGTATCGTTCCGGGTAAAGGTCATCCAGTTCATAGAACTTTCGCATGCGCAAGTGTTCAGCAAATACATCCAAATAGAACTGCTTCAGGCGTTTCAGCCCCCAGCCGTATTTCTTATGGAGTGTCCAGAGATACATGGTGTCCATATCCAGTGTAAAAGCCTTGTCTGCTTCAAGACACTGCTGATGAATTTCATGCATCATAGCCTGTTCACCAGGCCCTTTCAGGGCTGCGTTTTTTATCTCAGAAGGTTTCATCAGGTACACAGGCTCAGCCTTTGGAAGTTTCCCTTGACGCTCCAGCTTTCTGCGTTCTTTTCGGTTCATGGTTATCTCTCCTTGGGCTTGAATCCCTTTTTACAGCTATTGAATTTATGCATAAGGTCTTTGTTGTACTTTTCACACCTACCCATATGAGGAGATGCTACAGACACAGGCTTCCAGTGAGCGCACTCTTCACAGGTCTTACAACCCGTGCGCTGCTTCCTCATGATGAAGAAATCCTCAAGCATATGAGCTATCAGCATGACCTCTTTCCAGGTTGCCTTTCTCTGGTTGGGGTTTCCTTTGGACACCACAATCCCTTTGTTTGGCTCTTGCTCGATTCTCTCATACAACAGATTGTAGATTGCAACAAACGCAACATCCAAGTCTGTTATAGGCTCATCAATCGGTTTCATTGTCCCAATCTTTTGCTTCAAGTCTTTCTTCACCATCCTTACAGAAGAACATGGGGTCACGCTTCTTCATATCCTTGCTACAGGCCTGGAACACCTGAGCTTTGAATGCGCCCTTCTTCTTGTACTTTTTGTAGTGCTTGCACTTCTTGCAGCGAACAACCTTGTCAATATCCTCAGTGTGGAAATCCTTATACAACCACTTGGATACCTTATCAAGCTCATTTGCTACATCGTCAATTGTGGCCTTTTCCCCGGCAGAGTTTGTGAAGCTCTTGCCGGGGTTTTCCTTGGCCATCTTTCTCAGGAGCTTTACAGCCAACCTGTAAATATCAACCTGCTTCATTGGTATCACCTCCACAGGTATTATAACCGACTTTCTTCAATAAGTCAAGTACCAAAATTTTCTCACGCTGCCCGTTCTTCCTCAGCTCAACTCTGAGTCCAGCCTTGGAAGGGGCTGGCTTGATAATGTGGCAGTCAAGGTTACATACCAACCCCTTGCGATTGATGAAGTACGCCCCATCATAGCCGGGAATTGGTGTCCAACTCCCATCAGATAGATTCACAGTCAAGTCAATCACCCCTTCTTCAGACCAATTCCCAACCATAGATACTCTCTTGACTTCCCATCTCTGGATTCTTTGAACCCTTGTGAACGGATATTTCTCATGAATGAGTGCTTTTTGCTGTTTTCCCGGCCCGTATCCACACAGAAACGGCAGTATGCTTCATACAGTGCGTTCTTTTCCACGGACAGCCCTGCGCCCAGCTCGCACTGTTTAGCAATGAAGGCGTGGATGCTATCAGAATCCTGGCGCAACGCTTCAACATACTTGTCGCTGGTAGATGTACGGGGGATGTCCTTGACGGGAAGAAGGTGGAGCAAATAGGGAATAATCTCAGACACACCTTCCTCACTGCACAAGTCATTGACATAGTCATTGTTCAGAAACAGCTCATTGTTCATGAACAGGATTCTCATGCGCTTGTAAAAGGCGTTGGACTTTTCCTCAAGCTGAAGAGGTAACTGGTTGAAACTGAAAATCAACTTACAGAACGGTACAAAGAAAAACGGCTCTTTGCCCTTCTTCTCATGCATAATTTGGTCACCGCCTGTAATCTTCTTCAGGTTTTCGATGGAAGACAGAGGCAGGGATGAGTTATCTGCGCAGGAGTTGAGCAACCGATTGTACAGCTGAGACGGGTAAAACCGCATATTCAGCTCATGCATACTCAGGGAGGACACATTTTGTTTTCCAACAAGATTCTCAAAGAATCGAATCAACACGGATTTACCTGTATTGGACTGACCGCAGAGAATCATGAATGTCTTCAGGCCATAATCCAAGGTGAGGCAGTACGCCATGTATTTAAGCAACATCTTGATGTCCTCTTTGGGCAGCTTGGTTTTCTTGAAGAAATCATACAGCCGGGTCTCAGTGAATGGCTTATACTCACCAACCGGGTGAGGGATTTGGAGTGTTTGGAGGTACTTGCTGTCATGGGGCAGCAGCTCTCCCCGCTCTATATCCCATACACCATTCTGGAAGTTGATGAGGTTTTTGTCACTGTTCAGCTCAGCCGCAGTCCTCTGAAGCCGAACATCATCGCATATCAGTCTGAAGCACTCCATGATACGGTTTTGTGTAATGAGAGTATCTACAACAATCATGTCTTTTATCGTGTTTCTTACATAACTGCTGGCCTCAACATACACACCATCCCGGTATTGGTAGCACTCCCCGCCCAGTACAAATATGTCACCCTTGTTCACAAAGTAATCACAGATTGCCCGGTGATTGATATTGGTGGGGACACCCTTTGCGCTGTAAATCAGGTATGGATTATCAAACTGCTGCGATGCCTCATACTTTCGGGTGTTCTCAACAATCTTCTCCAGCTCCTTCTCATCCATAGGGTCAGAAAAGATGATACTGTTGATTACATCCGCCATTTCCTCAATCTGTTCATCTGAGGCACCTCTGTTCTTGTATGCCATAAGATGAGCGAACAAGGTTGCGTTTCTTCCATCCCCGTCTTTCAATCCCAGCAAGCTCTCCTTGCGGTTTACCATAGGGGTGAATTCAGGGGGCAGCTCTGCGATTTTACGACACTTGTTGAATCGTCTGCCCTCAGAGCCAAAAGGCAGTATGACATAGCCCTTATTGGCACAGCGGAAATCGCACTTCAACCCGCAAGGGAGAACCATCCCCACCCGCTGAGGGTATTCCTTGTCACACTTGAAATAGAGATGAAGCCCTTTTGGGGTCTGGGCCATAAGGGTTTTGAGGCCAAGCCGCTTCACCACCTTCATGGCTTCTTCTTTTCCTTCATCTATGTCTACAACTATGTAGCCAGACCTGACCCACCAGCCAATCTGCCCTCCAGAAAACAGATGAGCATCTGCGGCCTTTTCGTTCACAATGGAGTTGTCAAGCCTTTTCTTTCCCATACAACGCACATAGCTGTCTTGACCGATGAGGGAGTCAAACTCACTCAGCTTCATGCGTTATTCCTCCTCAGTGGGTTCAAACATGCTCCCATCGGTCTCAACGCACTTTCCGCAACGCTCTCCCGGCTTGAGATTCTTGAAATTGCCCCGATGTCTACAGCGGCCACAGGGCAACGCTTTCTTGTAGTTACTGTGTTCAGGCCCACAGCCATAACAGGGCCCAACCGTTCTGGGATTGCTGGAATAGGCACACCCCTGGCACCCGGCTTTGATGCTGAGCTGTCCGGGGACTTCCCTATCAACAGTGGTCTGCTCCATGCTGTTAGAGGTGTGAAGCCATCTGTCCAACCGGGCAATCTTCCCGGCAATCCGTTCCCCGATGTCAACCGGGGTCAGCCCAAAGATATTGATAACATGGTCAAGTACAATGAGCACATCGGCCACCTCATCTACAGCCTTGTCATGAAGCTCATCCTGAGCCTTTTCCTTGGTCTTGTATCGGGGGTATTTGGAGCAGACTGCAGCCAGCTCACACAGCTCCTCAGTGGACACCAGAATCTGAGCAGTGTCCCCATAGGTTTCTCTGGCTTTGGCAAGAACTTCCCGCTGCTTTTTGTTAATGAATCTTGTTACATCCATTGATGAATTCCTCCCAGTAACGCTTGATGCGCTTCAGATTTTTCTTTCTTGTTCGGCCCTTCTTGGAATAGTAGGCCAAATGGTACAGCTTGGGAGGGGCTACAATCTTGTACAGCTTCTTCATCAGCTTGTGTATTGCAGGAATAAGTGAGTTGTTTACAAACTCAGACACAGCCTCTGCCACAGCCTCAAATGCTTTTACAATAGCATCCCCAAGAGCTTGAAAAGCCTCCACCAGCTTGGTATAGGTTTCCTCAGTCAGTATAGGGGTTACAGCCGGGGCGGGCAGTGATAATACCGCAGTGTTTTCCACATGCTTTCCTCCTTTCTTATAGGTGGGGTGGGTAGTTACTACCCCCGGACACTTAAAATGGCACCCTGGCCATTCTACTCAGCCGAAAATGGTCACCTGTCGCTCATGTCCTCTTTCCAGTCCGGGATATAGGTGCATTCCACCTCATACTCATCGAACATGTCTGCGGTCTGCTGGCTGATACGGGCCGTGCCTCCATAGAACACCCGTTTGATGCCCGCAGATATGATAGCCTTGGCGCAGCCCTCGCAGGGGTATCGGGTTACAAAGATAGAGGCACCATCAACAGAGATACCGGCAGAGGCCGCAGAGCACAGGGCATCAATCTCGCTGTGAATCGCACGGCAGTCTTCAGGGTTTCTATGGCTCTTGCTATCCTCCCCATACTTCTCCACACGGAGGCACCCCCGCTGTGTCTTACACAGGTCAGGCACACCCCGGTTGGCTCCAAGCGCAATGATTCTGCCATTCTTTACAACAGCAGAGCCAACGGCAACTTTGTTACAGCCGCTGACCTTGTTAGCATAGAGCTGGGCAAAGTCCAAACAATCTCTCCAGCTCAACCCTCTCATGTACATCATTTCTTGTTCCTCCCTTTGATAATCATATAAATACAGAGCGGCCAAACAATTGGCCAAAGCAGACCTGTAATCAAAGCAACCTTGATACCCTCTTTTGCATCATTCCCAGTTACCATAGCACACAAGAGGACAATGGCCATTGATATCAGGCCACACCTTACATACCAGAGCAGGATTGGGTTCATGCCTTGTACCTCTTTCTGGGTCTGCCCGTCCCATCCTTGGCACGGATATACTTGGACAGCTCACAGAAACAGTTTTCCAGGGACATGACATTGAAGCATCTATCCTCTTCAGGCAAGTCCCAGAACACCCGTTTGGCATCCCAGTCCTTGCCAAGCTCCTCAACGAACAGCCTGTCCAGGTTGTCCCTCAGCCAAAACAGGCACTCCTCATAGCTCATCCCATCCCGGTCTTCAAACAGATAGTTGAGGCCCATAACGCAACCGGGGCCAGCCACCGTGAACTCATTCTCAGAGAACGGGAACTCAGCAATGTAAGTCATGTCCACATAGAACTGGTATGCCAGGAAACGGCCAATGCCATTGTAATCAGTCAGGGTCTGATAGACCTCCTGCTGGTTGGTACAGGCCTTTATGTCATCCACCAACCCCTCGTTGATGAGAATTTTGATGAACTTGAGGATTCTCATGGGGGCATAGCTCTCCCCAGTAACCTTCTTCAAGGTGTTCTTCATGCCCACAGTATGGAACGCTGCGGTGAAGAATACCCGTTTGGGGTCTTCAACCAGAGCGGCTTCAAACAGGCTCCTGTACCATTCAGGATTCCAGTCAGGGGTTTCGCTGAATTTGAACGGCATAGAAATCAGCTCAGCCGTTTCGTGCTTGTTGTACAGCCGAAACAGGATGACATTGAGCAGTTTGTCCTCATAGGACAGCTCAGGGTTGCTTGTGATATGCTCAATCACCCATTTGCTCTCCTTGTCGTGTTCCCGGCGAATGTTGGTGAATCGGAAATCCCTGAGCACCTGGTCAGTGGTCCAGGGCGGGTCTTTCTTCAACACATCCTTCCTCAGATGGATTACATATCTGCGCTTGATGAAGTTGTACAGGTACAAAAGATTGCGTGCATTCAACACAGGCTGTGCTTTCTTGATACGCTTTTTGTTTACACCGCAATAGAGTGTATCAGCAGGTTTGTTCTTCAATTTGTTGTATCCTCCTCATAAGGACTGGGCAAGCTCCAGTCCCAAGCAACCGCATCGCTTGCCCACTCTGTGTAGAAATAGTTGTGTTCACCATCCCCGGTGAAGTACAGGTATTCTTTTGGGAGCACCCGTCCAGAGTCATCCCCCTCAGACCAATATGTGAGAACACTATTGGCAAGCTGAAGCATCTCATTGGTGATTGGGTTGTCCTCAGAATACCCATTGAATTGGCTCTTCTGAGTAATAACTTCAACTACAGAATCCGGGTACAGAGGGCTGTCCACCCTGTTAAGTACACACCACATAACAGCAGCCTGTTCTGTTACGGAACACCCACGGGCCTCACCCCAGGTCACATTTGCCAGATACTCTGCGGCAACATAGTCAACATAGGCTTCATGCTCTTCATAGGGGTATCCATATCCAATCTCAGCCTCAGCCCATTCCTTGGCCATGAGCTTATCAATAGCCTGGTTGGCAAGCAGGTGAGCATCCTCTGCCACAGAGATGGCTTGCTTGGTTTGATTCAACGCTGAGTTGACCAACTTAACAGCCCGTACATTCAAGAGCACTGAGGCCAACAGAAGCACACAGCATATGAAGAAGAATACTGTGTATGGGTTGTAGCGTTTTCTTTTGAGGTGTTTCCCTCTATTCCTGGGAGTTGTAGTCATGATTCATTCCTCCATAAGTTTGGAGGCCAACATATCAGCGGTGTGTGTCCAGAGTACATTGGGGAACTTCCTGATTGCCTGGTCATACCCATCCCAATCGGATGTCTCATAGGCACCCATATGGTATCTGATACACAGCCGTTCCTCTTCTGTCAGCCCCATGTGTTGTTCGATTTTGCACACTGAGTCATATCCGTGTCCACCAAACCCGCTGTACTGCGGGTTTTTGATGTAGAATGTCTCAATGTCGTGTTTGATTGGGTTCATATCCTGGCTCATAGTATACATCCCAATCTTGGTGACATCGTGGAGCATACCCACAATAATCGGGCTTTCAACCCTGCTCCAAGGCTGAGTCACTCCCTTGTTTCTCATATCCAGGAGCTGGGAAGTGACATTGACACAATGGTCATACAGTCCACCCGGATAAGCTGCGTGGAATCCTCTTGAGGCAGGTGCTCTGAAGAAATCCGTGGTACACAACCACTTATACGGGAACAGCTCAAGCGGAACATTGTTCTGTTCAAGCAGCTCCAGCAAGCCCTTCTTGCGTTCCTCCTCAGACAACAGTTGATGTTTCAATGGTGATAACCTCCTTTTTTGGCCATTCGGCCTCGCAACTATATTATAAGGTATCACCCCCGGAAAAGTAAAGGCCGGGAAACGGGGAGAAAAGCCCGGAAATCACATCATTTCCTCGTGCGCTAACAGGCTTTTCCTTCCCCTATCTCACCCCTGCTTCACTTTTCGTGGAATCCGCCACCGCATCAGACCTCGATGCGGTTGGCGAACTTCTGGTTGTTAGAGTCAAGCTGGATGCCGGTTTCCTTGTCGAACTTCAGCTTGCCCTTGGCGGTCTTGACGGTGATGGTGGTCTTGGTTTCCTTCTCCACCTTGAAGGTTCCAATCAGCATACCAGTGAAGGCTCTGACCTTGACAACCTTCTCAGCCTCATCCTTGCGGAGATTGATGCGCTCACCGTCAACAAAGTTGCTGTGACCGGGCTTGCGCTCAGGAACTTTGACCAGCTCCTCAGACACCTCATAACCATCAGCCTGGAACAGCTTGGCAATCTGCTCACGGATGAACTTCTTGCCAGCGAACTTCACGCAGATAGGGGCAGGGCCGCCATCCATACGCAAACCACCCAGCATCTCGTGACCGCTGTTCATAGCCTCATCATACACTTCCTCAAACATATCCTCGACAGAGGGCATCTCATCCAGCTGGCCATCCTGAACGGAGTTTTCATAACCGCCCAGAACATAGGTGTAAGCACCCTCAACATTTCTCAGGGCACCCTGCTGGTGCTTGGTCAGGGTCTTGGTCTCAGCCTTGGGCTCATCAACCTCAATCTCTTCAACGGACTTCTTGAAGGTCTTGCGGAGGGTGGTCAGCTTCATGGTATGCTCAACGCCATTGGAATCAGTCAGGACAGCGGTGTTATTGGCCTCATCGGAGGAAACCAGGGTGTAAACCTTGGAAGCGTTCTTGCGGCTGGTGTAGGTGATGATGGTCTTTTTCATTGTATTCAATCTCCTTTTCAAATGTCCGGGTGTCCCGGTCTGTAGGTGTTTTCCTCTTTACAATCATGATTATACTCTTGTCTCAAGGAAAAGTCAAGCATTATTTTCAAAATTCTTGAAAAATTTTGAGAAACCTCTCAAGTGTTGGAATCTCCAAGGGATTGCCGGAGGCTCAAGCCTCCAGCGCACCCTTCTTCATGGAGCTGCGTCCATCGATGTACCCGGAATCAAAGGCACCCTTGTCATACCCGGTGTGCTTGATGCCCATACGGTTGTTCACGCCAGTCTGGGGGAACTTCTCAGTGAACTTGTCCTTGACATCCTCAGGCACGATAATGGCCAGGGCCTTGCTCTGTGCGCCCAGCTCATCCTTCAGGCCCTTCATGAACCCGGCCCAATAGCAGTTGGCGACACCGTGAGCACTGCGGCCCTCTTTCCGGGCAATGCGCTCCTGACGGCAACCGTTGGTGCGCATAGTCTTGTAGAGGTAATTGAAAACACCAACGCAAGTATCCACATCACCCTCACGGCCAAAGAAGTGGACATCAGTGCCCAGATAGATGGCCTTGCAGCGGAAATTGGGAGCGATGATTGCGGCCAGCTGACCTCTGTACCCGTTGTTATTGGGGTGAACGGCCTTGAGCAGCTTGTACTTGATAACCTCTTCAGAGGACAGAGCAGACATATCCAGGTTGTACTTCGCAATCAGGCTCTGGGCCTTCATAGCAGCGGCCTTTGCTTCTTCCTCAGAGGGGTTATTGCCCGCCAGGGCCAGCAGCTTCTGGACTTTCTCCAGCATCTTTTCCATCTCAGTCATTTTCTTGTCCTCCTTGAAATGATTGTTGAGGTTGCCTTTCGCATTGCGCTTTCCTCTTGAACCCCGTGGGGCGGGAGGGGCTGTCCACATTCTGTTTTATCCTCAACTGTTCCTTACAATCATGATTATACTACCAACTTGAGAGAAAGTCAAGCACAAATTTGAACTTTTCTCAAAAATTTTCAAACTCAGGAGAGCACCCAGTTGAGAGAACTCTCAAGGAAATCATATGTGTTGTGAATCCGGTTAGCAAACTTGGGATTCTTGGAGTTGGTCTGATTCCCCATATCTGGGTCAAAAGTCAGGAGCTTGTTCTGCTTGGTCCACAGGTAGACCGTTTTGGTGTTCGGGGCAAAGTCAGCACGGAACAAGCCAATCTTCATACCAGTGAACGCTCTGAGTTCAACAACCAGCTGATTGGTGACGGTCTTGCTGTACCACCGCTTCAGGGTCTTGACAGATACAAACTTGTCCTCACAGGTAGCCATATCAACCAAGCAGACCTTCTCACCCATAGTAATCTGAGGGTCAAGCACATACTGCCGATTGTTACGGGTATTGGTGTAGATATAGTTCATGATTGAACCTCCTCAGTGTGATTTGGTTTCCCAAGACCAGGTTGCCCTGGTTTCGGCTGGTCACCATCCAGCTCTCATCAGTTGGGTTAGATTTGGAACTCAGTCCGGCCAACTTTGATTGTTTTCACAACCACGGTGCTATCAGAGAAGGTGAACTTTCTTTCTTCACTTCTGAATGCTCTCAACATCCCGTCCACATCGTAGTGTTCGAACAACTCACGGGGTAGATTCAGGGTTTTGGTTCTGCATCGTTTCTCACCCAGGCGGGTATTGTACTCAGTAAATCTAAACACATACTTGAAAGTTGTTTTCATTTTGTAGTCCTCCTTGTTTTATCAGGTGTTCTTGTTCCTTACAAGCATATCATACTACCAATACAAGAAGAAGTCAAGCACAAAATTGTAATTTCTCAAAGAAATTTTGAAAAAGTCCCCGCAAAGGCTTTCAACCTCCACGGGGACTGTGTTTTCATTCCCAATCATACTTCTTGATTGTTTTCCCACAACGCCGACACTTGTATGTTCTCAGGTATTCTCCATCAGCTATTGTGGGACAGGTCATCACAAACTCTTTGTGTATCTCAACCCAGTCATGTTGCTCACAAGGGCACAGCCGTTCCTCAAGCTCCTTGATTCTGTATTGAGCTGCAATGAGCTTCATCTTCAGCTTCTTGTTGAACACAACCTCACCCCCGGTCTGTGAACTGTATCTCAGAGGGGTATGCACTGACCACCCGGCCATCCTCCAGCTCAACAATACCCAACACAAAGGAAATCTGTCCAGCTGCGGGCCCACCCCTCAGCGGGGATTCTCCTACAGTCTGAGCATAGTGTTCCCAGCAGTGAAACCAACCTCCCACTTGTACCTTTTGCCCGTCCTTCTTTTGGTTCACAACACAGGGCCTCAGTGAATCCTTCCCCATCACAGTCCCTCCTTCTTCAACAGGGCTTCAACAGCCTCCAGCTGTCTGTCAATCTCTTCTACATGGTACAGGCTGACCTTCCCGAAAAGACTGACCTCAGTTGCGCTTTGACATTCAATCTGGGCTGATTTGAGGTGAGACATAATGCTGTCATAGTCCTCTTTGGAGAACAGTACACAATCAGTCATCGTCATCCACCACCTTTTCCTTGGCACTCTTTGTTGTGCTCTTGGCAATGATAGTGGAGGGCTGGAGAGAAGACAGCACAAGCTGCCCGCTGTCCATAATCAACACCCCTCTTGTCCTGCGGCCATAGGTGGAATCAATCGCAGTCCCCTTGTCCTTGGCATCCTGAACCATACGCTTGATGGGAGCGGATTCAGGGCTCACTATGGCAACAACCCGGTCTGCCGACACAAAGTTGCCCAAGCCGATATTGATAGCATTCATTGTTTCACCTCATATCAAAGAACTTGATGTGATGACAACCATACACACCGCTGTCACACTGAATCTGCAGCCAGGCATCCTCAGTCTTGTTGAGCTCATAGAACATAGTCTCAACATACAGGTCATGGTCAAGACCTTTTCCCCAGTCCTGGATAGCCACAACAGAACCATCCTCAGCCTTGTACACAGTCCGTCTTATGGGCTCACCCACATCGTTGGTAATGAACCAGGATTCTCTGGTGATAGAGTTGCCCAGCTTGTAGGAACTTTCCAGGCATTGAAACTGTATTTGGTTCAGCATTTATCAAAATCCTCCTTCTTGAAGGGTTTGCCATTGAGCAGGAGCTTGTATCCAGCGGCCCGCATCTGGTTTCGGATTCTGGCAGGGTACACACAAGACTTATGCTTGGTGCTCATGACCGTCCTGCCGTCCCGGTCTTTGACCTCAAATTTCATGGTACACCCCCGCAGCTCTGGCCAAGAGGATAGAGTTGGTCAACTTTCCAATCCGTCCCTCATACTGACAACCAGGAGGCAACTGCTCAACCATTTCCTTGGGCAAGGTGCCACCAATGTCCAACACCATCTCATTAGCCAAAGGAAACGCTGGGACAACAGGCGTGGCCAATACCACAACATCCTGACCATTCATCGCTCTGTACAAGTCCTTGGTGTAGCTATGAGCAACAGTCACAGTTGCGTTCAGCCCCAGGAGCTTCTCAGCCAGACCTTTTACCGCATGACCACGGCCTACAATAGTGACTGTTTTGCCTTCCAGAGCCACAGTGTTGAACAGAAGCTCAAATGCGGCTTCAGATACGCAGGATGTCCCAGGGTTGTACAAGTTGTCCACATCGTACTCAGGGTGCAAAGGAACCACACCAGCATAGGTCTCACGGTCAATCACCACCCTGGTGTTACCCAGGAGCGGCGGCAAGTAGCTCAGGATGTGAGAGTCAATCCCAACCTGTTCGGCCAGTCGATTGACTGACCGCAGGAAGGGAGAACTGTGAGAGCCAATCAGGAGCAGACTGGGCTTGTCTACTTTGGCCCTGACATTCTTGAGGTGCTGCTGAGACAGCAAGTTGATGATTTCAGTCGTGTTCATGGTTAAATCCTCCCACTTTCTGTCAAAAAGCTCTTCACGGGTGCCGTCACGCCAGTAGACATTCTTGCGCACCCAATGGTGTTTCTGATAGGTCTCAATGACAATCCTGTCCTCAAAGATGGACGCATAGGTGCGTTCCCCATCCTCATTGATGCCGGGCAGCATGGTCTTGGTTTCGTGATACTTGTCCATGATTGAAATCATGGAATCAAGGTCACGGGGGTCAATGGTAATAGTGTTTTTGCTCACTGTATGTCCTCCTTATTTATGACGATGCCTTTTCTGGCAAGATTCTCCAGGCACTCGTTGAGGTACTTCTCATTGTGCTCAGGATAGACTGTTGTTTTGTAGAGCAGACCAAGGGTGTCTTTTTCGTACACGGCTGACCATAGCCAACTTGGGCTGTCTGTAACTTCAAGCACATGGTCATAGCCAGCAGTTTTTCCACGGTAGTTTGCATCATACCAACGGAAATCAACAGTGTATCCACGCTCCTCCATCTCATTCATAACCTTTTTGTGATACACAACAAGCCATGCATACGGGTGTTTGAATACATAGTTGACAGTTGATTGGGGCTTTCCCCATCCCAGCCCCCGGAGGGCGCAGCACTCACGGTGCTGGCCCAGGAGCTGCTGGCGGGGCAGAAGGGGGATGAGAGCTTCATGCCAGAGCCTCATTGTTTGTCCTCCTTGTCGTGAATCTCCAGCTTGATGAGATACATGTCGCCGTTGAGAATCCGGGCTGCGATGGGATAGCCCAAACGCTTGATTGCGTTGTGGTAGCTGCTCTGAGCAGAGCTGGCATTGGCATACTCTCCCTCAGACATAACGCATCGGACGGCCTGAGCGTCACTCCGCATGAACTCATCCAGAATCGTCTGGAGTTTGGTGGGTTTGAACAGCTTGTTTACAGCGTCCAGGTTTACAGGCTCAAGTCTCATATCAATTCCTCCTTATTTCTCAGGCTTACAGGTAGACAGATTCACAATCTCAACGGTGTTCCCGTTCAGCATCTTGTGAAAGTACATGTCCCCCTTGTAAGCAATGATTCTGATGGTGTAGCAGCCCTTGACGGTGTCAAAGGTATTGGACTTGATGATGAGACCTTCTCTCAGGAGCTTGAGCCCCTTGGGTTCAGTCATTGTGCCACCTCCTATTTGGTTTTCAAGGTCTTGTGGTTTCCCACGACACTCTGTTGCTGTCCCCACTATTGCGGGGGCCAGAGTGTTTCGGCCAGTTACCAGCTGGGCCATCGTCAGGTGGGGTGTATCACTTATTGAGAGCCTTGGTTGCGTTGTTGAAACACAACTCCTTATTGCCATTGTCAAACTCTCTTCTGGACTTGATTCTGTTCCCGATAAAAACGATGTAACGGACACAGTTGGTATCAAGGATACAGTTGACGGTCTTTCTCTGGCCATTCGGCATAATCTTGCTGCCGGTGTAGAACTCCTTGAACATGCTGTGATTCTCTTTCTTCAGTTCCAACATTGTGTTGTCCTCCTTGTTTGTGTCCTTCCTGGGGTACACTGATATCATACTACCAATCGGACGAAAAGTCAATAGCTTTTGAAAAATTCTTTGAAAAATTTTTCGGGTGTGTAGCGGCCAAGGTTTCCTGAGCTACTTGTTGAAATCAAGACACAGAGTGATGTTGGAGTAGTCCTCATTGGCTACTACTGTGTTGTAGTGACGAACCACTGCGCAAGGGGTCTTGGGGCCATCCTGGTGAACAGTTTCCTCCATGTATCCTTCCCAACGGTCAGGAGAGGTCTGACGGGTCAGAGTGACACGGGCATAAGGAGAGGTTGTCAGCATGCCTTCAGTACTGAAAGAGACAAAAGCACGGCTGGTGGTATTCTCTTTCTTCATATCCTCAACCAGTGTGAAAATGTTCTCACTTGCCTTGGATACAGCATCAAGGAGCTGGTTGAGAGGGTATGTGGTGTTGAGCTTCATATTGGTTCCTCCTTGGGTACAATTTCCGGGCTCAATAGTATCATACTACCAAGAATTGGAAAAGTCAAGAAGAATTTTTGCAGCGGGGTGAGTTTTTGATATATCAAAATTTGTAAAAATAGTCTCAAGATGGGTCAAGGAATTTGTTGATATATCAATTTTGCAAAAATAGGTATAAAAATAGGCGTAAACACGAAAAATTGTGCTTGAAGGTTCAAACATTTTACTCCATGGAGTAACAGTAAAATAGGCGCAATTTCCCAAGAATCTTGAGACAAATTATGAGACTATTTTTACACACTATCCCCGGAGGTAACGAAAATAGGTGGGAGGAAGGAAAGCTGTCTCTTATACACATCTCCGAGCCCACGAGACACTCGCTACTCTCGTAT
>OWIW01000220.1_pt1 | contig 46524 bp, 39 predicted proteins | sample 2433821 | NCBI WGS metagenome assembly OWIW01 (sample SAMN05065751, study PRJEB22554) | human gut metagenome | biome: ENVO:2100002; feature: ENVO:00000062; material: ENVO:00002003 | host: Homo sapiens | place: USA | reverse complement strand
ACTTCTAGCTTCGTCGGCAGCGTCAGATGTGTATAAGAGACAGAATAAGTATCGTGTTATTAATCATAGCAGCTCTGCTTACAGTAGTGTCGTTCTCTTTAATTAACAACACTATACGCTTAAGTATATATTCCCGACGCTTCACCATACATACAATGAAATTGGTTGGAGCATCGTGGAATTTCATACGTATGCCTTTCCTGCGGCGAGCAGTGTTGCAAGGCTTCGTGTCTGCGTTGGTCGCAATAATCGTGCTTGGTATTGGAATGTACCTATTGCATAACTACGACCCGGAGATTTCGATAGTTTTGAACACGAATGTTATGGTGGTTACAGCCATCATTATGATGGCTTTTGGTATCCTGATAACGTTCTTCTGCTCATGGCTTTCAGTAAATAAGTTCCTGCGAATGAAAGCAAGTTCCTTGTATAAGATTTAAGAAAATACGTGTTTTTATTGCGTTACATATAGACAGTTAGGTAGCGTTTCATAGATTATAACGAAATGAATAAAAAGAATTTAGCATTTGGCAGAATCAATTTTATAATGTTGGCTATTAGTGTAGCCATCGTTATTTTAGGTTTTATATTAATGAGTGGCAGTGGTTCTACAGAAACAAAGTATGACCCAGAGATATTCAGCACTATGCGTATAAAGATTGCTCCTGTAGTTACCTTTATCGGATTTATATCTATTATTGGGGCAATAATGTATCAACCACGGCATAAAGACGACACAGAGGGATAATGGATTTACTTCAGACGATTATTATAGCCATCGTTGAAGGATTAACAGAGTTCTTGCCAGTCTCTTCAACAGGCCACATGATAATAACTCAACACCTGTTGGGTGTAGAGCAGGGTAATCCCTTTGTCCATGCCTTTACTTTCATCATTCAGTTTGGAGCTATCCTTTCGGTTGTTTGTTTGTATTGGAAGAAGTTCTTTTCTTTTACGTCTGATATGTGGCGACTGTACAAATTACTTGTCATAGGTGTGCTACCCGCTGTTGTTGTAGGCTTGGCAGCCAAGAAAAGCGGCTTGCTCGATTGGTTGTTGGACTCTATTTGGGTGGTAGCCATAACGCTTGTGCTGGGTGGTATTTTTATGTTGTTCTGCGATAAAATATTTAATAAAGGTAGAGAAGAAAACGAAGTAACGCCTAAACGTGCTCTTTCCATAGGTTTGTTCCAATGCCTTTCGGTCATTCCCGGTATGAGCCGCTCTATGTCTACCATTGTTGGTGGCATGGCAAACAAACTTACGCGCAAGAAAGCAGCAGAGTTTTCGTTCTTCCTTGCCGTACCTACTATGGCGGGCGCAACCATTCTTGATGTATATGACATGATGAAAGAAAATGTAACTTGGGCTACAAGCGACAACCTTTTCTTATTAGGTGTAGGCTGTGTGGTTTCTTTTGCAGTTGCCATATTTGCTATGAAGTGGTTTGTCAGCTTCCTTACGAAATATGGGTTTAAAGCCTTTGGTTGGTATCGTATCATCGTTGGTGTTATCCTTTTGACGATGTTGTTTTCTGGAATGTCGCTGAATATGGTCGATTAACGTTTAAACGCTTCAGTCAGGGACGTATGAATTTCAAGGAAGGTGTGCTTATTCCTATTGACAAACCGTATGGAATAACAAGTTTCAAAGCATTGGCGCACGTGCGCTATCTATGCTCTAAAATACAAGGAGGGCGTGTAAAAATAGGTCATGCCGGTACGCTCGACCCATTGGCTACAGGTGTTCTCATTCTTGCAACAGGCAGAATGACCAAGCAGATAGAAACTTTGCAGACGCATACCAAAGAGTATGTTGCTACAATGCAGTTGGGAGCGACCACACCAAGCTACGATATGGAGCACGAGGAAAACGAAACTTTTCCCACAGAACATATCACAAGAGAGCTGATAGAAACGGCACTGCAGCAGTTTATCGGCAACATTGATCAGATACCGCCTACTTACAGTGCTGTAAAAGTGAATGGACAACGTGCTTTCGACTATCGTAGAAACGGCGAAGACGTCGTTCTGAAGCCTAAGAAAATAAGGATAGACGAAATAGAAATTACCCGTTTCGATGCCGAGAAGATGCAACTCACACTGCGAGTTGTTTGCGGCAAGGGTACTTACATACGTGCTTTGGCACGCGATTTGGGTCGTGCCATCAACAGCGGTGCTTATCTTGTTGCACTCCGACGCACCCGTGTAGGTGATATAAAAGTAGAAGAATGTATAAATTACGATCATTTTAAAGAATGGTTGGACGAACAGAATATAGAAATAGTAGATAAATGAAGCTTTCGCAATTTAAATTTAACTTGCCCGAAGAGCAAGTTGCTTTGTATCCACATTCGTCAGAACGAGTATTAAACCGTGCTGATGGAACAAGTCAAGTATTCAAAGTAACGCGTAGAGACGAAGCCCGCTTGATGGTTGTGCATAAGAAATCGGGAACGATTGACATGTACAACAACAAGAAAATAAAGGGTGAGCCTAAGGAAGAAGACTATATCCGCTTTAAAGATGTAGTGAATTATTTTGATGAAGGCGACACCTTTATATTCAACGACACGAAGGTTTTCCCCGCTCGTCTTTATGGAACGAAAGAGAAAACCGATGCCAAAATAGAAGTGTTCTTGCTGCGAGAGCTGAACCAAGAGATGCGTTTGTGGGACGTTCTGGTAGAACCTGCCCGCAAAATACGTATCGGAAACAAGCTCTTTTTCGATGAATCAGGAGCTATGGTTGCCGAAGTAATCGACAATACAACTTCGCGTGGTCGTACACTCCGCTTCCTTTACGATTGTTCGCACGAAGAATTCAAGCGCGAACTCTATGCTTTGGGCGAGGCACCACTACCCCGCTACATCATAGACAACCGTCCGAAAGGTGCAGACGAGGATTTTGCGCACGCCGACGCTGACGACTTGGAGAACTTCCAGACGGTGTTTGCAAAGCATGAAGGGGCAGTTACTGCACCTGGAACAAACCTCCACTTCTCTGAACATCTTATGAAGATGATGGAGATAAAAGGCATTCACGCTGCTTACATCACCTTGCATTGCGGCTTGGGCAACTTCCACGACATTGAAGTGGAAGACCTAACGAAGCACAAAATGGACTCCGAGGAAATGCACATCTCTGCCGAGGCTTGCAAAATAGTGAACGAAACGAAAGCTGCCAACCATCGCGTGTGTGCCGTTGGCGCAAGTGTTGTGAAGGCAACGGAAACTGCTGTAGGTACAGACGGTATGTTGAAGGAATACGATGGTTGGACAAACAAGTTCATCTTTCCGCCTTACGACTTCGGTTTGGCAGACTCTATGCTCGTTAATTTCTATCACCCGTATTCTACTTTGCTGATGGAAACAACGGCATTTGGTGGCTACGACCTTATCATGGAGGCTTACGACAAGGCTGTCAAGGCTGGATACAAATTCGGTTGCTTCGGAGATGCATTGCTTATATTGAACGATTAAATTTTGTTTCAAAGTCTTTGAAATCGACAGATACAGGAAAGCATAGGGTGTATCTTGGGTTAGGATCTAACCTTGGTAACCGTAAGGCTATATTAAATGAAGCCATTTCCTTTATTCAAAATAGGGTAGGAGAAGTGGTCAAGCAATCTTCATTTCTCGAAACTGAACCTTGGGGATTTGAAAGTCCCAATAAATTCCTTAATGCCTGTATATGTGTGAGTACACAATATGAACCCTATGAAATATTGAGGACCACGCAGGCAATTGAGAAAGACATGGGGCGTAGTCATAAAACTGTTAATCATAAATATCAAGACCGCATTATTGATATTGATATTCTGATGATTGATGACCTTAAAATAGATGATTCAGACCTTAAAGTACCTCATCCGTTAATGAAAGAACGCGACTTTGTCATGATTCCTCTAAAAGAGATTATGTAGCAAACAAGTACTTATTTAGAGGTAGAAAGTTGATGAATGATTAATATTACATAATGGAACAGGAAATTAATTAAAACCGACTATTCTACGAAATTAACCAGCATGAGCGCAAGAACCTTTGCTGAATACTTTATATTTTCGTTTATTATTCGCTTTTATTTATTAACTTTGCAGTCTAAATATTTAAAGAAGAGTTATAAGAGTCTTTAGAACATAGCGAATATTCTATTGTAATAGGAAGTAGAGATGGACTTTTCGGAAGTTATAGGACAAAAAGAAATGAAGCAGCGGCTGCTGAAAATGGCAAACGACAAGCACGTCCCGCATGCTTTACTTTTTTGTGGACCTTACGGTTCAGGCAAAATGGCTTTGGCGATGAGCTTCGCAAGCTATTTGCTTGAGACCTCTTCAACTTCACCGGAAAAGGCAAAAGCTATGCTGAAGAAATGGGAGCACCCTGATCTTCATTTTACTTATCCTACTATAAAATTGCCAAATACAAGTTCAGAGTTCCAGCCAACAAGTAATGATTTTGCAAAAGAATGGCGCAAAATAATAATGGAGGGGGCTTATTTCGATATTCGCAGATGGATGAACGAAATGGGAGCAACAACTCAGCAAGCTATTATAACAGCGGCTGAAAGTGATAATATCTCAAGAAGTCTTGCTCTGAAATCAAGTCAAGGTGGTTATAAGGTTTCCATAATATGGCTACCTGAGCGAATGAATTTGTCTTCAGCAAACAAGATTCTGAAACTTTTGGAAGAACCTACCGAGGGGACTATATTCTTGATGGTGAGCGAAGAGCCAGAGAAATTGTTAGAAACGATAATCAGTCGGACACAACGGATAGACATTAAACGTATAGACGATGCTGACATAGAGAACGCATTGATAGCACAACGTGGATTGGATATAGACGTTGCTCATCGTATAGCAAGACGCGCCAGAGGAAGTTGGCTGAATGCAATTGATGAATTGAGTAGTAATAATGAAGCTGAAGAATTTCTACAACTCTTCCAACAACTTATGCGAGCATGTTATGCACGTGCCATAAAGGCTTTAAAGCAATGGAGCGAGACTGTAGCTGCATTTGGTAGAGAGAAAGAAAGACGTATGTTGGTCTACTTTCAACAACAAGTGAGGGAGAACTTTATGTTCAATTTCCGTAATCCAGAACTTGTTTACATGTCGTTAGAAGAGGAAGAATTTGCTAAAAAGTTCTCGCGGTTCATAAACGAAAGAAATATAATAGAGATTAATGAACTATTTCAGAAATGCCGTAAAGATATTGGACAGAATGCCAATGGAAAAATAGTATTCTACGATATGGCTCTGAAAATGATAGTTTTACTTTTACGGAAATAAATATTTGTGCATTATAAACAATATATACCCTTGCGTGAGACAATAATAATGATGTTTCAAAGAGGCAAGGTCTCAGAGTTAAGTAATGGATTATAAAAATATGAAATTTAAGATGTGGACAGGTTGCGATCGCGGTTTGTGTCATCGTGGCTGTGGTCATTCAGACAAGCAATTGAACACATATGATTGGCTGGAGGATGTTCCTGAAAACATAAATACAACAAATCTCGTTGAAGTACAGTTTAAGAATACTCGTAAAGGATATTACCATAATGTTAATAATATTGAACTGTGCAAAGGAGACATAGTGGCCGTAGAAGCAAACCCTGGACATGATATAGGTGTAGTTACGCTTACAGGCAGATTGGTGAAGTTGCAGCTTAAGAAAGCTTGTGGTATTAAGTCGCCGGACGATATTAAACGTGTGTACAGAATTGCACGAGAAGCCGACATGGAGAAATATAAGGAGGCCAAAGCAAAGGAACACAGCACGATGATAGAAAGCAGGCAGATAGCAAAAGCATTGAACCTGCAAATGAAAATAGGCGACGTAGAGTATCAAGGCGACGGAAACAAAGCTATATTCTATTATATTGCAGATGAGCGAGTAGACTTCCGACAGCTCATAAAGGATCTTGCAGCAGCGTTTCATGTACGTATAGAAATGAAGCAAATAGGTGCTCGACAGGAGGCTGGCCGCATTGGTGGAACAGGCCCTTGTGGCAGAGAACTTTGTTGTGCTACTTGGATGAAAAGCTTCTCAAGTGTCTCTACTAATGCAGCACGCTGTCAAGATATCTCGTTAAATCCAACAAAACTGGCAGGAATGTGTGCTAAACTAAAGTGTTGTCTAAACTATGAAGTAGATGATTATATAGAAGCAAGCCGGAAGTTGCCTGGAAAAGATATTCATCTACATACTATGGATGCAGAATATTTCTTGTTTAAGACCGATATTCTTAATGGGCTTTGTACGTATTCTACCGATAAGAATCTGGCTGTTAATCTTGAAACAATTCCCGTAGAACGTGCCAAAGAAATAATAGAAATGAATCGTCTGGGAGAAAAACCGCTGTCATTATTGAATAACGGACAGGCAAGACCTGTTAAAAAGCCCATAGACTTATTGGCAGAAGCTGACCTGAGCCGTTTCGATAAAGACAAGACTTATAAGAAAAGTGCCCGTCGAAATGGCAAACGGAATGGACAACTCAGAAATCAGGAACGTAACCAGCAAAATGCAGACACGAACGGACAGAATGGGCAATCACGTCAGCGACGGAATGGAAAGTCTAATTATCAATCAGCACAACAAAGAAGTCAGCAACAAAAAAGTACAAACGGAAATAGGAATGAATAGGAAGGGATATCCCTTTTTGAATTTAGTGATGTTTGTCATCACAGTGATGGGCATGGTTGCATGCAACGATGCTCGTGTATACGACAAGTATAGAGCTTTACCCATTGATGGTTGGGTACGCGCTGACACCGTTACTTTCAATATTCCACGTCAGAAAGAAGGAATGTATAGTATAGATTTAGGAATGCGAGTCTTTCAGAATTACCCTTATAAAAGTATTACGCTCATAGTGGAACGCACAGTTATACGTATGCAACATAATAAACAAGTAAAACGAAGTTATCAAGATACAATAGTGTGTAATATTATAGATAATGAAGGAAGATTAGTAGGGAAACGGGGAATAACCACAAGCGAACTCGAGCAACGTATTGCTATTTTCCCATTGCAAAGAAACGATTCTCTTAAAATATCCATTTATCACATTATGAGTAAAGAACAACTTCCTGGAATAAGCGATGTTGGAATACAAATACTTAGGAGGAAATAGACAAAGTGGAGTTATCTAAAGTGCTAACAAACTATTCTGTTCTGTAATGAAGAAAATAACAAGAGGAGTTGTCTAAATTGGTGAAAAAGCATAGATTATTCTATATTTCTTTGTCTAACTCATTGTTTTTATGTACATTTGTCCACCCTAATGTCAATCCACCTTATAGATGAGACAACTGAAAATCACTCAATCGATTACAAATCGAGAAAGTACGGCACTCGAGAAATACCTTCAAGATATAAGTCATGAAGGTCTTGTAAGTGTAGAAGAAGAGATAGAATTAGCACGGAAGATAAAGAAAGGCGACGTAAAAGCTCTCGAAAAACTAACGAAAGCCAACTTGCGTTTTGTTGTTTCTGTTGCAAAGCAGTATCAGAACCAAGGATTGTCGCTCCCTGATTTAATCAATGAAGGAAATCTCGGACTGATAAAAGCTGCGAAAAAGTATGACGAGACACGAGGGTTTAAGTTTATCTCGTATGCAGTGTGGTGGATTAGACAAAGTATAATGCAAGCCATTTCAGAACAAAGTAGAATAGTTAGGGTACCAATAAACCAAATGGGCGTGATACATAAAATGCGTAAAGTTGTGCAACAATTCGAGCAAGAGTATCAACGTTTACCCAGCATCGACGAGATAGCGGAACAAATAGATTTGCCAAAAGAGAAGATAGTAGAAATAATGTCTATGATAACGAAAAAAATATCTATGGACGCTCCAATCTCTACGAACGACGATGGAAATCTACTTGATGTATTACCGAACAAAAACTCTCCGTCTGCCGATGAAGATTTATTGGAAGAAGGATTAAAGAAAGAAATAGAACGACTATTGGTATCACTTTCAGAACGTGAACAAATTATTCTAAGAGGATATTTTGGTATTAACCAACGAGAAATGTCGCTCGAAGAAATTGGAGAACAAACTGGACTGACACGCGAACGTGTCAGACAATTAAAGGAAAAGGCTATAAAGCGTCTGCGCTGCAATGCTATAGGAGACTCATTAAAAGGATATTTAGGAAAATAAAAAGAATATGAAATACTGGAAATTTGTTTTTATAACTTTAATGCTATTTGGCTTGACAACAACCATAACAGCAAAAGAAGCTTACAAGGCTGCAAAAGTCTATATGTTCGGCTTTTCAGAATCGTTCAACGATTCTACTGTAAACTTCACCGATATACAAGCAATAGATGCTTTCGTAGAAAACAACCATACGCACTTCTTGATAAACCGCGACGAGTATTCTTACCAGTTGCGTTATTATATTGAAAGCCGACAACTTAATAGCTATCCCACTTGTATTGTGGTTTATGCGTTTACTGAGAAAGAAGCCATGAAGAAGTATATAAAGTTGCAAGAACGATATACGAAAAAGGCAAAACAAAAATATATTGTTAATGCTATCCCATCATCGCAATTCCATTTTAAGACAGTTTTACCCGATGAATTGCGGAAAGAACTGATACGACAACGAGACGAAACAGAAGAAAAAGTAGAAAAGTCATAACTACATGCAAGCACATAACTTTAGGGTTGCCGAACTAAACATCCGCATTGTCTTTGTTGATAGCGAGAAAAATAATATTAAATTATTGCCTTCGTTTCTTCCGTTCAGTGTAGAAGCGTCTGCCAACGACTTGTTTTTCCAATTAACCGTAGACGATAGCCTAAGACCAGTATCTAAAGAACAACGGAGAACCATTCGTAACTTCGATACAGGGAATGGCGATACAATTGTTGATAGATTGGAAGATGGAGGATATCAATATATTATAAAGGATATAACAGGTGCAGAATGCTGTTTATTAATCACTAACAAGGACTTCACAAACTGTTCTTGCGCACTCAATGGAAACTACAATATGCGTAGTTTTGGTTTAAACAATGCGCTTATGTTGATATTTGCTTTCGCAGGAGCACATAGGCAAACGTTGTTGATGCATGCTTCGTTGGTACGCAACAACAATTATGGATATGCGTTTATTGCAAAAAGCGGAACAGGTAAATCTACTCAAGTTAGTATGTGGTTAAGATTTATAGCAGGATCCGATCTTATGAACGACGATAATCCCATTATTCGTTTTATCGACAACGAATTCTGGATTTTCGGAAGTCCGTGGAGTGGTAAAACGCCATGTTATAGAAATGTAAAGGCTAAACTCGGTGCGATAACACGTATAGACCGAGCTTCTAACAATTCTATGGAAAAACTTCCACCCATTCAGGCTTTCGCCTCATTGCTCCCATCGTGCTCAAGCATGAAGTGGGACACTGATATTTACAATGCCGTTTGCGACATCATAACTAAATTGGTAGAAACAACAAATATCTACACATTGCATTGCTTGCCAAATAAAGAAGCAGCAGAAGTGTGTTATGCAACCATTAGTAAAGTCTGATAATGTCCACAATTACTCCAGAAACAGCTAAGATACAATTCGAAAATGCAGTGTTTTTACCAGAGATTGTAAAGATGCTGAACGAAGGGCATACCGTTACACTTACACTGAAAGGCTACTCTATGCGCCCATTCCTGGAAGATGGTCGCGACAAGGCTCTTTTTGTAAAACCCTCAACTGTAGCTGTCGGCGACCCTGTTTTAGCAGAGATAGCCCCACAACACTATGTACTACACCGCATTATACGCATGGAAGGCGAAAACGTTACACTGCTGGGTGATGGCAATCTTTCTATGGAGCACTGTCTGAAGTCTGATGTAGTGGGAGCCGTTATCGGGTTTTACAGGAAAGGACGAAAGACATTAGACCGTACCGATGGTCGGAAATGGCGTTCTTATAGCTTTGTATGGACAAGGCTTTATCCCATACGGCGCTACCTGTTGGGAATATATAGACGAATATGGATACCCATCTTCGGAGTCATTTGAGTAGAATAATTCAATAAAATAACAATAGATGAAGACAAAAGTAGGTTTTAACTTGCGACAAGTATGTGGCGAAAATATTATTGTAGCCGAAGGAGAAGAGAATATAGATTTCAGTAATATCATATCGATGAACGAAAGTTCGGCATTTCTTTGGCGTGAAGCACAAAAGTTAGACAACTTTACTGTAGCCGATTTAGTGAAAATTCTTACATCTGAATACGAGGTTGACGAAGCTACCGCCACTGCCGATGTACTTAAACTAACCAATCAGTGGGGAATGGCAGGTATTCTTGAAGGCGACGACATTCCCGTTCTCAAAGTAGAAAAAAACGAAAACGAACCTGCCGACACGCCCACAGAAGCCACAGTAAAGAAAGAAGAAAAAGAAAAGAAAGGTTTCTTTAAACGGCTTTTCAAATAATACGCTATACACTACATCTCTACGAATACTCAATTCACGCTGTGGACACTCCGTAGAGTGCAGGTATCCGATTCATCGTGTCAAAAAGTTTATCTTTTTATTTCTTTTACATACATTGATGCACTTATTTGTATTATTGCTTTGGTATAAAATAAAAATATATTACCTTTGGGACACTAAAAACAAATTAAAGATAAAGTAACAAACTTAAATCCTATAATTATGAATAAAATTATCTGTTCACTATTAACTATCGTGATAGCTTTATGTTTTGCAAGTTGCGAAAAGGCTATATTAAACAACGGTAAAGAAGTAGGAAAGAGTAAAAGTAAATTTAAAACTATTTCGCTCAGAATAAACGAAGAGATTACGACTTCTGAAGCTCCTTTATTTAGTATGTATGGTACGCGTGGAACGAAAAAGAAGTTGTATGGTATTAATGTTTATCAGAAGAGAGCCAAAAGCAATTCGTATTCTAAATATGCATACGGATTGTTTGACGACCCTTCAAAGATTAGTATTGTTTTGAATGAGAACTGTCTCTATCGTTTCGAATGTTTAATTGTTGAAGAAGGCGAAGATGGTGTTTATCTTTCAGCAGATGGTTATATGGAACCTTTTGTTACAACTAACAAGAAACCTACGATGGGCACCAATTCATTTACAAAGTCAAGTTCGGTTTGTTTTGCTTTTCCACCACAAGGGCAAACAACCATTACAGGAAATAAACAAGTGTGGTACCCTAAACTGATTAAACAATATGGTACACTAATAGATTTCGACCCTAAGACCTCTGATGTAGTATCTATAAAGGTAAAACGAGCCGTATTCGGACTGCATCTAACTATTGTGCCACCCGAAGATGGAACACTCGAAATTAAATACTTTGACGATTATCAAGTAACTATAAAAGATACAGATCCTACTTTCGACCATCAGGCTGTTTATTCTTTTACCCAAACAGCGAACGCAATAGAAGATTCGTATAGTGGAGAGTTTAATTTCGAAATAAAATGGATTAGAGGTGATGGAACAATAAAGAATGAAACCAAAAAGGTTGTTTTGAAACGTAACGTAATGACAACTCTAAAGATTGTTGTTAAAAAACCAACTCCTTCGAGTGTTGCTATTGAGGAAGAAAGTAGCGAAATGACGAATGAGAACGTAGATTGGACAATTTAAGAATAACCTAACTTCTATTTTGAAAAAGAAGAGGGTGTGTCAAAATAGACACATCCTCATGAGAGCAATCACCATACACGACGTAAGCCATATACTGTTGCTGTTTGCCATAATCCTTTGGGAGCGATTGGTGTAGAGGTATCATTGCCGTTTTTCCTGTTGCAGACGAACCATGTGGGCGAACTCGCCGTTGCGAGCCAACAGCTCGTCGGGCGTGCCCTGTTCGCTCACCGTTCCGCCACTAAGCACCACGATGTGGTCGGCATTGCGGACGGTGCGCATACGGTGGGCGATGATGATAACAGTCTTGTTGCGCACCAGTTCGGAGATGCCCGCTTGTATTTTCGTCTCGTTCTCGGCGTCAAGGCTTGCGGTGGCTTCGTCGAGAAGTATGATTGGGGCATTCTTCAGCAGGGCGCGGGCAATGGAAATGCGCTGCCGCTCGCCACCTGAAAGGGTTTCGCCGTTTTCGCCGATGACGGTATCGTAGCCTTGCGGCATTCGGCTGATGAAGTCGTCGCACTGTGCCAGTCGGGCGGCGTGGCGCACTTCCTCGTCGGTGGCGTTGCGCTTGCCGATTCGGATATTGTCGGCAATAGAGGCATTGAACAGCAAAACGTCTTGAAAAACAATGGAATAGTGTTTCAGCAGCGTTTCGGGGTCAATCTTCGAGATGTCGTTTCCACCCACAAGAATTTGTCCTTCGGCGATGTCCCAAAAGCGTGCGGCGAGCTTGGCAGTAGTGCTTTTGCCCCCACCCGATGGTCCCACAAGGGCGGTAACGGTGCCTTGGCGTGCCGTGAACGAGACATTGTGCAGCACTTGCTTCTCGGTTTCGTAGGCAAAACTTACGTTGCGGAACTCGATGTCGTAGTTTTCGAGTTGTACGGCTGCACTTCCCTCCTGCGTAGGCATGTTTTCTATTTCCTTCATACGGTTGATGCGCACGTCGAGGAAGGAGAGAAGGGCAAGGTAGTTGCACACTTCGATAATGGGATTGTAGACCATTGCCGATGCCAACAGGTAAGCCAAGTAGGTGAATACCGACACTTCGCCCTGCTGCAACAGCCACGCTCCCACCAATATAACGGTGGGCATGCCGAGCTTGAGCAGCATTCCGGCGAGGTTGAGGAAGACTCCTGCCACGAGTTCGCCGCGCACAAGCTCGCGTTCGTAGCCCTTCAGCCGCTTGTCGAAGCTGTGGCAGTATGCCTGTTCGCCACTGTACGACCTTATTTCCTGCATACATTCCAGTCCTTCCTGTATCTGTTCGGTTACGCCACGCTTCACTTTATAGTGCTGGACGAAGGCTTTGTGGAGCTGACGGCGCGACAGCAGCAGCGTGGTTACGGCGAGCGGAACAACCCAAAATAGGGCTAAAGCCAAGTGCCAGTTGTAGGAGAACATGCCCACGGCGATGATGACGACGCTCAGAGCCGACGCAAACAGCTGGGGAACAGCGTGCGAGAAGGTTTGCTCGAGCATCGTGCAGTCTTCCATCACGGTAGAGGTGAGGTCGGAAAGGTTGCGTTCGCCGAAGAAAGCGAGGGGCAGTCGGCGCAGTTTTTCCGCCACTCCGATGCGGCGTTGCGCACTCTCGTTGTAGACGGTGGTGTAGGTGCTGTCGTACTGAAAGCGAGCCAAGAAGAACATAAACACTGCCAAGAACACTGCCACAAGCACATAGAACCACAGCGTGTGCGGCTCGGTGGAGGGCTTGGCGTCGATGTATTCCATGAGGAAGAAGAACAAATAGGTGGGCGGCAGCATCAATGCGAGGTTCATCAATGTAGAGCAGGCGATGCCTTTCCGCAAGTCTTTCGCTCCTTTTTCGGTGAGGGCGAACCGTTGTTGAAGATATTTTATCATTGTCTTGTGTCCTTTCTGTTTAGGTTTATAGTTTCCATGCCACCGACTTTTGGTATTCGTTCCACATCTTATAATATAATGTGGCTTGCTCCATGAGCTGTTGGTGCGTGCCCTGTTCGGCTATTCTGCCGTCATCTACCACGACAATGTTGTCGGCATCTTGCACGGTGGTCAGTCGGTGGGCTATCATGAGCACGGTCTTTCCGCAAGTCAGGTGGGCAAATGCCTGCCTGATAAGGTGCTCGTTTTCGGGGTCGGCAAAGGCAGTAGCTTCGTCGAGCACCACGATGGGCGCATCTTTCAGAATGGCACGGGCAAGCACTATGCGCTGCTGCTCGCCGCCAGAGAGGTATGTTCCCTCCGCTCCTATCACGGTGTTCAGCCCCTGTGGCAGCCGCTCGATGATTTCCCGACTCTGCGAGAGGTCTACGGCACGGTCCACTTGCTCGATGGTCGCATCGGGATTGCCGTAGCGTATGTTCTCCAAAATGGAGGTCTTGAACAGTCGGGTGTTCTGAAACACGAACGACACGTTGCGCATCAGCGTTGCCTTATCCATTTGCCGAACGTCCACACCGCCTATTTTCAAACTGCCTTCGCGCACGTCCCAGAAGCGTGGAATAAGTCTTGCGATGGTTGTCTTGCCACTTCCAGACGCTCCCACCAGCGCAACGGTCTTGCCTTGCGGTATGTCGAGGTCGATGTGGCTTACGGCATCGCGCTCCGCCGCTTCGTATCGGAACGACACATTGCGCAGACTGACGTCGAAGGCTGCCGCTTTCTCGGGCTTGGAACTCTCTGGAAGCGGTGGCGTGGCGGTGAGTTTCTCCAATCGGTCTACCGCTTCGTTTGCCAGAAAGAGGTTCTCGCTGAGGTGCATGGCTTTCATTACGTTGGCTGCAATGATGGGTGCGATGAGCACATACAGCACCATATCGGAAACGATGATGGCAGTTTCGCCGCCGTGCCCTATCAGTATGATGCCCGTAGGCACAAGCAGAAAGGCGAAAGCATTGATGGCTATGGTGTAGGCAGACATGGGCGTGCGCCACAGAAGGGTGTACCTGATGACGAGGTCGCGGTAGTTGATGATGCTGTCGTGAAAGCGTTTGAACGAGAATACCGTCTGTTGGAAGACCTTCACGACGGGTATTCCGCGCACGTATTCCACGGCTTCGGCACTCATTTTCTCCTGTGCGTCGAGGTACATACGCTGGAAATCGTTGTTCTTAGGGTTCATCATGTAGCCCATGATGCCGAAGGCGCACACTATCGGCACCATTGCGGCAATGCCCAACTGCCAGTCTACGGCAAGCAGAAGCACTATGATGCCTATCGGAGCCACCACGCTGCCTGCCACATCGGGCAGTATGTGTGCCACGAAAGTGTGGGTCTGGCTCGAATCTTCGTCTATTATCTTGCGCATGCGCCCCGTGTTCTGCGTGTCGAAAAAGCCCAACGGAACCCGCATCAGCCGTTCCATGGCAGTGCGCCGCATATTGGTTTCGATGCGGAAAGCGGAAAGATGCGAGAGCATGAGGGCGGCGAAATAGAGCAGAACATTCGCCACCGACACCACGAACGCCGCAATGGCATAGTCCCATACGGGCGTATCGGCAAGGTTTCCGTCGGCAGTGAGCAGCGTGCGCACCACCAACCACAGGAAAATAAAGGGTACGAGCGACAGCAGTCCGTTCACTGCCGACAGCACAACCGAGCAGGGCAGCAACGGCTTGCGCCCTCCCATGTAATGTCCTAAGCGTTTCAGTATTCTTATCATCTTCTTCTATATATGTTAAAAGGTTATTGTTCCTACGGTTTCATCAGCTCTCTCCACCCTGCCATACTGTAAGCGGCACAAGTCGCAGAAGATGTTCACCCACATGGAACTCACAATATGTAGAAAGAAAGCGAGATGTTGCCCTTCAGTGTTTGCATTGCAGATAGGAATTGTTAATAATGAACGTTGTTTTATTTTGTTCATAAAAAACGCACCATTCAGGAAAGAATGGTGCGTTTTATTCAATGGGATTTCGTCTCCATATGATATATGACTTTCATTTTTAATCATGCGCTGAATTTTATTTAGTGCAAAAATACTAAGGATATCACAATTGTACAATACCCAAAAATTAGTATTTTGCAACAAACACTTCAACTACATATTGTGAAATAGAATATGAAGCGTTTCTGTTATACAAAATTAATCTCCTTTATAATTCTTTTCAGCGATTATAACAGCGTTACAGGAACAAATTCATCTGCGTTGAAATCAGCATAGCACCACAGAACGAAAAAGAACGACCTGCTTATATCAAAAGAAATATTGCTGTGTTTTCGGTTTGGGCGAACGGCAATTATCTACTTCTGTTGTGGGTACATTGTTACGACATTTGCGCCCTTTATATGTCGTTCAAAGTGCGAGATAAGTGCTTCTGAATATTGTTTGTGCTTCACGTCCATAGGTTCGTCGTCCAACTGAACAGCGTCTATGCTCATATATTTCTTCATAAAGTCGGCAGCAGAACGCTGACTTATATAGTCGGATTCTTCAATGGTGATGGGCACAACTTGGTGGAACTGAATGGTGCGGCCGCCTATATTGGCAAACACTTCGTTGGGTACATCGGGCAGCGGACACAGCATCAGCACGGCAAAGAAGTCGGTGGAAGCGTCGAACGACAGTTCTTCGCTATCGCTGTCATTGTAGCTCAGCGTGTCGCCCAGCTGAAACTGGAAGTTGTAATAGGTGTATTGCACCACATCGCGCAGCAAGTGGAGATACCAATAGTTGCTGTCTTTGCTCAAATCGGCATCGGTTACGTTCCAGTCGGGCGGCAGATACATAACGTATTCAAAGTGTTCCACCACAAAGCCATCGGTGTATTTGGTTTCGTCGAAAGTTGTTTCGCCATTGTCCGACCGCTTGTAATACTCCTCGTTGGGCACACGAATGGCTCCTGCGCCGACAGTGCAGAGCGTCCAGTAGTTGTGTTGCTTGGTGGGAGGAATACCGACAATGTCGATGGGAAAGCCTTCGCCGTCGGTATCGTGCAGCACTGCATCAATCTTTCCGAAGCGTTCTTGCACGAAGTTTCTTACTTCTGCGTACTCTTCAGCGCCGTAATGAGGTAAGGGTTTGTCCTCGTCGGCTTTCTTTTCCAACTGCATATACGATACGATGTTGCCCAAAATGCGCTCGGGTTCGTCGGAAAAGAGGTAGACAACGCCTATATCTGTCTTGTCTTCCGTTTCGATATAAATGTATTTCTGCGCCAACCATATATCCTTAATCAACGAGAACGGCGTGGTAAGATAGCGTGCCTGAATGCCATCGACTGTGGTTAACGACACTGATATGCCTTCTTCATCGATGCGATAGGTGTTGAGTTGTAATGCTTTGTAGAGCTTTCTGTAGAAGTAAAAATAGTAAGCAAGAATGCAGAAGAGTACAATAGGTATGCTTATTATAGCAAGTCTGGTGTCTTTTTCTAAATAAATCAAAGGTAATATAAGCAGGAAAAGCCACGACGCAAACATCTTTGTTGGGTGCTGAACCCACAGTCCGCCAACGGCACGAGGTATAAACCACCACATAGACTTGTCGCAATGGCTCGCAACTGGTTCGGGATTATCGTGTATTAGCAACTTTAAGGCTTCATCTCTTGTAATATGCTTCATCGTGAAAACAACAAAATAGGGTTGTTATTAAACGTATAAAAGAACGCCTCCGAGGTGAAAGCGTTTTTTTACTATGTTGTTATTTATTTTTTAATGGGGGGATATTTCCTGAACCAACCGTCCATTCTTAAACGCATCACACCAAAGAAGGCTTCGGAGAATATGCCTCCGCTCATCTTGCTTGTGCCTTCTCGGCGGTTTACAAAGATAACGGGCACTTCCTTTATCTTGAACCCTATCTTGTGCGCCGTGTACTTCATTTCTATCTGGAAGGCATAGCCCTTGAAGCGAACTTCGTCGAGCGGAATGGTTTCGAGCACCTTGCGGCGATAGCAGACAAAGCCTGCCGTGGTGTCGTGGACATGAAATCCGGTTACGAAACGTACATACTTGCTGGCAAAATAGCTCATCAGGACACGTCCGATGGGCCAGTTCACAACGTTTACGCCGCTGACATAGCGTGAGCCGACAGCCACATCGAAGCCCTCGTCGTGCGTAGCTGCATACAGTCGGGGCAGGTCGTTAGGGTCGTGACTGAAGTCGGCGTCCATCTCGAAGATGTAGTCGTAGCCGTGTTCCAAAGCCCAATGGAAGCCACGTATATAGGCTGTTCCAAGTCCTAACTTGCCCGAACGCTCAATGATGAACAAACGGTCGGCAAATTCTTCCTTGATTAATCGGTGAACAATCTGCGCCGTTCCGTCGGGGCTTCCATCGTCGATGACTAAGATATGGAAACACTTTTCCAAACCGAAAACGGCTCGGATAATCTTCTCCATATTCTCTTTTTCGTTGTATGTAGGGATTATTACTATGCTGTCGCTTGTCATACGTAAATATTTTCTTTACTGCAAAAGTAAGACAAATATCCGAATATCCCAAATGTTACAAAAGGTTTGCGCATAAAAGGTTGTTAAAGGAATAAGAGCCGACACGCTGTACGGCATGTCGGCTCTTGCTATTTTTATGTATTTTGCAAATGCAAAAATGTTCTTTTCGTTTATTCTTCTTCGTCCTTAACCTCTGCTTCGTGTTCAGCAATGAGGGTCTGCTGGAGTTCGTTAGGCACGAGTTCGTAGCTTGAGAACTTGGTGGTGAAACTTGCACGGCCACCTGTCAGCGAACTCAGAGAAATGCTGTAGCTTGCCAATTCCTTCAACGGAATCTTGGCTTGCAGCTTCTGGTAGCCCGCTTCGCTGTCCATTCCCATTATCATGGCACGGCGTCCTTGCAAGTCGCTCATTACGTCGCCCATGTAATCGCCCGGCACATACACTTCCAAATCGTAGATTGGCTCGAGAATTTTCGGTCCTGCAATCTTGAAAGCATCAGAGAATGCGTGGCGCGCAGCAAGCGTAAACGAAAGTTCGTTAGAGTCTACTGGGTGCATCTTACCGTCGTAGACAACCACGCGCACGTCGCGGGCATAGCTTCCGGTCAATGGGCCACGCTCCATACAGTCCATGATACCTTTCAAAATGGCTGGCATAAAGCGCGTGTCGATGGCTCCGCCAACAACAGAATTGATGAATACGAGCTTGCCGCCCCAAGGCATTGTCTTCTCTTCCTTGCCCTTTATGTTCATCTTAAATTCCTGTCCGTTGAACTTATACATTGTTGGGTCGGGCATTCCTTCTGCATATGGCTCTACGATGAGGTGCACTTCGCCGAACTGTCCTGCGCCACCGCTCTGCTTCTTGTGGCGATATTCAGCCTTTGCCTGCTTGGTAATGGTTTCACGATAAGGTATGCGTGCTTCCTTGAATACGGTTTGAAGTTTCTCGTTGTTCTCCAAACGCCACTTCAAAGTACGCAAGTGGAACTCGCCTTGTCCCTTCACGATGGTCTGGCGCAACTCTTTGCTTTGCTCGATAATCCACGTTGGGTCTTCTTGGCGCATCTTCAGCAAGGCAGCCATGAGCTTTTCGGTTTCCTGAGAGTTCACCGCCTCGATGGCACGCATATATTTCGGGTTAGGATACTTGATGAAATCGAAGTGCTGCTCTACACCCTTACCGTTCAATGTATTGCCTGTCTTGACGTCTTTCAGCTTCACCGTACAGCCAATATCGCCTGCATTGAGTTGCTCGACGGGGATACGGTTGGCTCCCGCACAAGCAAACAGTTGGCCAATGCGCTCCTTTGAGCCTCTGTCTGCGTTGGTCAAGTCGTCGCCAACCTTGATAGAGCCACTCATTACCTTGAAGTAGCTTACCTCACCGATATGCGGTTCAACGGCAGTCTTGAAGAAATAAACAGATTCTGCGCCGTTTGGGTCGGGCGTAACTTCCTCGCCGCGTGTGTTGTGCACCTTCGGCATCTCGTTGACGAAAGGCACAACGTTGCCCAAGAACTCCATTAAGCGGCGCACCCCCATATCTTTTCCGGCACAAACGCAGAACACCGGGAAGATGCTACGTGCCACAAGACCCTTGCGAATGCCCTCGCGCATTTCGTCTTCGGTAAGTGCTTCGGTCTCGAAGAACTTCTCCATCAGCGTTTCGTCGTTCTCGGCAGCAGCCTCTACCAACGCTTTGTGTAGCTCCATCGCCTTGTCCATTTCCTCAGCAGGTATCTCTTCGATGATAGGAGCACCGCCTTCGGGTTTCCAACTGTATTTCTTCATCAGCAAGACATCAATGATGCTGTTGAAGCCTGCACCCGTTGCGGTTGGATATTGTATCTGTACACACTTTGAGCCATAGATTTCCTTCATGCTGTTCATCACGTTGTCGAAGTCGCATTTATCGGAATCTAATTGATTGACTAAGAAGATTACAGGTTTCTTCAACTTCTCTGTATAACGGAAGTTGTTTTGTGTTCCTACTTCAGGGCCGTACTGTCCGTTTATAAGTATAACGGCTTGGTCGGTAACGTTCAGTGCCGTTATCGCTCCCCCCACGAAGTCGTCGCTTCCCGGACAATCAATTATGTTTAACTTCTTATTGTTCCACTCAACATGAAAAACAGTAGAAAATACTGAGTAGCCATATTCTTGTTCTACTGGAAAATAGTCGCAAACTGTGTTTTTAGCTTCCACTGTGCCACGGCGTTTGATAATACCCGCGCCAAATAACATACTTTCGGCAAGAGTAGTCTTGCCGCTACCCGCACTGCCAAGCAATGCAATGTTCTTGATTTCGTTTGTCTGATATACTCTCATAACCACGATAGATTTAAAAAGGCTGTTTCTAAAAGGTCTACACGCAGGCAGCAATCTACTATAGATTTTGGTTTTAGAAGCCCACCTTTAGGTTGTTAGTATTATGTTCTGTGTCGAGCAATAAGCAGTACTTACCGCTACCGCCGTCTAAGTTAGGTATTTTCTTTCATACCACCAAAACTATTTACAACATTTTAGCAAAGTATTAAAAGATATTACTACTTTTGCAAGCAGGCAATTATTGTTTGGGCATAATACATTATATTATATAATAAGAAGATGGCAGGACTCTATATCCATATTCCCTTTTGTGCAAGCCGCTGCATCTATTGTGGCTTCTACTCCACCCTGACGCCCCACGGCGACAAGGCTACAACCATGGATTTATATGTAGACACCCTATGCAAAGAGATTAAAACACAAAAGTCTTACATCTTCGGAGAAAAGTCTGACCCTGCCGAACGCCTTGAAACCATCTACTTCGGAGGAGGCACACCGTCGCAGCTGCATGCCCACCACATCGAGAAAATATTCCGCTACATTGCCGAAAACTATGCCGACAGAATGGCAAACTACGACGATATGGAAATAACCCTTGAGTGCAACCCCGACGATATAACCACCGAATATACCGAAAACCTTAGACACCTGCCCATCAATCGCATATCAATGGGCGCACAGACTTTCTCGGACGAACGTCTGAAGTTTCTCCGCCGACGCCACAAAGCTGCCGATGTACAGACCGCCATCGACCGTCTGCACCGTGCAGGCATAGAAAACATTTCCATCGACCTTATGTTTGGCTTCCCGAACGAAACCATAGAGGAATGGCAACTCGACATCGACAAAGCCATAGCCTTAGACGTTGAACACCTTTCGGCTTACAGCCTGATGTACGAAGAGGGTACTCCGCTTTACCAACTTCTGCAAAAAGGCAAAGTGAAAGATATGGACGAGGAACTCTATCGCACTATGTACGACACGCTTATCGACCGCCTTGCCCTCGCCAACTACGAGCAATACGAAATCAGCAACTTCGCCAAGCTCGCCCATACCGCCGTTTCTCCTTTCCGTTCGCGCCACAACAGTGCCTATTGGGCAAACAAACCTTATCTCGGCATAGGCGCATCGGCACACAGCTACAACCTTTCCACACGCCGTTGGAACATAGACAACCTGCAAGAATACATCAATGGTATTACAAACAACCGCCCCATCTACGAGGTGGAAACCATCGACGCCGACACACACTACGACGATATGGTAACAACAGCCCTGCGCACGAAGAGCGGTATCGACCTTTCCGCACTGCCGTCGCCTTACAAAGAACACATTGCAAAAGCCTCTGCCCCACTCATCTCGCAAGGTCTGCTCGCCATAACCGACAACCATCTGCACCTTACACGCAACGGAATTTACGTCAGCGATTTCGTTATGAGCGAATTAATGTACGTTTAAAATTGCAGCAAATCATTTTTTTTAATTACCTTTGCATGCAGAACAAACAGAAATTTACATTTATGACAGAACAGGAATTTGAACAGCTTTGGCAAGCCAACCGCCAACAACAGCTCGCAAACGACGAAGAATACCAGCGCATCAAAAAAAGTTACACAGCATCGGGGTGGCTCGATTTCTTTGTGTCTATTGGCGGATTTGTTATCTGCAAAAAGTTTATACAGGGCTTTAACCTTGGCAGCGTATGGACATTTCTCCTTGCAGCCCTTGGAATGATTATCATCTCATACGGCTTCCGAATTATAAAAGCCAGACTAAGCAGCAACAAAACCCTTGTAGAAGTGGAGCAACGCATAAAAGAACAATACAAATCCACCTTGCATTAACACTCCCATAACAATATTTTAAATATGCTTCGCTGCCAGTATAGACTACGCTGAACAGAGTAGAAGTTGAGTTGATATAACTCATTTTATGGGTAAAAAGAGAGCAATAATACCGTAAATATTTTTCACAAGTACATCTATCGTGTAACTTGTTTGCTACCAATACGTTGCAAAACCTATTGTTTTGCATTCCAAAAGCGGCTGTTTTGCGTTGCAAAAGCGTAGGTTTTGCAACGCAAAACAGCCGCTTTCGCAGTGTCAAATCGAGATTACCGTTTTTCATCATAATTATCATTACAAAACAAGGGCAATAAAATGGACAGCGTTTCCTTTAATAGGTTTCTACCGAAACGTTACAAATTCGCTCTTTCTATTAATATAAGATGGTTCAATAGTGGACAATAAAAAAGTCCGAAAGAATTATTTCTTTCGGACTTCCGAGGTGCCTAGCAGAATCGAACTGCTCTACACGGTTTTGCAGACCGTTACCTAACCGACCGGCCCAGGCACCCAAAAATTAGTCGACAAGATTAAAGCAATGCCTTAATTCGAGTGCAAAAGTAATAAGAAATATTCGTCTGACCAAATTTTTTATAAACTATTGCAAAAAGAATTTACTTTCTTGCGCGCTTGTATGTCGTTTCTTGCGCATCATTTGTTCCCGAATGGCACAGCCCGGGCAGCCTCCGCAGGCATTCCTTGTTACCTTTATAGTTCTGATTAGCATACGAATGGCATAAGCTATTGCGAGTGCTAAAACGATACCAACAATTATATATTGTATCATAGATACTCCTTTCTCTTTATACGGGCTGGTCTTCTACTCTGTCTGTAAACAAGTTTTCAGTTGCCTTCATTTCGTCTTCATCGAACCATTGCGAAAGTTTGTTCTTTGCCTTTTGCTTTGTTTCGTTGTCTATGTTGCCCCAAACCTTTTGTAACACGTATATAAGTACTCCGAGGTCGTCGCCCAATCCGGCAAGCGGAATGGCGTCAGGAACAAAGTCGAGCGGTGTTATCAAATAGCCTAATGCCCCTACAATAAGGGCTTTATCTTTAATTGACATCTTGTTACTCTCCATAGAGTAATATAATATCAGTGCAGCATAAACTAATTTTGCACCTGCCCGCTTCGCTATGCGTTGTATTTTCTCTATAAAGCCACTTTTGGTAAACTTCTCTTTATATTTGTTTAAATCAGGGATTTCCATATTATTTTTCCATTATGTATAATATAATAAAACGTAGTTGGCACATCGGGGTTAAAAGCGTTCCACCTTTTCCACGTAAGCACTGGCTTCCGGATGTTCTTCTTTCGCACGTCTTATTTTGTTTCGCACTACTGCTTTCGTCGTTATTTTGTAGATACCAAACAGCAATAAGCCTATGGCAACACCAAAAAGCACCGCCTGATAGCCTTTCACGGGCAGCGATTCTTCCGGGAAAGCCGATAACACTATAATGGGTAATGTTATCAGAACCCCTGCAATGGTGTATTGCGTGCGTTCTGTTCCCTCGCTGTCGAGCGCGGCTTGATAGTCGAATAGAAAGTCGTCTAATTCTTCTTGGCTCAGCTTTTCGTCCATTTGTGGGAAGTCAGGCTCGTTCTTATGATTTCTGATTTTGTTTTCAATCTGATGTTGAAAATCGTCTAATATGTATCTGTAGTCTTGAAATTCCTCCATAAAATCACAAAGAATAGTTTATTAATTCGTTTTTCCTGCAATGCTGTTACGCTGCCGACAGGTAGGTTCCTCATCTTTTTCACAGCTCAACTCCCTCCCCGCGATGGGGGAGGCAGCGAGTGTGTGTAAAGCAGTACTTCTGTAAGCCGGGTCTTGTTTCCCTACCGTCTTTCGGCAAGTAAGGACGCCTGTCATTTATCTAACCGCCGAGTCGCCCCGTGCGTTTTAGCGTTCTACCCTCCGTTGTGCCTTGTATGGCTCGGGCGAGTAACCCTCAGACAACGGTTTACATGAACTTGCAGCTCCTGAACGGCACAGCCACGCAGTCGCCTGCGTGCTGGTAGTTTCTTACACTACCTTCTCACCCTTGCCTCGTTGCCAAGGCGGTTGTTTTCTTCTGCCTACATCTACTGTTGCCAATAGCTTTCATTTTCGGAAGCAGGATACTCTTTGCTGCCCGGACTTTCCTCTCGTGTCTTGCAACACCAGCGACAGTGCCGAAGTGCTGCCTTATGTTGCAAAGGTAGCGCAAATATGCTAAACGCCAAAGCATAGCTTTATATTTTTTGTTAATATTGGCTCTTATAAGAATAATGTGCAACTTTAAAATAAGTTTGGAAAGTAGCTTGCGCATTACACAAAAGTGTAAAAATACGCAGTGAAATGGAAAGTTTATTCGTTTTTTTTTATAAATAATTGTTCTTTTCTTACCTTTGCAGGCAAAAGAAATAATACCGTCAGACAATGAAACGAAATATGTTATGAAAAAGTTTTATGCCATTTTTACAGCCCTGACACTGTTTTCTACTGTAGCAAAAGCGCAGCAGACCATTTGCGGTTGGGTAACCGACGAGCAGCGTTCGCCTATTGAGTATGCCAACGTCATTGCGCTTTCCGTGCGCGACTCATCGCTCGTTACGGGCGCAGTTACCGACAATGCGGGTAAGTTTCTGCTTACTTTGCCTGCCAATAGTGCCCAAGTCTTCCTGCGTGTTTCGGGCATTGGCTACGAACAGCGCAATGTTTCGCTGCCTCTTGCCGGCGATACCCTATTGTTAAAGTCTGAAGCCAAGGCGATGGAAGGCGTAACCGTTACGGCACAACGCCCCAAGATGGCGATTAGGAACGATGCCCTTGTTACCACGATTGTTGGTTCGTCGTTAGCAAAAGCAGGCTCGGGCAACGATGTTCTCAAGCATATTCCGTTGCTGACGGGCAAGGAAGGCAGCTATTCGGTTGTCGGACGTGGTGCAGCAGTTATCTATATAAACAACAGAAAGATAACCGACGCAACCGAAATAGAGCGTCTTAACTCGTCGGACATTAAGGACGTCGAGGTCGTAACCAATCCGGGAGCTCGCTACGATGCGACGGTGAGTGCCGTTATCCGCATTCACACGGTGCGAAAGGTAGGCGACGGCTTTGGTTTCGATGTTCGAACGTCGGCTTATTATTGGGAAAACTGGGACACTTACAATCAGCTTAATATGTATTACCGCCGCAATGGCTTGGAGCTGACGGCTGGTTCGGCTTACAATATTGACAATAGTCTAAACAAACAAACCACTATAAACGAGGTACAGACAGCCAATTTGTGGACCAACAAGTGGACAAGCGATAGTCGTGAGCGTAATACAAACAACAATTATACGCTTTCGGCAGCCTACGAGTTCAATGCCAACCACTCTGTTGGTGCGCGTTTCTTCACCAATTTGCTTGTCGGTGCAAACAACGGACACGATGATTTCTCTACCGATGTGTTTAAAAACCATGTACTCTTCGACCATATAGAGTCACGAATTAGTGGTGGCACTACTGCCATTCCTAATAAAAGTCTCTCGGCTTACTACGTTGGAAAGGTAGGAAAGATAGATATAGATTTCAATACAGACTACTATTACGGAAGAGAAACCGAGTACCGCTTAACGACAGAGCAAAGCGCTAACTACGCCAATCGTACGATAACATCGGTCGGAATACACACAAACAAGTTCTTTGCAACAAAGCTGGTGCTCTCTCACCCGTTGTTTGGCGGTAGCCTGTCGGTTGGAAACGAGAACACTTTCACTAATCACGAACAGAATTATGTCAATCAAGAAAACGTGGTTCCCAGCACAGCATCAACCATTAAGGAGCGCAATAACGCTTTCTTCTTTGAGTATAGCCGACCCACACCCATTGGACAGCTTATGGCAGGACTGCGTTACGAGCACGTAAATTCTGACTATTACGATGAAGGAGTGTATAGTCCAGCACACAGCCGTACCTACAACCAGTGGTTCCCGTCGCTTACGTTCGCAACACAAATAAAGAAAGTAGGCTTGCAACTCTCTTATTCGGCAAAGACATCGCGCCCTTCTTACAACCAGTTAGGTACGAACGTAGCGTATATGAACCGCTTTACGCGTCAGAGTGGTAACCCTACACTGAAGCCAGAAACACTACACAACATTACGCTTGTGAGCAGTTGGAACTGGCTAACCTTTGTTGCCAACTACACACAGACACACAACAAAATTATGTATTGGAACGAACAAGAAAGCACTGATGAGAATATAACCAACTTGCGTTACCGCAATTTCAAAAGGTTTCCTGCCTTAACACTGAGCCTTACCGCAGCACCGACAATCGGAGTATGGTCTCCACAACTCACATTGTTCTGCCAAAAGCAATGGTTCGACATAGAACGCTTGGGCAGCAAGTTCTATTTGGACGAACCTGTATGGGGCATGCAGTGGGGAAACACGCTTGAGTTTAAACACGGTCTGACTGCCGAAGCTAACTTGAAAGTAACTTCTAAGGGCATCTCAGAGAATGTTAAAATTACAAGAAACAACTGTGCATTCGACTTTTCGATAAGAAAAGTATTCCTGAACGACCGCCTTTCTGTTACTGTAGGCGTAAACGATCTGTTCAATCGCTCCACCAATCAATTGTTGCTTTATACGAATAACTTAAGTATGGATATGAAGCAAGAGTTAGATAGCCGAGATTTCTATGTTACTTTGCGCTATAAATTCAACACGGCACGTAGCAAATACAAAGGCACAGGTGCAGGACAGAGCGAACGTAAACGCTTCTAATCCACGGCAAGTGCGCAGAAAATGCGTTTTCCACGTCCCATTTTCTTCGTTTTTCGGGGCAAAAATACAATTTATATATACAGATATGAAGATAAAATTAAACCTGTTTATATTGTTCATTCTTTTATCGAACAGTATGTTTTCTCAATCCATTAAAATTACAAACCATTATGGAAGCGAAAACAAAGAGATTCAAGACCTGATTGATTTTGAAAGTATTTACATAGAACAATTGAACTTTGAAGGAGAAACACTTAAAGGGAAATCGTATCAAATAGCACTCGAAGAATACATCGAAGGCAGATTAGCCCATACCACAATGCTTTTCGATGGTACGGAAAGCGATTATTTCAAGATTTCATCAAGCAAGGAAACCGTGAAGTTCTTCTTTAAATTCAGTGAAGACAAACTGAAGATATTCATTCGAGGGAATAGGTTTGGAAGCAAGAAATCCTATTTTCACCTATCAGGCGATTATGAGAAATATGCCTTAAAAGACTTCTTCGGAAACAAGAAAGAACTTTTGGTTAGCGGTTCAAGCAAGACAACAATCTTTGCAATAATAACTCCGACAATCCATGAGGACGGTTCAGCCTCTTATTGCGAAGTTGTTCAGGCAAACGAAAAGCCCGAAAAACTTGGCGAGAAGTTTAAAATACCACACTACTTCTTGCTCACCATAACCTTTCAATAAGCTGGTTCCCTACCTACTGTTGGACTCTGCGAACGTTTTATGCAAATACTCCGCTAGAGGAAAATGACTTAATAGTTTGGAACTTATAGAAATAATCATTACCTTTGCACCCAAACTCAAAAAATGGAAAAGGTAAGAGATTATAGGAAACAACACTACCATTCTTTTTTTATTGCTAAGAGAAGAATGCAGAGAAATTTTACTTTCTTCACATCTTTTATGCATTCTATTTGGCCAGTCCGAATATTGGCTGACATACCCAATGTAGCCTATCATTCTCTTAACTTCTATTGTTGCCGTATCAGTACGATATAAAGAAAGAAGCAACGACAGATTAAAAGAATAAATTATCAATAAAATCAGACGATATGAATACAAGACAAGGAAAAAGAAAAGCTTATGTTAAGCTCGAAACAGCGGTCATAGTTATAAGTGAGAATGAATCTCTTCTGGCTGGATCAGGCACCAATATAGGAGGTGAGGCTGGGTTTGTTCCTGATGATGAAACGCTGAATGCGAAGGAGTTTGACTTCTTTAGCGATGAAGAAAAGAATTCTGCAAGTAAGGACTAATGAAAAAACAGAGTAAGAAATAAATTAAGACAAAGCAAAAAGAAAATGAAACGCCAATATTTATGGGCTTTGCCAGTTGCAGCCCTATTTACATTATCAAGTTGTTCTAATGACGATACTGTGCCAGAAAACAAAGGAAAGCAGAACGTAGTACCCGCAGGAATGACAGAGTTTGCAGTTGATGACGGTACAACCCGAACAATGGGCGTCTACACAGGTTCTGGTATAGATTTTTATTGGACACGAGGAGACAAACTATGGGTTAACAATACCGCAGTAACCCCACCTTTGGTGCAAAGTTCAAAAGACGACATCACAGATAAGGCTGCCACAGCCAAGTTCTATTTTGACGGAACATACAATGCACAAAGTTATCCCGTACGTTATACAGGAAACGGAAACAATGTGGGCGACAAGGTTACGATAAAGTCTGAACAAAAGCAAGCAACCCCTAACGATGGTACGCACATTGGTACAGATGGCGATTGCGGTACGGCAACAGCTACAAGAGGAGCTGATGGAAAGTATCATTTTACGCTTTCGCACAAAGCATCATACATTACTTTCGTACCTTATTATAGCTACGAGTTTGCGGAAGATGTGAAAGTAACGCAAATAAAAGTAACCGCCGACAAGCCTATGGCAGGAACATACGATTTCGACGACGCAGGCATTATAACGGACAATGCAACCTCTACCTCAACAAGCATTACGCTCACGCTGAATGGAGGAGGAAACAACGGTTTCATCATTCCCAAGACTGCTTCTTATGCCGCCAATGCCGCCATTATGGTACTTGCTCCCGGCGTTTATAATAACTTCACGGTGGAATACACCCTTTATGACCAAGTTACTCATGTATCAGGAACCGTTTCCAAGAACTACGGTAAACTGTATTTCTATGCAGGAAAGAACAAGAAAGTGGAAGCCGATCTGCCTGTTCCTCACTATTCGAGTGATAGATATTATATGTGGGACGCAGCCATAGGTCAGCATGCATGGAAAAACCACGAAAGTTCTCAACCTATTCTCTTTGATCAAGTAGGCGAAAATTATCCGAAGTTGGATTCCGATCCACGATGGTTTAATCCTGTTATGTTCCCAACTTCTGCAACGCGTTCAACTGCCAAATGCCCCAATGCCAATGAAATTCTATGGTATACCTTACATGGTGACCCACATTGGGATCCCTCTATTTGGTCTATCATGAAGCATTTGTATGCCGGCGGTATGTGGCTGAAGAAGCTCAACGTCATTGCAAAGGACCAAAATATGACCTTGCAAGACCTTAAAGCAGCTGCTCCCGGCGGGACTGATTACACAAAAGTTTATCCCGCTATCCCGAAATTGTATGAGAGGTACAATATTAACAATGAAAAAATAAAAGTGGGCAAACCTACCGATACGTCTAAGTATATATTACTTCCGCTCTTTGGTTTCTATTATACAGGTACAACTTATTCTGGAAGTACTATAAATGGTTATTCAGGCAAAGGAAAATTACGAGTAATTGGACTGAGAGGGTATTATTGGTCAAGTACACCACGTCCCGATATGAACCTGAATGGCTACAATATGTATGTTGATAGATCAAAGGTGCATGCAGGATATGGTGACCGAACAAACGCACATTGCTTGTGGCCAGAATAGCATTTATATTGTAGTATCTTTTATAAAGGTGTGTCAAAAGTCAGATTTGACACACCTTTATAATGCTGGTAACTCTCCAAGAAAGAGAATAACAACAGTTGCCGAATGTGCTTTTTTAGTATAAAATTCTGCAAGTCTTATACTGTGAAAGTACAAAACTTGCAGAAACATACAATTAAAAGGAGTATAATTGCTTATAAATCATTGAAATAACTCCTTTTTAAAGGACGACTACCGTAGAGTGCACGTTATGCCTTCTTTGTTGCAGCCTTCTTCGTGGTAGTTGTCTTTGCTTTCGTTGATGCAGACTTTGCCTTCGCTTTTCCAGTTTTCTCATAGCCTACAGATTGTCCTAACTTAGCACGCAGCTTGTCGCTTTCGCTTGCCAACTTCTCTGCCTTGGCTTTCAGCAAAACAATCTCCTTGTCTTTCGTTTCTATTTCGGTTTCCTGATTGTGTATCGTAGTAAGCAAGGCATTCAGTTCCTCGTTGTCTATATCAGCAGGATAAAGCGCATTTACCCGACTCATGAAGTCGCCCAGAATGTTCATATAGTTGGTGAAAGCATCGAACGGCGTACTGTAAATACCACGGTCTACACCTACAGGCACAGGTTTCGTACTCATGGCACTGAAGTTGTCGCTTGCCTGAAGATAGTCCCAGTCCTGATTAATGCGTGGGTCGTTGGCAATGCGCACTCTATCGGCGATGCTGTACAGCTTGTTGAAAGCTTCGCGTTGCATGGGGTTTCCAAGCCATGTACTTATGTCTCGTTCTTCGTCGCGCCAGCTTAATGGATAGGGAACATCGAACTCGTCCACGCTCTTGGCACGCTCGCAAATCTCCGTTGGAGTAGAGAAGGATATTCCTCGCTGTCGTGCGCATTCGGGCAACGCCTTGAAGAACTCGAGTATATTGCTGTGCAAAGGTTGCTCGATGCCCAGTGCCGTGAGGTTCATAAAGATGCCGTAAATCTGCTCTTCGGCTGGCTGAGCTGCCATTTCGTCAATGTAATTGTCGGCAAACAGTGGATACCCCTCCCACTCCGAGTTGTTGAAGCGGAGCGAAATATCGTCGCTCAGGTTTACATCACGCAGGATTAGTTTCAGCTGCGGTGCGAGTGCACAATGGTAAAGATAATGCGGACTGCGCCAACCCAATGCGTGTTTTGCACCTTCCGTAATCATTCCCTTGAACTTCATTTCGGCAGCCATTCGCCCAATCTCGTCGCTGTATATAAGCGAAGAGTTGCGCAGCACCTTCGGTGTGTAGCCAAAATACTCCTTAATCTTTTTGCTCTGTCGTTTTACTTCGGCTTTGAAGCTGTCTTCATTTCCCAACGAAGCCAGGCCGTGCGAATAAGGTTCGGCAAGAAATTCCACACAACCTGTCTTGGCAAGCTCTTGTACCTTCTCTATTACTTCAGGTGCATACTTTTCCAAACTCTCTATGCCCACACCCGAAAGGCAGAGTGCCACCTTGAAGTAACCGTTGCTGTCTTTTATCATTTGCAGCAGCGTGTCGAGCGCAGGAACGTAGCTTCGCTGCACAATATCTGTAATGCTGCGTTCGTTTTCGTAGTCGTCGTAATAGTAATGGTCGGTCCCAATGTCGAAGAAACGATAACGACGCAGGTGTATAATCTGATGTATCTCGAAATATAAGCAAATTGTTTTCATTGTCTTTTGTTTTAATGTTGTTGAATTTAAGTAATGCTGTCGTTCTCGCTTAACTGTTCCAGCCCAACGTGCGCAGATATAGTTTGCGAATTAACGTACCTACCTTCTCCCACGTTATATTGTTTACCTCTCGTATGCCTTCTTCAGCCAAATAGTTGAACAGGCTTTCGTTGTGACAGATAGAATAGATGGCATCTGCCATAGCTTCTATGTCCCAGTAATCTAACTTTATACAATTGTGCAGAATTTCGGCGCAACCGCTCTGTTTAGATATAATGGTTGGCGTTCCGCATTGCATTGCTTCCAGCGGCGAAATACCGAAAGGTTCGCTCACCGACGGCATGACGTAGACATCTGATGCCTTCAGGCATTCATACACTTGGTTGCCTTTCATGAAACCTGGGAAGTGAAAGCGGTCGGCAATACCTCGTTCGGCAGCCAGCATTATCATTTGGTTCATCATGTCGCCCGAACCTGCCATGCAGAAACGAACGTTGCGCGTACGTTGCAACACCATGTTGGCTGCTTCTATAAAGTATTCCGGCCCCTTCTGCATCGTGATACGTCCAAGGAAAGTTACGATTTTTTCTTTTCCTTTGTGTGAAGGTCGAAGCATGTTAGCCACCTCTTCACGCAACGGATAGACGGCATTGTGCACAGTAAACACCTTGTCGGGGTTCTGATAATAGTGCTTGATAACTATCTGCCGTGTAAGTTCCGACACGCACATGATGCAGTCGGCATTGTCCATACCGTCTTTTTCTATTGCATAAACGGTAGGGTTTACCTTTCCTCCCGACCTATCGAAGTCGGTGGCATGTATGTGAATGCAGAGTGGTTTGCCCGATACCTTCTTGGCGTGAATACCAGCCGGGAAGGTAAGCCAGTCGTGGGCGTGGATAATGTCGTAGTCCAACGTGCGTGCCACCACACCTGCTATAATGGAATAGTTGTTTATCTCCTCGGTCAGGTTTGGGGGATAACCGCCGGCAAACTCCATTGAGCCTATATCGTTTACATTCATATTGCTGAAATCGGCATAGATATTATTGCGCAATCTGTAATATAGGTCTGCATCCATAATGTTGCCCAGTCGATTTCGCAGATAGCCATCGTCGATGTTGCGATATACAATAGGCACACAGTTCATAGCCACGATGTTGGCGAAAGTTTTGTCTTCATCGCCAAAGGGACGTGGCAGGCAGAGCGTAGTTTCTATGTCGCCTTGTACGTGCAGCCCCTCAGAAATACCAAAATTAGCAGTCGCCAATCCGCCAAATACATGTGGTGGGTACTCCCAACCGAACATTAATACTTTCATGTTGTGTCCTCCTAATCTTAATATTTATACTTTTCGAGTAACGCCAACGTACGCAACACTTCGCCAACATTCATTGCAAACGAGATGGCTCCACGTCCGGGATAAGGCGGATTGCCATCGAAAAACTCGGGAATGGTACCTAAGCAGTGGTTCATAACCTCGTCTTCATAACCAATAAGTTGTCGTTCTACAAAGCTCAGACGAGTGCGTTTGTACAATTTAAGACATGCTTCGAGATAGAAACACCCTAACCAGGGCCATGCAGTTCCCTGATGGTACACACGTGTGCGATGTTCTCTGTCGCCTACACAGATGGGCGCATATCCTCCACTCTTTGGTGAAAGCGACCGCAGACCTTTTGGCGTAAGCAGCTCGCGTGTGCAAATGTCTACCACCCCTCGTTTCTGACTTTGATCCAAAGGCGAGTAATCGAGTGCCGCAGCCATTATCATATTTGGTCGGACACTCCAGTCTGCCATGTTGCCGTCTACATAATCGTACAAGTAACCGCAGTTGTTCAAGAACGTATTAACGAATGCAACCTTGCAATTTACAGCCATTTTCTCTAAGTGTGTGGCATATTCGGCTTGAGGAGTTTCGCTGAACAGCCATGACACGAACTTAAGGTCGTTGTACCATAGGGCATTAAACTCTACGATATAGCCAGACCGTGGATTTACGGGCTTACCGTCTATCATGCCGTCCATCCATGTTATAGCCTTATTCTTGCCGTCTGCATACAGCAATCCGTTTGTATCTAATGAAAGATTCGGATGTTTCCCGCTTTCAATATAGTCCATTATATCGTGCAAGAGGTTGCCGTAGAGTTTCAGGCAATTATCTTTCCCTGCTTCTTTGGCATACTGCTGAATGGTCCACATGCACCAAAGCAACACGTCTGGTTGGTCTATCCCTTCGATATCTACCGTTACAGGTTCGTTGTTCATGAACTCCCGCAAGCCCCGCCCGGCTGTTTTCATCACCAATTCAAAGTAGTTTTGCTCTTCTATACAGAGTGTAAGACCTGGCAATGCTACAAACTGATCGCGGGCTCTGCACTTAAACCACGGATATCCTGCAAGTATGTAGCGGTCGTCGTTCTTCTTCCGGTTGTGGAACTGGTGGGCAGCATTCACAAGACAATGGAAGAAGTTGTCGCGTGGCTGTCGGGCTTCAACCTCCTTGTCGAAGAGTCGCTTCAAGGTCGAGGTCTTTATTTCCGACGTCGAGCCTGAGAAAACAATGCTTTCTCCCTTCCGTATCTTCATTTCAAAATAACCGGGAACATACAGGTCTTCATCGGAATGATAGCCGCGGGATTCTTCTTTCGGATACTCCAAACCTCTGTACCAATAGGGTTCGTAATGAAACTCGTTGTCTTTTGAAAACTGCATATACAGTTGCGGATAGCCTTCATAAAGACAAGTGGCTATTCCATTCTCAACATTATGGTATTCGCGGTTTATGGCACCATTCTCATGGGTAAACTCGCGCACGCTCCTGAAAGCAAGGAAAGGGCGGAACTGCAACAGAGTCGTGCCTTGTCCCTCTAATAAAGTGTAGCGTACGAGTATGCGTTCTTCGTAGTGCTGGAACACAACTTCCTTTTTCAGCAATGCACTGCCCACCCTGTATATAGTGGTAGGTACTTTGTCGCAATTAAACTCACGAATGTACTTGTGCCCGTTCGGACTGTAATTTCCTCCGTGATACTTATGCAATCCAAGGTTGAAGGCTGCCCCATGCTGTATCACCGTTGGGTCGAGCGAACTCAACAGTACATGGTTCTCGCTGTCGAGCCCGGGCACTGGCACTACTAATAGTCCGTGATACTTCCGTGTGTTGCAGTCTACAATGGTCGAGCAAGAATATGCTCCCGACCGATTGGTTCGCAATAACTCTCTCGGTAGCGAATCCTGTAAGTTCGTCATCGAAGCTTTTTCAAATTTAAGGTATCCCATATATCTCTCGGTTTTATGTCTATATTTAGTTGTTATAAACTTTCGTTTTATTGTATGTAGTATGCACTATGTGTTTGTAATGTTGTTCAAAGTTACAAATATTATTTGTAAACAAGCATTTTAATATATTTTTTAATATATTTTATTGCTTGGCATATATTGTAAAGGCACACAATAACACTTATTGTATGTTGAGGTATTACTCCTATCGGAATCGTAAGACGATTTACCCTATTCATAAGCAGTCTTTGCAGCCTGGACAAGTTGCATCTGACCATCAAAAAAGAGAGACTTCTTGCACACTGAAATCAATGAGAAATTGAACGAAGACAATGTACAAAAATCGTCTTTTGTAATGAGCTATAAATCAATATGATAAGAGGAACAGAATGTCTTGAACATTATTTGCTCGTGGCATTACTAAGTGCTGTTTTTATCTTAACTGCGTTTAGCTTTTTACAAGTCATATACATAGTATTATCATTGTAATGGAACAGTACTAAAGTGTTCTGCACATTGAAACAGAAATAATTAAGAGACCCCGCTGTCCGTACAAGAACAGCAGGGTCTCTTAATTTATGTCTGTCTGGTCAGATCTACTTCAGAATGACAGCTCCGTTTTCTTAAGCCGCAAAACAAATATTACTCGGACAATGGAACTGCGAAGTAAGCTTTCTTTCCAGTAGGATAAATACCCTGAATGTAGAGTACCGGGTCGCTGCTGGTAGAGGCAGATTTCACAATCTTCTGCAATGCATCGATGGAATTGACCGTCTGGTCGTTAACCTTCTGAATGATGAAGCCACGGTTGATGCCTGCATTGCGCAATGCGCCACCATTCACTTTCAATACTTCAAGACCGTACTTTATGTTCAATTGCTTCTGCATTGCCTCGGTTACAGGGCGGAACTGTCCGCCAAGCACATCAATATCGGCTTGCTCTATAGGCTTTGTAGTGCCCTGCGCATTCTTCAGAGTAACAGTCTTTGTCATCTCTTTCTTATTGCGCAAGAATGTTATTGAGGCCTTGTCTCCGGGACGTTTGCTGTTGAGAAGCTGCTGGAGCTCTGCCATCTTCGTAACTTTCTTGCCATCGAACTTTGTAATGACGTCTTTGCTGTGTAGTCCAATCTCTGCACCGTTACCATCTTCGTTTACCTTGTCTACATAAACACCTTCGTTTGTGCCAAGGTCTACGTTCTTTCCCTCTTCTTTCTGTGCATTAATATAGTTGATAACGTCGCCACCTTGAATACCTAACATTACACGCTGCACGCTACCATACTTCTTAATGTCTTCTACCACTTTATTCATAATGGCTGTTGGAATAGCGAAGCCATAGCCACTGTAGGCACCTGTCTGCGAATAAAGCATAGCATTAATACCCACCAATTCGCCTTGTACATTTACCAATGCACCACCAGAGTTGCCTTGGTTAATGGCAGCATCTGTCTGAATAAAGCTTTCTACACCCTGTGTTGCGCCCAGTCCACGAGCCTTCGCACTAACAATACCTGCTGTAACAGTGCTGTTCAGATTGTATGGGTTGCCCACTGCAATTACCCATTCGCCTACCTTCAGATTGTCGGAATTACCAATTGGCAAAGTAGGAAGGTTCTTTGCATTTACTTTAATCAGAGCAAGGTCTGTGCTCTTGTCCGTTCCTACTACACGAGCAGAGAACTCACGGTTGTCGTTCAAAGTAACCGTTAGCTCGTCGGCACCCTCTACAACGTGGTTGTTTGTTACGATGTAACCATCAGGAGATATAATAACACCGCTACCCGTTATGCTTCGCTTCGGTGTTTGTATTTGCTGCTGACGTGAACCGCCACCAGGATTACCGAATCCAAAGAAGTCGAAGAATCCGCCAAACGGATCGTCGGGTACTTCTACGGTCTGCGTTTTTGAATTCTGCGCATTCTTGATATGGACAACGGCAGGCAATGCCTTTTCGGCAGCATAAGTAAGGTCAACCGGTTGTCCTGGTACACTCGACGAAGTTTCTGCAGCATACACTTTGATGAAAGCTCCTGTAGAGAACGTCAGTGCAAGCATACAAGCTGCACCAACAAAAAACTTTTCAATCTTTTTCATACTCTCTTTATCTTATTAATTAACATTATTGTCATCACAATCCAACCGAACCCTACGCACTTATTAGACATAAAGCACGCATTAATTCATTCTGCTGGTTGGCTCAACCAATTCTTTTAGTCGTTTTAGCCGTGAAAGCGTATGCAAATATAAGCCCAAATTATGGAAATGTGCTAATCTGTCAGTTTTCTTTATCCGTATTTAACAATTACAAAAGCCAACTTAACCAATGTTCATTAGATTCGTAGTAATTTTTACATTCATTCAATGTAACGTCTATCATAGAAAAAAAGAGCTAAACCTCGACAGGCTTAGCTCCTAAGACTTAAATATCCAGGTCTGGTGCTTTCTCTGTACCTTCGGCAGCAGCAAACTTTGTCATCTTATCGAAACCAAACACACCAGCCAACAAAGAATTAGGGAAGTGTCTGACTGTCTGATTGTATGCTTGCACAGACTCATTGTATTTCTTGCGCGCTTCGTTTATACGGTTTTCTGTTCCTTCTTCCTGAACTTGTAAAGCCTTAAAGTTCTCGCTTGCTTTCAGTTCGGGATACGCTTCTGCCACAGCTATCAGACGAGAGAAAGCCTGCGCCACTTGATTCTGTGCTGCTTCAAACTGTTTCATTTTCTCGGGTGTCAAATTGTCAGCATCAAGATGAACTTGCGTTGCTGCATTGCGTGCCTTTGTTACAGCATCGAAGGTCTCTCTCTCATGCTTCGCATATGCTTTCACTATCTTTACCAATTGTGGCATCATGTCGGCTCTACGCTGATATTGTGCCTCAACATTACTAAGAGCAGTTGTTGCAGCCTCTTGCTTGTCCACCATTCCATTATAACCAGAAAAGGCCCATAAGCCTATAATAACTACAATTGCTATTACAATTAAAAGTGCTTTATTCTTCATATCTTTTCATTTTAAATATTATTTCTTCCACCTTATTATTTATTATATATACTACCAGCCGCCACCAGCACCACCGCCGCCAAAGCTGCCGCCACCGAAACTGCCTCCACCAAAGCCGTCGCCAAAGTGTCGGTCGTTCATGTGTCCAGGATTACCCCAGAAAATAAAAGGGCCATCACCACGGTTTCTACCTCCACGACCATTATTATTTTTACCTTTTACCGACCATATTACCCAGAAGAACACGACAGCACAAACAATGCTAATTGCAATGGCGCCATCAGCATCATCTTCTTTCTTTTCAAGTCCAGTAGTTCCCGTCTTAAACTTATTGTAGATGGCTTTTGCAGTAGACAGCATTGCCTCGTCCACATCGCCATTGCGCATATTCCGCACAATGCAGGCTCGGGCAATGTCGTCGCAATCCACATCAGTCAAGTCTCCTTCCAATCCTTCACCTGGTGCAATAAAGTATTTTCTATCGTCTACTGCAACCACAACCACCAGTCCTCTGTCAGACTTCCTATCGCCTACTCCATATTTATTGCCAATATCTTGTGCGACACGGAAAGGATCACCATTCTCTACGTGTGGCACAACAGCAAACACGGTTTGGATACCAGCTTCTTTCTCTAACCTGGCAATATAATAATTGGTAGAGTCGCGCATGGCATCAGACATCAACCCTTCAGGGTCGCAAACATATTGCCTCGCGTCTTTAAGATGTACCATTGGTATATTGTTGGCATTCCAGTCTTCTGCTACTGCTTGGAAAGTAAATAGAAGAGAAAAGAATAATATAACTGTCGCTCTGTTCATGTGTGCAAAGATAGCAAAAAAGATTGAAAGCAAAAGACGACTATAAAGAAAACGTTTGCTTCGCCACAATTCTCGCCTTGCAAGATACTAAATCTTCCATCGGCGACAAACATCATTCTGACGACTGTCGGATCCGTGAAGCACGACTGTCGGACTCGTGGAGTACGAAAGTACATTTCGTCGATATTAACAATTACAGTCCTTGCTTAATGATTTTTAAGTCCTGACTTTCCATGGGGTCTATCATTCCAGTATGATTTTCCTACCTGTGTTTAATTATTCAGCAGGCATTACAAACAAGTGTCTATTGGTTCAGTCAATGTAGCAAGAAAGCCATCTCTTCAAACCATTAAAAGCCAGTTCGCGAACAATCAGAATTTAGTTCGCGAACTGTTTTTTAGTCTCCCCAATCAGCATTTTTTGTGATATAACTTCTCGGATTGCTATACGATATGTCTCTAATTGCATCTTTCAGCAAGACTATCCACATTTAATTCAAGATTTATCTAATGTCTTTGCATAGATAAAAAAAAATAACTATATTTGTAGCCGAATAGCCAAACAATTAATAATAGTAATCAAACGCCCCAGCCTCAGCAAGGCGTAACTCTTTGAATAAAAGGGGTCATGGAGAGGCATTTTTAGTAATGAAAAACAATTTACTTAAAAACATGTATGCAGCAATTGTTGCATTGTTTGTTACAGCTTTCGCCCTGCCACAGCAATTGCAGGCTGAAAACTACAATCTGTTGATTAATGGAAAGCGAGTAACATCAGAGAACTGTGGCGACCTTACAGCCATAGATGGCGTAAAAGGTAAGGTTGCTTACGATGCTGCAAGCAATGTGCTTACACTTGAGAACGCTACCATCTCCAGCACTGGAGAGAAGGCTGCAGGCGTTGCACTTTGGAATTCCATTAAGAATCTAACCATTAAGCTCGTTGGTGAGAACACAATTAAATCGGAAAAGAGTGGGGGTATGGTTAATTACGACAAGCTAACATTCACTGGCACTGGCAAACTCACGATTACTGGTGCAATGTCTGGCAATGCCGATTACTGCTACGGCGTGCTAAATCCAGGTACAATCACAGTAGACGGTTGCACTATGGAAATCAGCGGTGGTGTGAATGGTATCACCAGCGGTCGTTGGAAGTTCAATAAATGTAACGTCCGCATAAAAGGCAACGGAAGTGAGAACGATGAATACAAAGGTAGTATGGGAAGGTTGAACTACATTCCCGAATTTACTGATTGTAAGATTGTAACTCCTGATGGTTCAGAATGGAAGAAACTTGAGAAGAGTGGCTATAAATTCTATTCTCTCTTCGCCAACAATAAGGTTGTTACCGACTGGGTGACCATTAAACCTAATGCAGCACCTGAGAAGTATAGTCTGATGATTAATGGAAAGCAAGTAACATCAGAGAACTGTGGAGACTTAACGGTTATAGAAGGAGTAAAAGGTAAGGTTGCTTACGATGCTGCAAGCAATGTACTCACGCTTGAGAATGCAACTATTTCTAATACAGCAGACAAGGCAGCTGGTGTTGCACTTTGGAATTCCATTAAGAACTTAACCATTAAGATTGTTGGTGAGAACTCTATTACATCAGAAAAGAGTGGTGGTATGGTTAACTACGACAAGCTGACATTCACCGGTACAGGCAAGCTTAAGGTAACAGGCGCACAGTCTGGCAACGAAGACTATTGCTATGGTGTCCTTAATCATAATACAATCACCGTAGACGGTGCCACATTAGAAATCAGCGGTGGCGTAAATGGTATTGCCAGTGGTCGCTGGAAGTTCAACAAGTGTAACGTTCGCGTAAAAGGTAACGGAAGTGAGAACGACGAATACAAAGGTAGTATGGGGCGTTTGAATGTTATTCCAGAGTTTACCGATTGTAAGATTGTATCTCCTGAAGGCACTGTGTGGAAAGAACTCAAGAAGAGCGGATACACTTTCCAATCTCTCTTCGGTGCTGATGGTAAGGTTGTAACCGACTGGGTAGCCATTCAACCAAATGACGCGCCTGTAGCTTATGACCTCGTGTTAGAAGCTGTTGGCGATAGAGAAATTGCAGTTATTGCTATCGTTAAAGACATTACAGGCATGGGCATGATGGCTGTCAAGAAACTTATTGCAACTGCTCCTTGTATTATTAAAGAGAACATGACAGAAGCCGATGCCAAAGAAGCAAGAGACAAACTTCTCGCAGTAGGTGCTACTGCCAACATCTATCCACACGGAACATGGAAGAAGCCAACTGGTATTAACTTCCAAAACGCAGATACAGCTGCTCAAACTATCTACAACTTACAAGGCATTCGCCTCAACACTAAGTTGGAGAACTTGCCTGCTGGTGTCTACATTGTAAACGGAAAGAAAGTACTGAAGAAGTAAATTCTTTCGTAACCAACATTATATTTACGAGTGGCATGCTACGCTAAACCACAAGTAATATACATTCAAGCATATTCTAAAACTAATCTTTGAACAGTCCCCCCGACAAAGAGTTTTAGAATATGCTTTATTATTAAACTTAATGAAGGAACTCTGCATCTAACGTTAGAGCAAATCAACTATTTAAATATTATATGAAAAAAGCATTTACAGGCATCATCTTATTGACATTGCTTATTCCAACAACCAATATGGCTCAGAAAGCTCATAGATTGATACAACCGAAACGAACACAAACCGAGCAACAACTAACACGAATTACGTCCTCGAAAGAACCTTTAGTGCTCAAATCTCCACATAAGGGATTGAGAACCATTGACCCCTCTGTTATAATTTGGGGTAATGCAACCATTAATAAAAGATGGGACTATTATTCTTTCCAACCTAAAAATACCTCTGGTGAGATTAGTTTCACCCAATTAGGTAATCTAAATCAGCGTATAGCAAAGAATGGTGTACAGATTGCCGATGGTAAGTTGTATACCGTAGATTTTGAACGCTATGAAAATGCAAGTGGAGAACTAACACTTTATACCTACGATTTAACAACGTGGAAAGGTAGCGGGAAGGTTTACAACGACTTTTCACTTGCTGCCATCGAAACTGCACAAGCAAAAGATGGCACAGTATATGGCGAATTTTATAATAGTTCTGCCAGCAATCAACAATATGAACTGGGCACTGTAGACTACCGGACACGTAAACGCACCACATTCGGGACAACTTCACGCAAATATGTAGCTATGGGTATAACATCAGATAATCAGCTTTATGGCATCGCATCCGACGGAATACTATATAAGATTTCTATTACTGATGGTATGGAAACCAATGTCGGTCCAACGGGTATAGAACTTACTGATGAATATGGAGGACCGCATGCACAAACAGGGGAGATAGATCCAAAGGATAATACTTTCTATTGGTACGCACAAGATAAAGATTATAACACAGCTTTATACACAGTTAACTTAACAAGTGGTGCTGTTACAAAGATTGCCGATTCTGAAACAACCATGTATGGCATGGTAATAGCCCCTATTCCGACCAATATTGATGCACCTGCCACTATCTCGCAATTGTCGGCTCTATTCAGCGGAACCAATCTCAATGGCGTCATAAACTTCGTTCTACCAAACAAGACTGTTAAAGGCGACAATCTGAAAGGTGATGTCAAGTATGTTGTTACAGCTAATGGCGCACTATTATTTAATGGAACTGCACAAACAGGGACAACTATCAGTAAGTCGGTTCAATTATCGCATAGTGGCGAATACAGCTTTGCTGTTACTGCATCGAATGCTAAAGGCGAATCGCCCACAGCTACTCTTAAACAATGGATAGGCTTCGACGAGCCTGAAATGGTTGGTAATCCTACAGCCAATTTAGAGAATGGGACTGTTACCATAAAGTGGACTGCACCTACTGCCGGCACACACCAAGGCACGCTCGGTGCACTAACCTACGATGTAGTTCGCATACAAGGTCACGATACAACCAATGTTGCAACTGGTATTACCAACACAACGTGTACCGATGATTTGTCTGCAGCAGAACACGCAAGTTATACATACGCTGTCAGAGCCATTAGCGGAGACGTAAAGGGTTCTCGTTGGGCAAATACAGCACCTATCATAGCAGGTTCGGCAATAGAACCGGACTGGAACTACAAGTTTGAAGGACAATCTGCACTATCTATATTCAAAATAGTCGATGCAAACAACGATAAGGCTACATGGTGGTGCAATGGTTTCCCTGGTTACGGTGCAATGAGCCATCAAACTAATGTCAAGAAGAATAGCGACGACTGGCTTATTACGCCTGCTATACATCTTTCTTCCGACCGTGTTTACACTGTAGCGTTTAAAGTGCGCAATGTAATGGCCGAGCCTAAGAATACGCTCGAAGTAAAGTGGGGCAAAGGCAACAACGTTGGACAGCTTTCCAATGTCCTGTTAGAAACCTTCACGCCAAAGTTCTCGGAAACCAAAGGACAATGGCAGGTATGCACTGCCGATATTAGTCCCGATGTTACAGGAAATATCTATATCGGTTTCCACGATAACACGACAGCCACCGACAAATACCAGATTGCCATCGATAGCATTACCATTACCAAAACAGCTTACGCTACCGCTCCCGATTCTGTAAAGGCACTGACTATTACGCCTGCACAGAAAGGGGCACTGCAAGCTACTATCAGTTTCATAATTCCAAAGGTTCGTATCAATGGGGCTGCACTCAACCGTGTAGACAGCCTCGTTGTAAGTAGAGACGGTGTAGACATTGCGCGTATAGACGCAGCAACTATTGGAACACGAATGGAATGGACAGACAAGAATGTTCCTACCGATGGTTTCCACACTTACACTATTACGCCGTATCTTGATGGACACCCTGGACGCAAGGCTACTATCAGAATGTTTATAGGTACCGACCGTCCGCACAATCCTACAGGCATTACGTTTACCGACCAAGGCACAAAACTAAAGGCTGCTTGGAACGCTTTCCAATCTGTTGGTGCCAATGGCGGATATCTCGACCCGAAAGATGTTAGCGTAACATTCTACACATTAACGAAAGGCGATTTCGGTTTTGAATTGGGCGACTCACTAACGACAAGCAAGCCGGGTGAGCTAAGCACGAGCCTGCCTTTCGACCCGAATAAAACTACAATGGAAGATGGAAAAACCCAAACACTGGCTTGGTTCGGTGTCAGAGCAAACAATGGCAGCGGAGAGAGCGACTGTGTTACTGCACGGGGCGTGGTTGTTGGTCCGTGCATTCCGTTGCCTTTCAAAGAGAGCATGGCAAACGGACAGTTAGACAATGGCTTTGCATCGCTCTTAGGCAACGAACAATACAATAGCAGAAAGACGGCTGCAGCATGGCGTGTTGTAACCGATGCTGCTTCAGACAACGACGGAGGTAGTCTGGTTTGGGCTAACTATACCGAAGAATATGCTGGAAGTGATGTTGCTTTCACTATAGAGCAAGGCGACGAGACTTCGGTCAATCTACCAAAGGTTGCACTCGCAGGAACAACAAATCCTAAACTCTTCTTCGACCTTTACTCGCTTGTTGGCAACGAGTCTACACTGAAGGTATTAATTCAGACACCAGACGGAAAAGATCACATAGCTGCACAGTACGACCTTAGCAAAACAACGCAAGGCGGTTGGACTAAACAGTCGGTAGATTTGGCGCCATATGCAAAAGAGCGATACATTATTGTCAAGTTCGAAGGCGCTGCACAAGGCACCAGGGTTATGATTGGAATAGACAATATAAACATTATAAACCAGCTCGAACGTAATCTTACAGCTGTGAGTATTGAAACGCCAGAGAACATAGTTGCAGGAAAGAAGGGACAAGTGAAAGTCGTGGTGAAGAACCAAGGAGCAGCTGATGCCAACAGATACTTCGTTATTCTTTATGCAAACGGAAACCAATGCGACGCGGTGAGTAGAACCAAACAACTGCCATCAATGGCAAACGACACCATAACTATGAAGTTACCTGTTGCCATTAACGAACCTGCCACATCGTTGCAAGTAAAAGCCATGGTAATATACGATGGCGACATGCTGGTAAGTGACAATGAAACCGAAACAAAGACGGTTAAAGTTGTCCAGTCGCCTTACGGTAGAATAACCGACCTGAAAGCCGAAATGGGTGGCGAGCATAAGGTTGTACTCACTTGGGGACAACCTGTATTGCCAGAGCCTGTCCGTGTAGACGATGGTTTCGAGAGCTATTCTCCGTTCGCAAAAGATATGTCGCCGTGGACAATGGCAGATGGCGATAAAGGTATTACAGGCGCACTGCAACCTTCGTCTACATATCCGGGACAGGGCGAACCTTTCGCATTTACAGCTTTCAATCCTAACTGGTGGATTGAAGACATGACCAACGTAAACCCTGGATTGGCTCCACACGATGGCAAACAATATGCAGCCGCCGTGTATGCACTTAACAAGAACCAGAAACTTGTTGCACAAAACAATTGGCTTATATCTCCACGTCTGTCGGGCAGAAAGCAGGAAATAACATTCTACGTAATGAACATTGCAACACGTCCGGGAGATACCAAATATTTTGAAAGCTTCGACCTGCTTTATTCTACAGAAAGCACCGACACGGCTACATTCGTAAAAATAAAAAGCGAGCAAGCCGACGGGACTACTGCCTTCAACGAAGGAGCCAACTGGAAGCGTATCACTGTAGAAGTGCCGGAAGGTGCAAAATTTTTCGCCATTCATCACAATACGCCAAAAGGAAAGGCTTACATATTTGGCATAGACGATATCAGTTATGAACAAGTAGCTACAGGGGCAGACGACAACATAACAGAATACATCATCTATCGAGACGGAAAGAAGATTGCCAGTGTAAAAGGCAGCCAACACACTTATACCAACAACCGTGTTACGGGCGAACACGTTTACAATGTTACGGCAATATACACTGCAAAGAACGGAGAAACAAACGAATCCGGTTTCTCTAACGATGCTTCTATCAATACTACTTCCATTGATACAATAGAAGACACTACCCAGACATTCGATGTAACAACGCTTAGTGGAGTGAAAGTACGCACGAAAGCTAAGAATTGCAACGACTTGCAACGTGGTGTGTATATTATTAATGGGAAGAAATGTGTAGTGAAATAAACATGCAACCATAGACAGAACGTTTCCATCGTAAGGCTACAATCCAGCAGAATGGGCTGATTGCTTCGTGCAGTCAGCCCATTCTTATTTCGCTTGTATCCTATCTGTATTAAAAAAAAGCTGAACACGACAAAACTAATGTCAGTTCGATGAAATTAAAATGATACAAAAGGTTGTTGTCCCAGTATAACTACTATTCCAAATAAACATCGTTTATTTACTTGTGGATTGATATTGCTTCTCGTAACCTTATCCGCTTTAATAAGTTTGTTGTATGCCATTGCACCATATAATTCCATAATATTATAAGTATAAGTTAATTAAGTACTGCGTTTGTTCTTTTAGATAATCAGGAATTTCCATCTGAAGAATATTTCTCAGCATTTCAATATAGCATTCTTTCTCTTTAGAATCAGAAGTTCCGTTTATTATTCTGTTCAACATCCACAACGTATAAAAAGTTGGTTTCCTGTTAAGCGACTTGAACAATTCCTGTTCGAGTCCTTTCTTATAATATTTTTCTAACGTATGCACTATCTGCCCTGGCATACCGAAATCAAATTCAGGATTTTTCTCAAGAATTCTGAAAAGTGGGTCCATAAGTATGGCTGTATCCCAACCTTCATTATTCAATTCTATTATATCTTCACACAATGCTTCTAAATCTGTCTCTTATACACATCTCCGAGCCCACGAGACACTCGCTAATCTCG
>OWIW01000207.1_pt1 | contig 47907 bp, 26 predicted proteins | sample 2433821 | NCBI WGS metagenome assembly OWIW01 (sample SAMN05065751, study PRJEB22554) | human gut metagenome | biome: ENVO:2100002; feature: ENVO:00000062; material: ENVO:00002003 | host: Homo sapiens | place: USA | reverse complement strand
CGAGATTAGCGAGTGTCTCGTGGGCTCGGAGATGTGTATAAGAGACAGCCTCTTCACTTTTGTTGAGCCGAATCTTGTAAAGAAAAATATGTGGGTATATAATGTATTCAAAACTGTCAGCGAAATAGGGGAAGGGAGGCCAAAATGAAGATTATCCGGTGTTGCCGTTCCGGCTCTCTCTCTCTCTCTCTCTCTCTCTCTCTCTCTCTCTCTCTAGTAGTGTATTCGGTTCCGCTCGGTGAAAGCCCGCGCCTCTCGGCATGGGCTTTTTTCATCGGGAAATAACTACATCTTTAACGCCGTAAGTTTCAAATTCATCCTGAGGAGGATGTAATCATGACCTTATCGAGAGGAGCCATCGGGAACCTGGTCAACAGGTACCGTGCTGTCCTGCGGAAGTGTCGCATGATGAACGTATTCGGGTCATTAGCAGTGGCCGGCATGCTTGTCGCGGGAAACGCGGGGTTTGCCGGCGCGGAGGACCCCATCATTGCGCCGAATAGTTCCATATCAAAGCACTATGACACGAATACAACCGTTCTCAACACGGATCAGCCGCAATTTTCGAAGGAGCTTTACGCCATAGGGGCAACCGGTTCTCAGGGGGCACTGGATATCTCTATGGAAGGGGACGCCGCATTGACGGTCGATGCTTCGTGGCGGCGTGACGCGGCTGATTCTAATCGGGATCAACTGTCGGCAGTGTATGTGGGGAGCGGCGCTCAGTTTTCCTTTACAGGGACGGGGCTCTTCAGGGCTACAGGACAGGGAAAGGTGATGGAGGCCGTGGCCTTCAGAAATGGGGCAAACGGGCCCACCGGCGGCACAATGCGCCTTACGGGCGCGATCACCGGGGAAGCCATAACCGAAGCCTCCGAGAATGGTTCGGGATACAAGGCTATAGGGGTGAAGGCGGAAAATGCCGGAACAATCATTTTCAGCGGAAAAAGCGCGTGGCTGAAGGCGATGGCTCACGCTGGAACGGCTGATGGCGTGTATGCCCGCTATGGTGGCGTGGTCGATTTCCAGAGCGAAGAAGTCAAGGTTTTGTCCCAAAGCGATACGGGCTCGGCCGCTTCGGGCATTTCCATCGAATACTCGGGCGGAACGATAACCTCTTCTGAGCAGACAGCGCTCACGGTCGGCGTCAAGGCACCGGCGTCAACGGCAACCGGGATTTCTCTGAGCGGGGCTTCCAAGGGGCTGGTTGATCTTGCGGGAAGTTTGGCGGTCAGTGTCGAAGGGAGTCCCGTTCGTGGTATAGAGAATGATCAGGGTACGTTGCACGTCGCAAAGGCCTCTTCCATAACGGGGATAGGGGAGGGTACCTTTCCTTCTTATGGAATATGGGGAAGAAACGGTTCCTCTACAGAGCTGAGAGGTGACGTCGACGTCAACATGACTTCAAGCACGACGGTATATGGCGTCTACGCCGACAGCGCCACTGTTTCACTGGGAAGTGAAGGCGATGTCGCTATTCTTGTGCAGGGAAGCCTGGGACGCGGGGTCGCCGCCTTTTCCGGAGGCAATGTCGAACTGGGAAGCCAAGGGAAGGAAGTCTCCATTACCGCCCAGAACACAGGTGTCGAAGCGGGAACGTCTTCTACGGTTTCTTTGAACGGCAAGGTGAAGATTGACTCCGGTACTGGCATAAGCCTGTCGAGTACGACTGTCGACAAGTTCCCTTCGCTGCTCTCCAACGGTTCGGTTTCAATCATTTCAGCCGGGACCGGTATCGTGGCCAAGTATGCCCATGCCGTTTTCAATGAATTGCATATTCAGGCGGGCACGGGAATAGACGTGCAGAGCCCCGGCTATATCGGATCCGGTAATACGGATACGGTTCTTGACGTTAACGGGCCTGCTGAAATCGTTGCTCAGAATACGGCATTGCAGATTGTTGGAGCGTCAGGAAGCAAGTCTGCGAGTTCCGGTTTTGTGGGAACGTTTAATGATGCTGCTTCACTGAGGGCGAGCAACGGCAATGGGGTTCAGCTTTCCGCATCTACGCACTCCGGCACGACGGCGGCCAGGGATTGCTCGGTAACATTCAAGGGGCAGACGTCCATTGCTTCGGAAAAGGGTACCGGCGTTGTCGTCAACGGTCCTGTTGCGTCCACAGCCCAAGATGGCGCATCTGTGGTTTTTGAAGGCGCGACGACCATTGATGCGGCAAAGGCCATCGAAATAAAGAAGAACAATGGGAAGGGCGCTTCGGTCACCTTTGCCTATAATCCAACGCCGATCAATGTTCCCGCCAGGGCGCAGGATGCCGATTCTCAGGTAAACGGCTCTGTTACGGGAACAGGGACACTCATCAAGTCAGGCGGCGGTTCCCTCGCCCTGAACGGTGACAACTCCAGTTTCAGCGGCGAATTCAACATGCAGGGCGGCAGGGCGTTTCTGGGCTCGGGAAAGGGATATTTTTCCGGTGCCACCGTCAACCTTACGGGTGGCACCTTGGTTGCACCCGAACTGCGCTTCAGTGGCGGAAAGCTTTTGGTTGCTGGCGGTACTCTTGAGACAGGAACGGGGCAGATATTTACGAGCGCTTTGAACGCGGACGGGGATATGAAGGACCCCGGCGCGGTGAAGCTGAGCGACAGCAATTGGAAGTTTGACTCAGGGGTGATCGCGTTTGATGACGCCAAGTACAACATTGTATACGCCCAGACAGCGGCCGGTCTGCTGGGGGCTGGTAATGTTGCGGCGGACAATGCGTCCGGCTCGGGTTCCGCAAAGGAGATCACGTTTACCGGAACGCTTGTCGAGTTGCCTCCTGGAGATCCTGACAGCTTTGAAACGCTGCAAAAGGCCGTTCTGGATACCGGAATCGACAGCATCAAGCTGGGAAGCGATATCGTTTTATCCAAGCGCTTGCAGGGAACCACACCCGTCACTCGTTCATTGACCATCGACGGCAACGGGCACACGATAAGCGGAGCCTACCCGGGCCTGTGGTTCAAGGGAATGGATTCCGGGACTGTTTCCATCCAGAATATTACCTTTGACGGTTTGAAGACGTCTTCGGGCGACAGATACGAAGGCCCCGTGTCCTTTGGCCCGGCCATTTTCTTTGATATGGGGTACTTTGCCGATAACTGGAAGAGTACCGCAAAGCTGATTATCGGTGACGGCGTCCAATTCAGGAATACGGAGAGCGTAGGTGACGGCGCCGGCGGTGCCGTCAGGACCGCCCACGGCATTGTGGAGATCGGAAACAACGTCAGTTTCATCAACTGTACGGGAGGTTCTGGAGGCGGCCTCTACAGCGAATCGTTTACGACGATCGGCGACAACGTTGTCTTCGAAGGCAACAAGGGCCGCAGAGGCGGCGCGCTGAATGTGGTTGACGATTATGGAGGCTACCTTACCGATCCCAATTATGCGTCCGGCGCGCGCCGCGTGAAGTATGTGCACATCGGGAAGAACGCCCTTTTCAAAAACAACAGCGTTGAATTGCTGGGTTCCGGAGGGAACGGCGGCGCGATCGAAGTGCAGTCGGGAGAGCTGAGTATTGATGACGGAGCCACATTTACGGGAAATACCTCCAAGTCCACAGGTGGGGCCATAGCCGTATGCGATTGGAGCCCCCAGCTGCCCGCCAAGGCGGTATTGGGATCCGCGACGTTCATTCAAAACAGCGCGGGAAGCTATGGCGGAGCGATCATCAACGAAGGCGACGTGCGCTTCAACGGTCCTGTCTCGTTTGTTGAGAACACGGCCGGCAAGATCGGGGGTGCCGTTTGCAATCTGAATACGCTGAATATGGCGGCGGAATCCGCGTTTTCCAAGAATACGGCAGGAGTGGGCGGAGGGCTCTATAACGAAGGGATTGCTTCTCTGGGCAAGGCTTCCTTTATTGAAAACGCCGCTGCCGACGGTGGCGGAGCCGTATTCAACGTGCATCAGCTGACGTTTGCCGACGGAGCCGTTTTCTCCGGGAACAGCGCGACGGACGGCGGCGCCGTTTATAACGATTTCTCCGCGGATAAGGACGGCAACGTCGTGAGTGATGGTTCCCTCACATTCAACGGCGGAGCGCGCTTTACCGGCAATACGGCCAGCGGGTTTGGCGGGGCCATCTACAACACCCGTGCCGTCACCCTCAATCCCGGCGCTGGTCAGGAGATCGTGTTCAGCGGGAATACGGACTCCACGGGTTCGAACGCGATCTTCATGGGCGACGGCTCCAGTCTGGACATCATGGGAGACGGCAAGGTCGTCTTTGATGATGCACTGTCGTCTCAAAGCGCAACGCCGACCCTGAAGAAGACGGGGAGCGGGGAACTGCTCCTCAACGCTTCAATGGACGGCTTCCTGGGCACGGCTTCTTTCGAGGGCGGGCTTACGAGCATTGCCGAAAAGTGGCTCATCAAGAACCTGATCACCGTCGCGGGCGGCAAGCTGAAGATGTCCGAGTTCTCCTTTGCGTCGCAGGACGCGGAGAACGCCGTTACGGGCGGCAAGCTGGTTCTGGCCGGCGGCATCCTGGAGACGGGGACAGGGCAGATCTTCGCCAACGGCCTGAATGCCGAAGGCGACGCCAGAAATCCCGGCTCCGTGAAGCTGAACGGAGACAACTGGAGCTTTGATTCCGGCTTGATCGCGTTCGATGACGCCAAGTATAACCTGACCTATGCCCAGGCCGCGGCTCTGTTGTTGGGAGCCAGCAACGTCGGGGCGGATGCGTCCGGCTCGGGTTCAGCAAAGGAAATCACGTTCACCGGGACATATGTGAACATTCCCAATCCAGGCCCCATCTCGCCCTATTACTACACGGGCAACAAGTCCGACGCCGCTTCGGACGGAACCGTAGGAGGATGGCTGGACAATTCCGGGGCTCCTGTCACTCTTGCGAATGCCATTACCGTAAAAAAGGAACCGGGGCAGGCAAGTGAATACCGCTTCCTGTCTGGGGTATTCGACGGAAGCAAGGCGTCCGATACCAGCAGTCTGATCCACGATGATTCCGGGGTGCATGTCACGTCGGATGGGCCTTTGACTATCCAGAATTGGGGCACCGAGCTCGTGCCAGCTCACACTTCAACCGTGGCCTCTACTGGTGAGATAGTCTTTGGTAATAATGTCTCGGTTCTCAATAACCATTCCGCAGGGGACGGTACGAAGGGCGGAGGAGCTCTCTTCTCCAAGGCAAGCATCACGTTTGGGGATAACGCGGTTCTCTCCGGCAATGCGACCGTTTTGGCTGCAGGCGGTGAAGGTTATGGCGGAGGGGCTCTGTTCTTGGACGGAAAGGGGGAAATCCTCTTGGGCAAGAATGCCCTCATCGAAAAGAACGAAAGTTGCGGCTATGGCGGAGCCATCTACAGTCTGGGCTCCGTGCGTTTAGGGGAAGGCGCCGTCATACGGGGCAACAAGGCTTCGTATATGGGCGGGGCGTTAGCCGTAACCGGCGCGCTGAGCCTGGGAAAGAATGCCCTTGTGGAAGACAATCAGGCCCGGCAAGGCGGAGCCATATATGCCCAAAATGGGACGCTGGCGCTGGGAAGCGGAACGCGGTTGGAAAGGAACCAGGCGGACAGAGGTGGAGCCATCTACCTGCAAGGAGGCAGTGGCGATTCCACAACGCTTGATTTGATGAATTCGGTATTCAGAGAGAACAGCGCCAGCAACGGTGGGGCATTGTATTTAACAGGTGACGGTACGTTGCGTATTGCGGCTGCGGACACGGTGTTTGAGGGGAACAGCGCCAGTTATGGCGGTGCCATCTATAATGGTTTCCCCATGAATGAGAAGGGCCATTCCGGCAGTGATGGTTCCCTCGCATTCAACGGCGGAGCGCGCTTTACCGGCAATACGGCCAGCGGGCTTGGCGGGGCCATCTACAACACCCGTGCCGTCACCCTCAATCCCGGCGCTGGTCAGGAGATCGTGTTCAGCGGGAATACGGACTCCACGGGTTCGAACGCGATCTTCATGGGCGACGGCTCCAGTCTGGACATCATGGGAGACGGCAAGGTCGTCTTTGATGATGCACTGTCGTCTCAAAGTGCAACGCCGACCCTGAAGAAGACGGGCGGTGGTACATTGCTGTTCAATGCCTCAATGGATGGTTTTCTGGGAACGGCTGCCTTTGAGGACGGGCGCACGGAAATTGCTCAGAAGTGGCTCATCAAGAATACGGTGACCATTACGGGCGGCAGATTGAAGATGCCTGAGTTTTCCTTTGCTGCCCAAGGTGAAGGAAACAATGTCGCTGGCGGCAAGCTGATCCTTGCTGGTGGCATCCTGGAGACTGGAACGGGGCAGATCTTCACAAACGGATTGAATGCGGAGGGTGATAACAAGGATCCCGGTGCCGTGAAGCTGAGCGGAGACAACTGGAGTTTTGACTCGGGATTGATAGCGTTCAACGACGCTCTGTACAATCTTACGTACGCTCAGGCGGCGGCTGACTCGTTGGGAGCGAATAACGTAGAAGCGGGTGAGGGGGGTGGCTCCACCTCCGCGAAGGAGATTACATTCATCGGAACGGGGTATGTGGATCCTGATCCAGATCCGGTTCCCCCTGTAGATCCCGACCCGACTCCCCCCGCTCCTGAACCGAAGCCCGATGAAGATCGCACGGGAAAGGTCTCCGTTGACGAATTGAACAACAACCACGCCAACAACATTGTTCTTGGCAATGTGACCATCACTACCGGCACAAGTTCGGATTCGGGCAAGGATTTCGTTGTCGGCGCGAGTGCGACGGACGACAAGACGGACTCGATAAGCGGCAGCATTGGTGGGAAGAACATCGATCTCGGTTCCTCCGGTCGGAATATCTCCGTAGTGGGCGGCCATTATCTGACGTTGGTTGGAGGTTCCTCCGATACGCCTTTAGTCACGGCAGGGGGAAATCCCGTCAATGTTCATGTAGGAGGTACTGGGGAAGGGGCATCCGGTGTGCTGAACCTCGGCACGCCGGTCATGGATTCCGGAGGCACGCTCTCGGGAAATATAGAAATCGCCGCAGCGAGCACCGTCAATGTCCGTGCGGGAACGCACGTCATCACGGGTGAAGCCAATGAAACCACCGGCACGGCGGACGTTGCCGGGATGAACAACAACGGCGGCACGATCAACATTGCCGAGGGGGCACATCTCCAATCGACGATACGTCAGGCCGATGGGCAGACGAATGTTTCCGGCAAGCTGACTTCCGCTTCTGTCGAGCTTTCTGGAGGAGCCCTGAATGTCTCCGGCGCTGTGGATTCTTCGTCCGTCACAGCCTCCAAGGGAGATATCAAGGTTGCGGGAACGCTGGCGGCGGACGTCTTGACCACATCTTCCGATGTCCAGATCAACATCGGCGATCAAGGAAGCGCCGGTAGAGTGGTCGCCCGTCAGGTTCAGTTGCAGGGCGGCAGGGTATTCCTTGATCCCGCGTGGAAGGGCAACGATGCATTGGCTGATGCCTCGCACGGTGTCTTCACCTTTGTGAACAATGAAATAGACGGGTTGCTCACGGCGGGGCAGAACTCCCTGCTCGTGTTGGGTGACACGGATACCGGTTGGGCGCTGGACGCGTTCGGCAGATCCAGCCTCCAGTGGGGGCAGAACGGCGTAACCGCCGCGCTGGCTATCCGGAAGCCGCAGACGTTGAACGGTACGCTAGGCGCGGTGATGGTGGACGGAACCAAGACCAGCGCTCCGGTATTGACTCCGAATACGGCGACTTTCACGGACGGTTCCTTGCTGCTTGTTGACGGAAGCGGTCTCAATGGCGCCGCGGCGTTGACGTCCCAGGGCGGGACGCTGAATGTGGATGCGGGCGCCAAGCTGCTTATCGACAACATCACGCAGGGCGAATACGCGATTACGTCCGGATTCTCGGTCAGCAGCGTGCAGGGCTGGAACGGAGACAACCTTTCCACGCCGGATAATCTCATTGGGCTGGTGCTGGGCAAGGATGCCGACGGTTCGATGAAGGTACAGGCCACAGCCCGGCGCTCGTCCGATGTTTTCCGGGGACTTTCCCTCGTCAACACGATGGATGCCATCTGGGGCAAGGGGCTGAACGACACCGAAAGCGACAGCATGGGCATCCGGTTCCTCTCTCGGGCGGTCAATGAAAACTATCTGCCCAAGGCGGACACGGTGCACACTGTTGACGGCGCGGCGCAGATCGCCGTGGCCGGAGGCGTGCAGGGTATGGCCGTCGCGGCGGCGGATGCCCCGGTTCGGGCGATTCAGGACCACGCGTCGCTTCTGCATATGACTGCCACGCGTGAAGGGGCCGTCCGCAAGGACGGGTTGAACCTCTGGATCAATGCCCTGTATGGAGCGGAACACGCCCGCAACTTTGGCGCTGGCTCTCTTGATGGCGGCTACAATGCCGATTTCGGCGGCATCGTCTTTGGCGGCGACTATGCGTTCGGCGATTTCCGGGTCGGCATGGCCCTGAACGCCGGAAGCGGTACGGCCCGTTCCCGTGGGGATTTCAACGCGACCAAGAATGATTTCGATTTCTGGGGCGTGAACCTGTACGGGAGCTGGTCGCGGGATCAGTTCAATATCGTGGGCGATCTCGGTTATTCCGCCAACAAGAACGAGGTGAAGCAGGATCTGCCCACAACCATGCAGCTCGGACAGCTCAGGGGCGATGTGGATACGGGCGTGCTGACGGCGGGTCTGCGCGGCGAATACCGGTTCGAAACGGATTGGGCCGATGTGACGCCGCATGTCGGGGTACGATACTACAATCTGCGGACGGATGGGTTCACATCTCGGATCGACGAGCACGACGTGTTCCGCGTGGGACGCGATACGCAGGAGATCTGGACATTCCCGATCGGCGTGAGCTTCAGCCGCGACTTTGAAACGTCGTCCGGCTGGAAGGTGAAGCCGAGGGCCGACCTTTCCGTAGTGCCCGCTGCGGGTGATCTCAAGGCGAAGACCAAGGCCCGGGTGCCGGGCGTCGCGGCTTCCGATACGATCAAGGCCCGGATGATGGACAGCGTATCCTTTGACGGCACGCTCGGGCTTGAGGTGCAGAAGGACAACATCTCGTTCGGCCTCGACTACGGCATCCGCGCTTCGGAGCATAAGACGGGACATGGCGTGAACGTGAGCTTCACCTACAAGTTCTAACTTTCCAATCAGAAACAGAAAGCCCGGCGGTCGGAGTATATTCCGGTCGCCGGGCTTTCTGTTTCGGTGAGTGGGGGGAAGAAGGAACCTCCCGGCCTTTGGGAAGCCGGGAGGCCCGCTTTTGGGGGAGGAGGGAGAATCAGAAGCGTCCGCGCAGGGCCTTTTCCATCCGGTCCATGGCGATGCTCAGGTTTTCATACGAATTGGCGTAGGAGATGCGGAGGTGCTCCTCATCCCACGGCACGATGGCAAGCCCCGCGTCAAGCAGAAATTCGGCGGCCTGCATGGGCGTTCCCAGACCGGGGATGCTTACCATGATGTAAAAAGCTCCCTTGGGGCGCACGAAGAAGACGCCGGGCATGGCGGCCAGCCGGTCGAGCAGCATGAGCCGCCTGCGATCCAGTTCTTTTACCATATCCGCAATGTGTCCCTGCGGGCCGCGCAAAGCGGCGACGGCCCCCCACTGCGCATAGGTGCAGGGGCACATGGCGGAATATTGATGCGCGCAATAGATGGGGGTTATGAGCCGTTCCGGACCCGCCGCGTACCCGATGCGCGAGCCTGTCATGGCATAGGCTTTGGAAAAGCCGTTCAGGACGACGGTACGTTCGCGCATACCGGGCAAAGAGGCGATGCTGATGTGTTCCTCGCCGTCAAAGATGATCTTCTCATTGATTTCGTCGCTGACGACGATGAGGTCATGCTTGATCGCCAGATCCGCGATGCCTTGCAGCGTTTCGCGCGGATAAACCGTTCCTGTGGGGTTTTGGGGCGAGTTGATGAGGATGAGCTTGGTCTTCGGGGTGATATGACGCTCCAGAACATCGGGTTCGGGCTGGAAGCCCTTGGCCTGTTCCGTGGGCACGAATACCGGGACTCCGCTCGCCATGTGTACGCAACTGCCGTAGCTCAGAAACGCGGGGGCGGGTATGAGCGCCTCGTCGCCGGGATTGAGCAGGGCGGCCATGCTCAGGTGCAGCGCTTCGGAGACGCCCGCCGTGATGACTATTTCTGTTTCCGGGGCGTAGTCGAGCCCGTTTTCGTCCTTCAGCTTGCGGGCCACTTCCTGCCGCAGTTCAAGGAGGCCGTAATTGGAAGTGTAGTGAACCTGCCCGTCGTCGACGGCCTTCTTGACGGCTTCGTTGATGTGCGGCGCGGGGAGGAAGTCCGGGCGGCCCATGACCATGTTGATGATGTCCTGCCCGGCGCGCTGTCGGGCTTCCGCCGCGTCGAAAAAGGCGCAGAGGCTGGAAAAGGGGATGTGTTCCGTGCGAAGTGCGAGTTCCATTGCGGTCTCCTTGAAGCGTGAGGAAGGACTAGGCCGTCTGCCGGAATCCGGCGGGACAGTAGTAGCGTTGCAGACAGTAGACGATGATGAAGAGTCCGATGCCGGCGAAGTCCCAGATATGGCCGGGAATGAACAGCAGGAGCGCGCCGCTCAGCAGCAGGAGGCGTTCGAGCAGCGTGGTCCGGCGCATCAGGTAGTTCTCCCAGACCGCCGCGAAAGCGATGAGGCCGAGCATGACGGTAACGAAGGTGAGCGCGATGTCGAACAGGTTCGACTGGAGCAGCAGCGCTGGACGGTAGTAGAAGAGAATGGGAAGGATATACAACGCCTTTGCGTACTTGAAGGCCGTAAACATGGTCTTCATAGGGTCGGCGTTGGCGATGCCCGCGCCTACGATGGAGGCGAGGCCCACCGGAGGCGTGATTTCCGAGTCGATGCTGAACCACATCATGATGAAGTGGGCGGTCATCAGCGGAAAGCCCATATCCGCCAGTGCGGGGCCTACGGCAATGGCGGTGACGATGTAGGCCGGTCCGCTGGCAAGGCCCATGCCGAGGATCATGGAAATGAGGCCCACGAGCAGGATGGCGACGAGAGGGCTGCCGTTGGCGAGGGTCGTGAACAGCCACGAGAGCTTGAGCCCGACGCCCGTCAGGCCGACGAGCGAGAGGATGATGCCGATGCAACCCACGAGGCTGCCGATGCCGAGCGAGTAGCGCCCGCCGAGCACCATCGCTTCATACAGCATCTTGAAGTCGACCTTACGGCTCTTGATGCTGTGGATTACGATGAGGGTGATGATCCCGCCGAGCGCGGACATGCCCGGCGAATACCCGAAGGCCATGATCACGATGATGACCATGATGGCGACGAAGAAGTGCCACCCCTCACGGCAGACGGTCCGGGCGGAGGGGATGTGATGATCCTTCATTTGCCCGATGTTGTGCTTTTTGGCTTCAAAATGGATGAAGGCCATCAGCGTGATGTAATACAGGATGATCGGGCCGGTGGCGACGGTCACGATGGTAAGGTAGGGGATCTGGGTGAATTCGGCCATAAGGAAGGCCACGGCGCCCATGATGGGAGGCATGATCTGCCCGCCCGTGGAGGCGGCGGCTTCGATGGCGCCCGCCACATGAGGCCGGTAGCCGACCTTCTTCATCATGGGAATGGTCAGTACGCCGGTGGAAGAGACGTTGGCCACGGCGCTGCCGGAGATGGAGCCGAGGAGCGCGCTGCCGATGACGGCGGCCTTGGCCGGTCCGCCCACGGTATTGCGGGTGAGCGCGAAGGCCAGACGGATGAAGAAATCCCCGGCTCCGGACTTTTCCAGAAAAGCGCCCATGAGGATGAACGGGGCCACGTACTGGATCATCATCTTGGCGGAAAGCCCGTAGTAGCCTTCCATGCCCGCGTAGACCTGCGTGACCACCGCTTCGAGATCGAAGCCGCCGTGCCCGAAGTGCCCGGGGATGACGAATCCGTACAGCGAATAGAGGATGAGGACGATGGACACCAGCGTCAACGACCAGCCGATGACCCTGCGCCCGACCTCAAGGCCGAGGAACAGCATCAGGCAGCCGAAGAAGATATCCATTTCCGTCAACATGCCCAGCCGCATGAAGCGATCCAGATACTCCCAGATGGCGTAGACCGAACCGGCGATGCTGCCGATGATGAGCAGCCAGTCCACAAGGGAGATGTGGTTGACCTTCGGCTTTTTTTCAAAGGGGTAAATAACCAGCGTCATGCAGAAGACGGTCATGATGTAGAGGCCGTGCTTCCACATCACGTCGGCGCTGACGTAGACGGTCCAATAGATTATAAGCGCGGATATGGACGCAAGGCAGATATTGACGATCCGTTCCGGGGTGCCGGTAAAGACGCGTTCCTTTTCCTTGCCTTCTTCGGCAATAAGCGGCTCATGGAGAGGCGTTTCGTTCATGGTATTCCTCGGCAGGCTTTCCGTAAGGGAAGGGGGAAGGCGCCTCCGGGGCTCCCCGGAGGCGCCGAACGAATGTAAATCAATCCTTGATGAGGCCTATTTCGCGGAAATAACGTTCCGCGCCGGGGTGCAGGGGGATGGGCTTGTAGCTGACGGCAAGGTTGGGGCTCATGCTCTTGAGCGCGGCGATGACGTTGCCCAGATAGTCGACACCTTCCTGGCTGTAGACGGTCTTGACGATTTCATAGACAAGGTCGTCCGGCAGGTCGGCCCGGCAGGCGAACATGGCGCCCGTGCCCACGGTTTCGATGGGCTGGTCGATGCCGTTGTAGGCGCCCTTTTCGATGGTGGTAGGCAGGTATTGGGGGTACTTCTGCATCACGTCGGCGCGTGCTCCCGGCAGGAATTCGAGGATGTGCACTGGACGCAGGATGGAGAGTTCGGAGATCTGCGGCGAGGGGATGGACGACAGTTCCACGGCGACGTCCACCTGTCCGGTCTTGACCGCTTCCATGGCTTCGCTGGCGGGCAGGAACAGCACCTTGCCGAAATCCTTCTTGGGATCAAGCCCGTTGGCTTCGACCCAGCGGAAGAAGTCGAGATGCATGGTGCCGCCGGGAGCGCCCACGCTGATGGTCTTGCCCTTGAGATCCTTGAAGGTGCGGATGCCCGAGGACTTGAGGGCGTAGGGCTGGGCGGCCTGCATGTACAGGATGCCCATGCCGCGCATGTTCCGGTACTGCTTCTTGTAGGGGGCCTTGCCTTCCCACGCCAGCGGGGGATCCTGCGTATTGAGCATGGCGAAATCGGCCTTGCCCTGTTCCAGTCTGTTGATGCTCTCCACGACGCCGGCGGCGGAGATCGCGGTAATGCTGATGCCGGGGATCTTTTGCGAGGCGAAACCCGCGATGCCGCTGCCCACGGCGAAGAAGCCTCCGCCCACGGAGCCGGTGGAGAAGGTGAGCTTGAGAGGCTCGGCCTGTGCCGTTCCGCCGCAGAAGGCGGTGAGGGCAACGATGAGAGCTGCCAATGTACGCTTGAGCATGATGATCCTCCTGAGAAACGCGGTTTGACGTGAATGAGAAAACCGGGTGGCTGCCTTGGCCTGCTGGAGGTGGACGAAATCTCGCCCTTCATGAATCTTTAAGTGTATACTACTGGTAATATCACAAGGCTGTAAAGGTTTTTTAGCTACTTTTTATTCAGTTTTTTCAAAAAGATATATTCTTATATTCGGCAATGGGAGAAGACCCCGGCCGATATTCCGGCTGGTTCCCGAAAGGCTTGGGAGATGGTGCGTCAGCCCTTTAGGATGGGGCTCGCGGGGAGGAAGCGGCCGGGAAGGGCTCCCGTGATTTCGCCGCATTTGCGGATGATTTCCCCCGGCGGAGGACGGTCACGGGACCGCTGAGGCATTGTCTGCCCATAAAGATGCTGGAACCCACCGCGAGATGGGGATTGCGCTCGGGTACGGTCCGGGGCCATCCCGGATCGACAAGAACCATATCGGCGTCGGAACCGGGCCGCAGCGTTCCTTTTTGCGGGTAAAGTCCGAAGGTTTTCGCCGGATTCTGGCTCATGATCCTGACGAAATCCGTGACGGCGATGCACCCCCCTGTTGATGCCCTCATCCCACGTCACGCCGAACGGGGTTTCCACGCCGGGCGTGTCGTGCGGAGCCCTGTCCCCGGCGATGAGTATGCCCAGCGCCCTGAGTGCGCCGGAATCAACGAGGATACCGTTTTTGACAAGCACTGTTCGCATGGGATCCCCCGCTTGTTGCAGAACCGGTTCAAGGCCGGGAAACGTCAACACCCCATGCCGCCTTGATCCAACAATCCGAAGTGAGCGGATCGGAAAACCTTTTTGGGAACCAACCGCCTCAAGAGGGCCATTCCCTGATCGCCCTGCCGGGCCCCGTACCCGTCATGACGCCGTTTCCGACGACGAACGCCCCGTTCTCCAGAGCATGGGGCATCCCGGCGGGATGGACGCGGGGATTGTCGCAGCCGTTGGTGTCCAGTACGGTCCGCTCGTTGAAGGCCACGAGATCCGCGTCAAAGCCGGGCAGGGTGACGCCCTTGTGCGCCAGCCGGATCTTGCGGGCCGGTTAGCGAAGTCATCTTGCGGATGGCCTCTTCCAGCGACAGCACGCCCCGTTCGCGCGCGTACCTCCCCAGAATATGGGGATAGGTCGCATAGGGGTGGGGGACATGCCGTCCAGCCCGAGTTTTTCGGTGGCCACGCCCTGCATGGTTTTACAGCCGGTGGATTCGCCGGAAAGCAGCGGACGTCCGGAATGGCTGTGCCCGTCGACGAAGCCGGGGCAGAGGATGCCGCCTTCCAGATCGACCGTGCGCTGGGAGAGCAGCTTGGTAGTGCGGGGGAGCACGGCGGCGATGAATCCGTCCTGCACACTGACGGAACCCCAGAACCACGGGGTGCCCGTGCCGTCTACGATCCGAGCATTGCAAAAGAGCGTATCAAACATGGGATGCCTCGCTGAAAGAGGGGGAAACGGCCCGGAGCGGCGGGGGAGCCGCCCCGGAACCTGTCCGCGCGGCCCGCCGGGAATTGTGGGGGCGGGCCGTGCGGGGGGATACCCTACAGCCCGAAGGAGCGCCCTGCGTCGAAGGCCCTGACGTTCAGATCACGTACCTTGGGGGCGACGGTGTCCGCTACGGCGGAGCGCCAGACGTCCCCGTCCCCACCCACGAGCAGGGACAGCTTGCCCATGATGATGCTGTTGAATACACGGGCGTTGCCTATATCCACGGCCATGGGGGTGGCGGGGAGGACGTGGAGCGCGGCGCAGCGTTCCCGCATGGTGTTTCGGATGCCTTCCACGGCGGGGTATTCGGCCTGTCCCGAACTGACCGCCACGGGATCGATGCGCCAGTCGTTGGCGAGGATCACGGTGTCCGGGTTGGTGTAGGCCATGCGGCGCAGCCCTTCAAGCCATTCGAAGCTGATGTAGTAGTCGGCGGAGCCTTCGTCGATCATGGACGCACGGACCTTGTCGCCCCAGATGATATGGCTGACAACGGAACCGCCGCGCACGGCCAGCCCGAGGATGTCGGACTTCTTCGCGTCGTAGCCGAGCCGCAGCCCGACCTCGGCGAGCACGTCGCTCGCCAGAATGGTTCCCTGTCCGCCGACGCCGGTGATGAGAAAACGGGTTGTTTGCATAAACGGGCTCCTATGCGTTTTCCGGGCCGGAGATGGCCTTTACGGGACAAATCTGGGAGCAGACGCCGCAGCCGACGCAGGTGACCGGCTCGATGCGGGCCTTGCGTTTTCCCGTTTTGGGATGGACGGCGTCGGAGAGTACGACCGAGGGGCAGCCGCTCTGGATGCACTTGCCGCAGGCGATGCACTTGTCGGCATCCACCACACGGGCGGGCTTGGGGCTGCGGGAGACGAACACGCAGTCCCCGCGCGAGATCAGGACGGATACGCCGTCGTGGGCGGTGCATTCTTCAAGGCCCCTGCGTACTTCCTTCATGTCGAACGCATTGGCGGTGACGACCTTTTCCACTCCGCAGGCCCGGCACAGCCCGGCAATGTCCACAGGTTCAATGGTCCCGTTGGAGAGCGTCTTGGAAAGGCCGGGGTTGTCCTGATGCCCGGTCATGGCGGTGGTGCGGTTGTCCATGATGATCACGGTCCCCTTGCCCTTGTTGTGGACCATGTTCAGCAGCGGCGCGACGCCCGCATGGAAGAAGGTGCCGTCGCCGATGGTGCACACGGCGGGCTCGGGCAGGCCGGACAGCCCCATGCCGTGCAGTACGCCCACGCTCGCGCCCATGGAGCCCATCGTATGCTGGGCGTTGAAGGGCGGCAGGGTGCCGAGGTTGTAGCAGCCGATATCTCCGGCGACGGGGAGCTTCATCTGGGAAAGATGGTAGAAGGTGGAACGGTGCGGGCAACCGGAGCACAGCAACGGGCTGCGGATCGGCAGATCCGGGATCGCCTCGTTGGCTCTGGCGGAGGGGGCGTCCTTCAGGATGCCCGCCTTGCGGCAGCATTCCGCGATGTCTTCGGGCAGCAGCTCGCCGCAGGCGGGGAAGATGGACTTGCCCCGCGCGTCGATGCCCATTGCCCGGATCTGTTCTTCCATGAACGGATCGAGTTCTTCCACGACGATGACGTTCTTCACGCCTTCCGCGAATTCGCGGATAAGCTTTTTCGGCAGGGGATAGCACATGCCGATCTTGAGGATCGAGGCACCGGGGAAAACCTGCCGGACATATTCGTAGAGGATGCCCCCGGCGATGAACCCGTATTCGCGGTCGCCCCAGTGGATGGCGTTGCCCGGCCATTCGTTGCTGAAGGCTTCCAGATCCAGAAGCCGTTGCTCAAGCACATAATGGCGTTCGCGGGCCCATGTGCACATGCAGTTATATTTCTCCATGTTGCGGGGGAACGGCCCCACCTGCTTCCCATAGGATGCCGGTTCGCCCAGTTCGACCACGGACTTGGAGTGCGAGGTGCGCATGGTCGTGCGGATGATCACCGGCGTGTCGAACCGTTCGCTGATGGCCACGGCTTCGCCCATGAAATCCTTGCATTCCTGACTGTCGCAAGGCTCCAGCATGGGGAACTTGCCGAGCTTGGCGTAATGGCGGTTGTCCTGCTCGTTCTGTGAGCTGAACAGGCCCGGATCGTCCGCCGTGATCACCACGAGGGCGGCTTCCGCGCCCGTGTAGGCCGTGTAGAACAGGGAGTCGGAAAGGACGTTCATCCCGACCTGCTTGGTCGTGACCATCGAACGGCGCCCCGAGTAGGCCGCGCCCGCGGCGGCGTCCATGGCGACTTTTTCGTTCACGGACCATTCCGAATAGATTTCTTTGTACTTCGCCACATTCTCGAGGATCTCGGAACTGGGCGTCCCGGGATAGCCGCAGGCGATCTCGATGCCCGCTTCCAGCGCGCCGCGCGCCAAGGCCTCATTTCCTGACAAGAGTTCCTTCATGAATCATTTCTCCAGCGTTACGGAAGGTGCTTGGGAGGGGGAATCTCCGGAAGGCCGGGCCTGCATCACGATGTCCACGATGCGCACACCCTGTCCTTCCGGCAACACCATGAGAGGATTGAGATCGAGAGAGACAAGCCGTTCGCCGAGCGCGTGGGCCATTCGCCCGAGGCGGACAAGCGTTTCCTCCAGCGCGGCGACGTCGGCGGGTTGTTTGCCGCGGAAGCCCTGAAGGAGCTTGGCGGCTTGGAGACGGTTGATCATCGCCTTCGCCCTTGAGGGGGAGAGCGGGGCCAGTTCCAGCGAGACGTCGCGCAGCAGCTCGACGAAGATGCCGCCGAGTCCGACGACGACCGCCGATCCGAAGGCCGGATCGCGGTTGACCCCGGCGATGGTTTCCACGACGTCGCCGGTCACCATGCCTTGGACGAGTATCCCTTCCCGGCGGGCATCGGAGTGGTGGAGGTTCATGGACTGGTCGAGCTCGTCCCACGCGCGTTGCAGCCCTGCGGCATCGGCGATGTTGAGCTTGACGAGCCCGGTTTCCGTCTTGTGCGTGATGTCCGGCGAGATGCCCTTGAGCGCCACGGGATAGCCGATGGCTTCGGCGGCGGCCTTTGCTTCTTCGGGCGTTTGGGTCAGGCGTTCGCACAGGGCCGTGATGCCGAAGTGGGCGAGAACCCGCGTCGACAACGCGTAGGGGACGATGCCGCCGCAGGCGTCCAGCTCGGCGAGGAGATCGGCGGGAAGGGGAAGAGGGGCTTCCGTTTCTTCAGCAAGGGCCCTGTTCCAGTCCAGCCATGCCGCGACGGCCCCGACGCCTTCGGTGCTGCCTTGCAGGGCGGGTACGCCGCCGTCATCAAGGATCTTGCGGATGGATGGAGCTATCCCACCGGAAATGTTGGATACGACGACCACTGGCTTGCCCGAGTCCGCCCGTGCCCGCACGGCTGCGGCGGCTACGTCGGAGAACTGGGCGATCTGTTCGTCCGCCATGTTGGAGGGCATGTCCTGCGAGACGATAAGCAGATCCACGGCGGGCTCCCGCGCGAGGATGCTGAGGCTGGCGGGGTAGGCTTCCTTGAGGTCGCCGCTCCCCCATGCGTCCAGCGGGTTGGCGAGCGGGGCATAGGGCGGCAGCACGTTGCGGAGCCCGGCCTTGCCCTCTTCGGAAAGGGGAGGGAACTCAAGACCGTAGTCGGAGCAGATGTCCGCGAGCATCCCCATTTCGCCGCCGGAAACGGTGCTCATGCCTACGCGCCGCGAGGTCGTGGGAGCCCCCCGCAACCCCGAAAAGAGGATGGAGGTTTCGAGCAGCTCGTCCAGCGTGTTGACCCGGATGACGTTCCAGCGCCGGAAGAAGGCGTCGAGCGTCCGGTCGCTCCCGGCGATGGCTCCGGTATGCGTTGCCGCCACCCGGCAGGCCAGTTCCGAGCGTCCCACCTTGAGCGCGATGACGGGCTTTCCCGCGCCACGGGCCCGGCGGCACGCGTCCGCTACGCCTTCGGGATCGCGGATGGTTTCCACGAACAGGGCGATGACGGCGGTTTCGGGGTCATCCACAAGGTAATCCATGTAGTCGGCAAGACCGAGCGCGGCTTCGTTTCCCGAGGAAATGAGCCGGGAAAACCCGGCTTCCCGGGGCGAGTTGCCGAGGGCCAGCAGCACCGCGCCGCTTTGGGCGATGACGCCGATGTTGCCTTTGCGGAAGGCGCGGGGGAGGGGAGCGCTGTACATGCCGACTCCGTCCGTGATGTTGGCGTAGCCGACGCAGTTGGGGCCGCAGAAGAGCAGACCCGTTTCCCAGCAAAAATCACGGATTTCCCGCTGCATGGCCGCTCCCTGTTCGCCGGTTTCGGCAAACCCGCTGGCAAAGGCCCATACACCCTTGACGCCGCGTGCGTGGGCCGCTTTCAGGGTGGGAAGGATGGCCTTGTCCCCGAGCAGGACGGCGGCGCAGTCCACAGTGCCGGGGATCGCCTCCAGCGAGGGATGGCAGGGGTAGCCCAATACGTCCGCGTACTTGGGGTTGACCGGATGGATGGTTCCCGCGAACCCGAGGCGCTGGAGATTCCTGATGACGATGGAACCCGCTCCGCCTTTTGGGGATGCCCCGATGACGGCAATGGAATGTGGGAAAAAGAGAGGCGAGAGCTTCCACGGAGAGCGTTTCACGATGACCTCGTCTTTTTAAAATCCATAATATGAAATCGAGTATGCAATTCGAAGCTAATTGATATGACGAAAACTTGTCAATAGATCAAACTCAAAAATAAACTCATAAAAAATATTTTTGATAATATCAGTGATGATACTTGACATGAATCTATTGATATGATTTTTTTGAGCGCAACGGAACGGTATACGCCGGATCGTCGCGGGATGCCTCAAATGCCGAGAGGCGACGCATTCCACGTGCGGTACGGGAATGGCCGGAATGATTCCCCGGCCTGTTTGCAACATCAACCAAGGAGCCGGTCATGCCTCCCAAACTTCCTGATTTTGCGAATATTTCCGAAAGACTGCGCAAAGCTCTTCGTCTGGAGCACCGGATTGTTGTCATTGGCCTGTCCGATACCCCTCCCGCCAACCTGCCCCATTATGAGGGCGAACCGCTCAAGGCTTGCCAGATGCTGGACACGGTGCGCTTTGAAGGGAAATCGTTCTATACGGTTCAGAACGATCACTATGAATGCAAGAACGCCATTCGTTGGCTTGGCTTTGATGAGAGCTACGAAGGCCATTTCAGCGGCGAATGGGCTACGGGCGACTATCCCGACAACGGGCGTGCCTTGTTCCGGGCTCCCGCTTTTTCCCGCAGAATGTATGAAGAATCCCCGAAAGTGCGCGTGGGTACGGTGAAGTGCGCCTATTATATGCCGCTGGAAAAGGCCAATGAGGGCCCGGCACGCGGGGACGAGGTGGCCATCTTCGTGCTGAATCCGCGTCAGGCCATGTATCTGGCCCGCGGCACCCTGTATTCCCGTGGCGGCATCTGCTACGGCATGACCGGCCCCGGCACCTGCCAGAGCGTCATCGCCGGGCCGTTCTGTACCCGTCAGCCCATGTATTCCCTCGGCTGCTTCGGCGCCCGCCAGTTCATGAAGATCACCGGCAATGAAATGTGGTTCGGCGTCCCGATCGAACAGCTTGCCCTGTTGGCCGACGACGTCGAGCTGCTGCTCGAACGCCGCCCGGACCTCAAGGCGCAAATGGATGAGCCGTTCGATCAGGTCCATGTCGTCACGCAACACGAGCTGGATGTACAGAAGGCGAAGGGCAAGCTGATCACCAAGAACAAGTAGCCGTATTCCGGCGACGTCCGGACAGTGCGTCGGCTTCCGCTTGGAGAGGCCTTCCGGGGAAGGGGATGCTGCCCTGTTTTCCTCCGGAAGGCCTTGGTATGTATAGAATACAGTATAGTGTATATTCCTTTGACAGGGATATGGGGCTTTGGTAGGATCGCTTCCTTTCCTATCCTCAACGGTCAGGGCGCATTGTGAACCGCGACGAATTTTATACGGCGTTCAAGCACGACATCATCACCTCGAAGCTCAGGCCCGGCGAGCTGCTCAAAGAAAAGCAGATCATGCAGGACTACGGTATCGGGCGCCTTCCCATGCGCGAGATCATGGTCCGTTTGCAGCAGGAAAACCTCATCGAAACCATTCCCCGCATGGGAACCGTTGTTACCCGGCTTGACATCAAGCATATGCGCGATGTTGTGGAGTTGCGTCTGGAACTGGAATGCGTGGTCGCCAAGCTGGCGGCGGAACGCATTACGGACGAACAGCTTGGGAAGCTGCGGGAACTCGTCGAAAAAATCCATTCCTGCGCCGACGGCAAGAGCGATGCGGCGGCCGCGTGGGATGCGCAATTCCACCAGCTCCTGTATGAAGCCGCGGGCAATGCGGAACTCACCCGTGTCGTCAATGATCTGCTTCAGACGATGATGCGCTTGTGGTACTATCTGGAATTGTGGGACAAAGACTTCCTCAGCGATGCGGACGGCGCGCCGAATATTTTGAAAGCGCTGGAAAAACGCGATCCCGATCTGGCGCAGAAGGCCATGCGCGTGCACATTAATTATTCCGTCTCTCGTGCAGTGACCGGAAAGTTTGATCTGGCATAGCCGTTACGCTCCGGAAGGTTTCAGGAAGGCGGCACCGAGATTTTTCCGATTCCTCAAAACACAAGAGGCCACCATATTGGTGGCCTCTTGTGTTTTGGTCGAAAGAATGTTGGCAAAAGTGGACTCCGATGGGCCGTAAAGATTTTTCATGCGGAGCGGGAAGGCCGCGCCGGAGTTGGTGAAGCTTCCTTGAGAAGGCGTCTCGGCGCGTCCCTTACAGAAAACATCAGGACCGTCCCTTTGGGGGACGATCCTGAATGGGGCCGGAGGTAATGCTCAGTTACAGCGTGGAAGCATAGTCGGCCAAGCTTTTCAACTGCTCGTCCGAAAGCTGCTTGACGATGTTTTCCATGACCAGCTTGCGTTGGGCGCCAAAGGAGCCGTCCTTGTATCCTTCAAGTTTCTTGAGCAGATCGGCGGCGCTCTGGCCCTTGATGGGTTCAATGCCGCTGGCGGGGACGCGTCCGCCGTCAGCGCCGTGACACCCCTGACAGTGGGTTTTGAAGAGGTTGGCCGCATCGCCGTCGGCAAACGCGACGCCGAAGGAAGAGAGAAGCATCACGGCTGAAAAGACAATCAATACCTTTTTCACTGTATTTCTCCTGTCTTTTTACTGTTGAACCGTACGGACCCTTGCGGGAGCGCGCCTCAGGAAACGCATTTTGAGGCGTGTTCTTCACATGTCTCTATTCCGTTGAGTAGCCGCATGGGAGTGAAAGTACCATGATAATATGGTTTATTCCCGTGTGAACTGCGTTTTCGCTCCTCAAGGGCATGGAGGTTCCCCGATGCCAGCCCGCGGGGTATGAGTCTAAGGGTATTTCCTCATCTATAATGGAAAAGGAGGCGAGGGGCGGGTAGCGTCAACAGCATACGTCCGAGCCGATTTTTCGCTGGATTTGGGATACGAGAGGAACGACGCATGAGCAAAAAACGGATAGGCATTGTCATGGCCCTTGTCACGCTTCTTTGGGCTGCGGCCGCTCACGCTTCGCCCGAGGCGTCGCGCCTGCTTTCTCCCCCGATGGCGTTGCCGGTACCGTCCGGGTTTTTAAAGGTACTTTTGCTGCTGACTTTTTTTGTACATTTGGTGTTGGTCAATGTGCTCTTGGGTTCGGTGATCCTGTCGGTCGTCGATCGGCGGGCTTCGGCTTCGGACAAAAAGGGCGGGGTGGCCTTCATGCCCAAGGTGCTGGCCCTTGCCGTGAACTTCGGCGTCGCTCCTTTTCTCTTTTTGCAGGTGCTGTACGGGCATTTCCTGTACCCCAGCATCGTGCTTATGGCCGTGTGGTGGATGTTCGTCGCCTTGTTCGCCATGCTGGCGTATTACGGGCTTTACGTGAGCGACGGAGCGGTCAGGCCGGCGCGGCGGACCCCGATACTGTTCCTGTCCGCGCTGCTGCTTCTGATGACGGCCTTTCTGCTGAGCAACGCAAGTACCCTGATGCTGCGCCCGGACTTCTGGTTCCGGTGGTTCTCCGAGCCGCACGGGCATCTTTTGAACACAAGCGATCCCACCTTATTCCCGCGCTATCTGCATATCTTACTGGCTTCTCTGGCTGTGGGCGGCCTGACGATGGCCTGGCGCGCCCGGTGGAGCAAGCGCGATCCGGAAGTGGACAGGGAAGAGGCCGAGCACCGTTTCCGCCGGGGGCTGGATTGGTTTTTCTACGTTTCTTTGGCGCAGGTTCCGGTGGGGGGGCTGTTCCTGTTCACATTGCCCCCGGATGTGCGCGGCCTTTTTCTGGGAGGAGACGCGCTGTCCACGGCGGCCCTTGTTTTAGCCGTATCCGGGCTGTGCATCGCCCTCATCCTTGCCCGGCAGGGCGGGCTCAAGCTTGCCAGCGCCGCAGCCCTTGGCGTCATTCTGGTCATGGTCTGCGTGCGCGGGATGGTGCGCGACGCAATGCTTCAGCCCTACAGCGGCGCGGCGTCCCCGGCTCCCACCGCTTTGGCGATGCCTCACGGCCAGACCGCCGCCTTGTCGCTCTTTCTGGTAACCACCGTCTTGGTGGTTGCTGTCCTTGCCTGGCTGGGCCGCGTCCTTTTCCATGCCTTGAACCGCAGCGAAAGCTCGGAAATCCGGGAGGGATGACATGGAATTGCCCGTCTGGCATTTCGTCGGCATCGGTTCAGGGCTGATCATCGGGATCGTCTCCGTTTTACACGTCTTCGTGGCCCAGTTCGCCGTGGGCGGGGGGATCTATCTGGTATGGATGGAGCGGAAAGCCTACCGGGACGGCACACCGGAGATCTTGCAATGGCTGGAGCGCCATACGCACTTTTTCCTGCTCCTGACCATGGTTTTCGGCGGGCTCAGCGGCGTAGGCATCTGGTTCACCATGAGCGTGGTGAACCCCGGGGCCACGTCCATGCTGATCCATAATTTCGTCTTTTTCTGGGCTGCGGAGTGGGGGCTTTTCCTGCTGGAAGTGGTTTCCCTGCTGGTCTATTACTATACCTATCCTTGGAGCCGCAGCGGCCGGATGAGCCCGGAAACCCACATGCGCATAGGCATTGTCTATGCCTGCGCCGGCTTCCTGTCGCTCGTGCTGATCAACGGCATCATCACGTTCATGCTGACTCCCGGACAGGGGCTGGCCACCGGAAACGTGTGGCTCGGCTTCTTCAACCCCACCTATTGGCCGAGTGTGGTTGTCCGCCTGGGAATCTGTCTGATCCTGGCGGGGATGTTCGCCTTGTTCACCGCTCCGCGCATCGCCTCGGCGGAGGCCCGGCATATCGCGGTGCGGGTGAGCGGCCTGTGGATTATCCTTCCCTTCTTTTTGCTGCTGGGCGGTTCCGTGTGGTATTTCATGGCGTTGCCGCCGGATCGGCAGGAAGCCGTCCTGAGCCGGACCTCCGATATCCACCCCTTCCTCATCACATACGGCTGGATGCTGCCCGTGGTCTTCTTGGCCGGGGTGGTGGCCTTTGTGCGGGCCGAACGCCTCCGCAAGCCCCTGAGTATTGTCATCTTGTGCTCGGGGCTGCTTCTGGTGGGGAGTTTCGAGTGGGTACGCGAAACCGCACGCCGCCCTTGGGTGGCCGAAGGCTACATGTATTCCAACGGGATGAGTATTGCGCAGGATGCGCGGGCCAAGGCCGGGGGGATCGCCTCCGTGTCCGGCTGGGTACGGACGCTTGATGCGGTCGAAAGCGGTTCCCTGAAGCTTGAGGCGCCTCTTGCCGATGGGCTGAGCAAAGGCTCCATGCTGTTCGCGCTGCAATGCAACGTCTGCCACGGCTTGGGCGGGCCGCGTATCGACATCATCCCCCGGGTGCGGCGTCTGACCCGGTATGGCCTTGAGGCGCAGCTTCAAGGCCAGGGGACGCGGCTCGGCTACATGCCGCCTTTTGCCGGCAACCTTGCGGATCGTCAGGCATTGGCGGACTATCTTGAGCGTATGGGCGCACAGCGCCAGATCATTCCTTCCCCGGAGGCACAATGAGCAAGCACGCGTCATCCTCGTCAACGTCTTATGGAGCGTGGGCCTTGGCGGCTTGGCTGGCCGCGCTGGCTTTGTTCCTGATCTGGCTGGGCTGGGTTCTTTTTTCCACGTCTCCGATCGAGGGAAAGGCCGAAAAACCGCCCCTGCCGGGTGTTGCGCAAAGCGATCCCGGCACTGTGCTGGACAATCTGCCCGCCAAGGGTTCGTTGACCACTCCTAATATGCCTTTTACGGCTTCTCAGGAGTATGTGCTGACGGGAGCCGGATTGCAGGGATTTTACCAGACGTCCGCGCCGAACGACGTTTGGACCCTTTCCTATCCCGAACCGCAGCTCAACGCGCAAGTCATCAAGCGTGGGCCGCCCGTACCCGAGATCGTGACCCAGGGCGTCGACGTAACGTGGGAGCTGGGCCCGCAAGCCGGATTGACGAAAGATTCCACGACACGTCAGGGACGGATGAACGCTGTGGAGGATTCCTTTTTCGCGGCGTCGATTCCCGTGAGCGCCGTCAATGCCGACGGTGTGCTCAACCCGTATCCGGTGATCACGCTGCGCGCCAAAGACGAAAAGACCGGGAAGCTCCTGGCTGAAAGCGCCGCCGTGCTGGCTGTTTCTCCCGGCTTCGGCTGTGCCCAGTGCCACGCGAACGCCGGGACGGCCATTTTGGAAGTGCACGACCGCCACCAGTCCACCCGCTTTATGGAACAGCACGCGAAAGGTGAGGTCATTGCCTGCCGATCTTGCCATGTCGGCCTGAAATACGGGAAGGCGGGTGAAGGGAAGAGTGGGCCGGAACTCAGCGTTTCCGCCGCCATCCACGGCTGGCACGCCACCTACCTGGCCGACAGGGGCGCTGACGCCTGCAAGACCTGCCATGTGGATCTGGGACGCACGGGGGACGATCCGAAGGATGCCCCGCGCCGTCTGTTCGCCCGTGATTTCCATGTGGATCGGGGGCTTTCCTGCGTGCGCTGCCACGGGTTCATGGAGGATCATTCCCTGGCGCTGCTCAAGGCCGAGCAAGAGGCCGGGTTGCCGCAGGCCGCCAAGCTCATGTCCGGCATCACGGCACGCGAGGTCCCTTTGGACAAGATCAAGGGGCGGTTGCCTTGGGTACAGGAACCGGACTGCACGAGTTGCCACAATTTCTCGGAAAAGCCCAACCTGCTCACCGCGTCGGCCTTCAACAAGTGGACGCCCAGAGGCGAGGGGCTGTCCGGACTATTCAGCAGACGCCGCGACGATATGCTCATGGTGCGCTGCATCGTCTGTCACGGTGCGCCACATGCCGTGTATCCGGCGAGGAACCCGCTTGCCGACAATCTCGACAACCTCCCGCCTCTCCAGTACCAGCAACAGGCGTCCACGCTCGGGAGTTACGGCAACTGTGCGTTGTGCCACGGCCAGCCCATGGACTTTTCGGCGCACCATCCCTTGGTGCAGTGGAGCGAAAGGGAAATCCATGTGCCTTCCGGAGCGCGGCAGACCATGCCCCCGGCCCGGTTCTCCCATCAGGCGCATACGCCGCTGATCAACTGCACCACTTGCCATCACACGGGGTACGTGGACGGCAAGTCCCTGCTGTGCACGAGTTCCGGATGCCATGACGGCCTGACCGCCACGCTGCGCACCGACAAGAACGCCAAGCCCACGTTGAATCCCTTCTATTTCTATAACGCGTTTCATGGGCCATACCCGAGTTGCGTCGCCTGCCATACCGAATCGCTTGCGGCGGGCAAACCGGCGGGGCCCACGGACTGCAAGGCCTGCCATCAGGCGCCTTCCCCCTTATGGGCGCATGAGGCGGAAGCCGGGGGGTCCGGCACAGCGGCGCAATAGCGCTCCCGCACGGATGTTGGCGGGTGTCTCTTATATGCGGTTAGAGGTATTCGGCTTGAAATACGCTGGTGCGGACGTCCGCGCAGGGGAGGCAATCCTGTGTGGATTCAGTCGAAAATGACGTTTTCGGCAGAATGAACCTTTAAACGTGTCACCGCGCGAAAGTTCATTCCATTCTCGGAAGAGCAAGAGACTGCGTATACCTCAACATGCTGAATGGCCAAGGGATCTTCCCCTTGGCCATTCGTTTTTTCGAGATGGGGTAGGTCCCGCATAGGCGGGGGATACGGTTGTGCCGCGTGGAGCAGGCTACCGGATGATGAACCGTCCGTCTTTGCCGGGAGTGATGGTTTTGCGCGACTGTATGGCTTCAGTCAGCAGGTCCTGGATGCTGATCCCCGTGTCCGTCAAGGATTGGATCGCATCTTCAGGAAAGGTCTGATCCATGACCGCGACCGTATAGACCCGTTGGGCCTCAAGAGGCTTGCCCTCCGCATCGGTTATTTTGATGATGCGTTTTCCGGGCATGGCGGAGGGCGCGTAGGTCATCTTCAGGCCGGAGAAGTAGTAGAACCATCCTCGGATGTCGTTGTCGACCGGTATTGCGTATTCCAACGTCCGGAGCAGGTTTTCCCCCGTCATGTCCACGACCTGCAGCACGCCCGATTCGCCGTGCTTCATATCGGGGAGAACCCGGATCACGTCATTGGTGGTCTGGGGGCCTTTATAGAACCGTGCGCTGACCCCCTTGCCGTTGTATTTCCCGTCCTTGCCGCTGTCGAGGAAGAGAGCGACGTCCGCCCCGGCCTTGGCCCTCATGGCATCGGTGAGGAAATTCCCCGTTTCTATGAGCGTGAAGTCCGCGGTTGCTTCTCCGATGACAGTGCAAGCCTTCGGAGGCAGGGGGTTCTTGTTTTGGTGATCTACCATCCGGATGACGTCATCCGGCGTGAGGGCACCCGCGAGCATCCCCGCCAAACCTTCCCGCAAGGCGTCCTGAGCGTTCTTCAACTCAGGAAAGATGGCGTACCGCCCATGACTCAAGGCCGGGAGCATGTCCGCAATTTCCGGGATATCCGGCGCGGGGACTTTCTTTACGCTGGAATACATGGCCCCCGTGTCCGCCGCCAGAGCGATCTGTCCTTCCGGCGTGCTGATGTAATCCATCAGCTGCATGACGAGATCGTATTTCTTTTTGTTCTGGGGTTCGCCCAGATGCTTGTTCAAACCGACATAACACACCATATAGAGGCGGGCCCAGTCGCAAGGGGTGCCGGGGCTGAAGAAAGGCATGAGCGCGAACTGATCGGTGGAGCCGGTGAGGGAGTATCCCCTTCGGGCAATGAGCACCGAATCCTCGACCATGGCGCACTGGCGGTTGAACAGCATGGTTTCCCTTTCGGCATAGGTCAGGCTCAGATCGCTTTTTTTCCAGACGCCGGCGTCGATCATGGTTTGAAACGTATTGAGGGCGGGGCGGAAATGCTCCCCGAAGCTGCCCCGGCCCTTGTTGTAGTCGGCCAGCCATTGGGCATCGGCCGGGGTGCTGAAGCAGTTTCCGTAGCTGTAGCCCACGAAGGCCGTATCCAGCACTTCGGAATTGCCGAAGCCGAGCTGGATGGAACGTATGCCGCTGGCTTCGATTGTCCGGCACAAGGCTATGAAGCTGTTGAAATCGTTCGGGACCTTCCAGCCTTTTTCCTCAAAGAGGGTTTTATTGTATACGATGCCCCGCACCTGCGCCGGTCCGGGCAGGTAATAGAGTTTGCCGTCGCGGGCTATGCTGTTGAGCATGGCGGTGTTGTACCTGCTGGTGAAAGGCATACTCGAAAGATCGAGCAGGCGGCTTTCCCAGTGCGTTTCCCCAACATCCAAAGGCCACGTCATGATAATGTCGGTCAGGTCATCGTGTTCCAAGCGCCGCTTGTATTCTACGATGCCCCTGTCGCTGGTAAAGTTGCCCACCTGAATGATATCGATCTGAGGAAACTTCTCCTCGACCATCCGTTCAAAGGCATTGATGGAAAAGGCGTTTTTAACGAGCACGGTTACCGGGATTCTGTCTTTGGAGGGGGGGGACTGGGTAAGCACATCAACGGGCTCCGCGCTGTCCGGCCGTTCACAGGCCGAGGACAGCGCGAGCAGGAACAGGCAGAAAATGATTCTGATGCCGATCATGATAGCTTCGTTTCCTCGAGATCGTCTTTGAGCGCCGCGCCGAAGGCAAGCCGTTCGAAATCGGGAATGGGCATGGGCTTGGCGAAATAGTAGCCTTGGATATAGTCGCATCCCAGACGCTTGAGCATGTCCACCTGAACGCGTTCTTCCACGCCTTCGGCCACGGTGGTCATGTCCAGCGAGCGGGACATGGCGAGGATGCTCCCCACCACGGATTCGGTGCGCTTTATGTCCAACGCTCCATTGCGGAAGAAGACCTTATCGAGCTTGATGGTGTCCACCGGGATGTTCTGAATCAGGTTGAGGGAGGAATAGCCGCTCCCGAAGTCGTCCATAGCGCAACCGAAACCGGCCGCATGAATGGCGTCGATGATCTTGCTGAGCTTGTCCACGTCCTCGAACACCACGTTTTCCGTGAGCTCGATTTCAATGTATTGCGGCGGCGTGCCGCACCTCTGGCAGATTTCGATGTAGCGCTCCAGGAAAAGGGGATTTTTGAGTTGCACGCGGGAGCAGTTCACCGATACTTTTACCGGGGTCAGCCCGGCGTCGAGCCACGCCCGGATGCGGAGGCAAACCTCTTCGAACACCCAGAGGTCCAGCTGGATGATGAACCCGTTCTTTTCGAACAGCGAGATGAACTCGTCGGGATAGATCATGCCTTCAGCGCTCATCCAGCGGACCAGCGCCTCTGCGCCGCCGATGGTTTCGCTTTCGGTCCGGTACTTGGGCTGCAGGTAGACCTGGAATTCCCTGTTCTGCAGGGCCGCCCCCATGATGTTTTCCAGATGCTTCTCCCGGAAAAGCTGGCGGCGGATGGCATCGTCATACACGGCGTAGCGCAGCCGCCCCCTGAGTTCGGTGGAGGTTTCCTTGAGGGCCAGCTTGGCCCGGTCGATCATGTGGGGGAAGGGCAGGGAATCGTTGTTGATGACGTAGACGCCGAACTCCACAATGGGAGAGAGCCATACGCTTTTGGCGTCCTGCAAACGCCCGGCGGCCTCATACCATGCCTCAAAGCGCTTCAGTGTCTGCTCTTCATTGGCGTAGACGGCCAGAATGCAGAAGTTGTCGGCAAACAGCCGTCCCATGCATTCATGGGGCGAGAGATCCGACGTGATGCCGTCGTGAAGGCAGCGCAGCATTTCGTCGCACGTCTGGCGACCGAATTCCTCGTTCAGCAGCTTGAATTTTTCCACGTTGAGGTAGACGAGGGAATATTGGGTCTTGCCCGCCGCCTTGATGAGTTCCGTGGCCAGCTCGTAGAAGCGTTCGATGGTGTTGCCGCCGGTGATGGGGTCCACGTAGGCGATCTGTTCGAGCTTATGCTTGTGGCGGGAATAGGTCAGCATCTGATACGCCACGAGCATGGCGAAAGCCAGCGTGATGGCGGCGCACAGCAGCAGGGTGGTCCGCATGAGCAATTCGGACTTGGCGTTCACCACCTCCACCGGGACGAACCCCATCAGATACCACTCCGAATTCCCCAGAGGGGTATAGGCCATGTATACCCGCCTGCCTTCCTTGTCGCTGTAGGCCACCACGCCGGAATTGCCCATGCCCATGTCGGCCTTGATCTGTGGAAGGGACATCCCATCCTCCATCATGACCGAGGAAAGGGAACTCAAAAGGTTGTAGCCGGTCTGGGGCGCGTATTGTGAACTGGACCGGATCACCATCGCGCCGTCTTTCTGGATGATGTGGACGTATCCTCTGCCGGAGAAGACGTTTACGGAGATGATGTGGTCGAAGGTGGCCAGATCATAGGTGGCGGCCAGCGCGTACATGGGAGTGCCGTTGATGACGAGGCCGTTCAAAGGGATGACGAAGACGATGCACTCGGTCCCGTTGATGACCTGGGAAGGGGACATGGCGCGGCGGCGGTTCACTACGGCTTCGCGCAAGTATTCGTCGCCGCTGAGCAGGACGACGTTCCCGTGGGCGTCATAAGCGTTTCCGTTGCCGTCAATAAGCAGAATATCTTTATAATTCCAGAATGTTTGCTGGGCAAGGACCTCGGGCTGCAACGCTTCGTAGGTCTTGACGCCGGAACTCTTGAGCACGCTGGAAATGGTGCCGAGCACGGCAAAGTTGTCTTGGATATTCCTGCTCGCGTTCCCGGCGATCTGCCTGGAAATTTCCTGCAAGTATTCGTGGCTCTCGTTTTTGATCGTGCTCTGGAGGCCCTTGTAATATTGAAGGCACAGGACGCCCACCATCAGAAAAATGAGAAGAAAGACGGTAATAACGATCCAATAGGGATTGTTTTTGGGATTCCTGATGATGCGCATTCCGCATCGCCCTCCGAATTGCTGATGACGAATTCCGGTCTGTGGAAAAAAGTCTGGATCGTTGCCGTATCCAAGGTCATCCATATAAGGGTTGGAGCAGGCTGTAGCCGGGCTCAGCCGCATCCAGCACATCTCCGGACCGTAAGGCGTCATCTCCGGCGGCCCGCCAGAAAACGCTTTCACACATAACGCTATGAAAAAGGTTTTTCCTGTTTTGTCAATATAGACATATCATATCTGTATGTCGCATATACTATATGAAAAACAAATTCCATAGGCATTCATGCCTGTTGGCCGAATGCCAGCCCTTTGAAGAATGAGCCCGTGTAGAACTTTGCTGTAATGTATCACAATGTATTTAACACTCTAACTGTTCCTCTCCCTCTTCACAAGGGATGATCGCGAATTGTCCGTCATTTTGCCACCGCCGGACGGAAGCCATACGGCGAGGGCTGGCGGCGTGCGGGCTGTTATCGCAGCATAATACCGTGTTTTTTTAGCTTTGTGTACAACGTGGAACGCTTGAGATTGAGCAGTTCCGTCATGCCTTTTTCCCCGTACACGCAGCCTGAGGCGATATTAAAAACATATTCGAGATAACGCCTCTCGAGCTCGTCGAGTGTGGGAATGTCGTTGACCACAAACCCGTGGCGGCTCGGCGTTTCCTCGCTGGTTTTCCGGTTCGGCGGCGAGTGCGGCACGTTCAGGGCCGGAAGGCGGTTCAGGATGACCGCCCGCTCGATCACGTTCTTGAGTTCCCTGATGTTTCCGGGCCAATCGTAACTGCGGAGGACGGCGGTTTCCTCCTGATTCAAGGCGAACGGGAGCTGGTTGTAGCGGCGGCAGAAATGCTCCATGAAGTTCTGTACAAGGGGGATGATGTCCTGCCTGCGTTCGCGCAGCGGCGGCAGCATGAGCGGGACGACAGAGATGCGGTAGAGCAGGTCCTCACGGAAACGGCCTTCCTGCACTTCCTGCCACAGGTTTTTATTCGTGGCGGTGATGAGCCGGAAGGAAGAATAGATTTCCCGCGTGCCGCCGACCCGGATAAAACGCTGCTCCTGAAGGACGCGGAGGAGTTTCGTCTGGATCGCCGGAGGGATGTCTCCCACTTCGTCGATGAAGAGCGTCCCCTCGTCGGCCATTTCGAAGAAGCCGAGCTTTTGCTTGATGGCTCCGGTGAACGCGCCGCGCTCATGGCCGAAGAACTCGCTCTCGAAAAGGTGTTCCGGGGTGCTCGCGGGGTGAACCGCGATGAAAGGCCCGCTCCGGCGGCTCATGAGGTGGATCTGCCGGGCCATGACCTCCTTCCCGACGCCGGTTTCCCCCAGAATGAGCACGGGCGCGTCCGTCACGCTCACGTGCCTGACCTGTTCGAGCAGCTCCCCGAGGCCGGTTCCGAACAAGGGGGCAATGTTTCTGTCCTCTTGGAGCACGACGGACTGGAAGCGCTCCTTCTGGTGCCGCGACTCCTCGTCGCGCACTTTTTTGAGGCGCAGGGCGGAGCGTACTTCCGAGGCGAACAAATAGGAGAGGGTATGGAGCTCGGGCTGATGGAGGTGGGCGAATGAGCCGTCGGTAAAGGTGCTGTCCAGGTAGAGCAGCCAAAGGCCGGATTCGCCGATGTCGAGAGGCAAACAAAGCCCTTGCTCGCCGCGTCCCGGAGCGGCAGGGCGGTCGGAAAAGCCGTCGAGCCATTCGAGGCACGGGCGCATCTGCTCGCTTTTCAGTTCCATGTCGGTCAGGTTGACGGCCGCGACGCAGGCAAGCCGGTTGTCCTCGTCCCGCCGGAACAGCGCTCCGCGTTCCGACTTCAATTCCTTCTGGGCGATGGCGACCAAGCGGTGCAGGGCGCTGGTCAGGCATGTTTCATTGGAGAAAACATTGAATGCGCGGTGGCAGCGTTCCACGCAGGAGTCCTGCGGGCAGTCGTAATGCCCGTCGCCGAGGGCGGGGAGCCTGTTTCCCTGGGAATGGCGGGTTAAAAGAAGGACCATCTGCTGGTAGGAAACGCTTCGATCGACGCGGAACCCGGCGCAGGCTTCCGCCTGATCCCGCAGGGCCGCCGCCGAGGCCGCATCGCCGATCCGTTCGAGGACGTTCGCCAGTTCATTGGCGCTGAGGGCTTCTTCGCGGCGATCGCCCGTTCCGGAGATGCAGTCCAGGCTCTCGCGCAGCAGCGTCTGCTCACGCTCCGGATCTCCGCCGCGATCCCGCAGACGGAGGGCTTCAATACGCAGCGCAGCCCCCCTGAGCTGGCGGTTGGCGCCTTCCTTGAGCTTTTTTAGGATAAGATCGAGCGGGTACCGCGAGATTGGCGGAAACCCGGCCTGCTCCAGCGCATAGAGCATGTCGAGGTTGAGGGGGTCTTCGAAGGGGACGTGCGGCGCGTTGGGAGAGACGCCCCTCGCGGCCTGCCCGGTGAGCAGGGCGTGGGCGGACCGGAGGCGCCCGTTCAGATAATGGTAGAGTGCGATGCCCCGGACGGTGCTGACGGCGGTCTTGTTGTACTGCCGTGCGTCGAATGCCATGAACAGGCAGTCCAGATTGAGGAGGGCGGCGTCCATGTCCCCGACGCGGAGCATGGCGAAAGCCAGATGCAGCATCCAGAACATGGAGAGCATACGGTCCCCGGCAAGGGCCGCCGTGCGGCGGGACGATTCGTTGATGCCGAGCGAGAGGTGGTATTGCCGCAGATAGAACGCGGACTGGCTGGCGCAGGATGCAAGCAGCATGGCGAAGCGCCGGTATTTCCAGCCGTAGACTTCCAGTTTTTGTTCATAATATTTCAGGACATGCGGGTACTCGCCGCGCACGTAATGCAGGATGCCCCGGAACAGCGGCAGGCAGTCCTGCATTTCCTTGTCCCCGAGATCCGGGAGTTCCCCAAGCCGCTCCACGTACCGGGAAATGTCCTGCGGCAGCGGCTCGTCGGAAAACACCTTGAGATAGCACCCGAAAATCGCCACCAGTGTCCTGAAGCGCTCATTTCCGGACTGTTGCGTCAGGGCATAGGCGATGGGCGTCAGCTTGACCGCCATCTGCATCTGGTCGTTGAGGAACAGGCACTGGCTCTGCACGATGAGGACCAGCTCCGCGTACTGCGAGCTTTTTTGGAAGGCCGCGTTGGCGTGGGTTTCTCCCCAGTCCCGCAGGTATCGGATGACGAATTCGAGGCAGAGCAGGGTTTCCGGGGCCTGCTGGTTCAGTTCCTCGTCCAGATACCGCACCACGAGTTCGCATTCTTCAAGCGGGGCGTCCGGGAGGAGGAAGCCCAGATAGTGAGGCATCCGGGATTCGGGAATCTTGGCCCGGACCGTGGCGGCCATCGCGCCGAGCAGGGACGGCGGGACTGTGCCGCAGGTCCACCCCGCTTCGGTCCTTGCGGCGAAGCCGAATCCTTCCAAATCCAATAAAAGCTGCCGGATGTTTTCTTCGGGCTGCCCGGTGATGAGGGAGAGGTGCCTCTCGCTGAGCGGGGTTGCCGAAAGGTGGAGCGAGAGCGTCAGCGCGGCGAGGATGGGGTCCGATGGCGATACTGTCCCTGCGTACATGGCGGAACCTCCGAGGCCATTCCCGTTTTACGGATAAATCCCGTTTTCGGGATTATGCAGTCCCGTTTTTTGGAAAAGGAATATAACGCTGATCCGGATTTGTCAATATCATGCTGAAATTTCATCTTTTATATGAAATATCATGTTGGCATTATGCTTGCTTATCTACAAGTGCCTTCTGAACGAGAAGCGCCTGAGCGGGGTGTTCCTTCCCGTGCTCAGTCCACTGCCTCCCCGCGTCACCGGCTTTTCCCTCGTCGCCGCCGGGCGGACGAAGGGCCTCGAAACCCGGGCGCGCCTCCCCATGCCGGGAAGCGCCCCGCAACTCTCCGGGTGCAGCATGGAAAGCTCGTTTCTTCCTTATCTGATGGCGGTCATGTGGATGTCGTTTCTTCTGCTCCTGAGCGTCTGGCTGCGCGCCAAAGTGACGTTTCTGCAGAAGTACCTTGTTCCGGCGGGGATCATTGCCGGGACGCTCGGGTTTGCGCTGATCAACTTGGGTTGGATAGGCTATCCCTCGCCCGAGGGCTGGGTGCCGCTCAAGGTCGGCGATTTCGGGATGATTTCTTTCCATCTGTTCAGTTTCGGGTTTGGGATCATCGGCCTAGGCTGCTTCAGCACGCACACCAAGGGCCGCAGCATGACGCTCATCAAGGGTGCTCTGTGGATCGATCTGCTGTTCTGGCTGTTCTACGGCCTTCAGGCGACCGTGGGCTATGGGATTACGGAGCTCTACGCCAAGATCACCGGGGCCGATCTGACCTCCGCGACGGGGTTCCTCGCCGGGTTCGGCTTTGCTTTCGGGCCCGGTCAGGCCCTTTCCGTGGGCATGTCGTGGCAAAACGACTATGGCTTGCCGGACTGCGTTTCCATGGGGCTGGCCTACGCGGCGGCGGGGTTCATGGTCGCCAACTTCGTGGGCGTGCCCCTCGCCAACTGGGGGCTGCGCAAGGGCTATGCGACCTATGGCACGAAGGAGCTTTCCTCCGATTTCCTGAAGGGCCTCCGCTCGGAAGATAAGCGGGTTCCCGCCTGCCAGTTGACGACCCACAGCGGCAACGTGGATACGTTCGCGCTGCACTTCGCCGTTGCCGCCACCGTGTACGGGCTGGGCTGGATCGTCTGCTACGTGCTCAAGTATTTCGTCCTTCCGCCGAACTATCAGACGGCCTCCTTCGGGTTCATTTACCTTTATGCGCTGTTCGCGGGCATGATCGTCCGCCTCGTCATCAACCACACCGCCGCGAATGCCTTCTACAGCGATGACGCGCAGAACCGCATCCTCGGGACCACCATCGACTACATGATCATTTCCGCGCTCATGGCGGTCAGCGCCGCGACGGTCATGAAGTATTTCATTCCGTTCATCCTCGTCATCGCCGCGTGCACGCTCATCACGCTTCTCGGCGTGCTGTACCTCGGCCGCAGGGTCGGCTCCTTCGGGCTGGAGCGGCTGCTGGTCGTGTTCGGGCTGGTTACCGGGACGGCGGCCAGCGGGCTGGCGTTGCTGCGCATCGTGGACAGCGATTTCAAGACGCCCGCGGCCGCTGAAGTGGGCCTGAACAACGTGTACGCCCTTATCCCGCTGTTCCCCTTCCTGCTGGTCTCGGTGACCATGCCGGGCGGGTTCGGCATCTCCGGGATGCTCATCATGCACGTCGTCATGATCGCCGTCTGTGCGGCCATCCTGCTCGCGGGGCACAGGATGAAGATCTGGGGGCCGCGCCAGTTCTAGGTTTTTGGGAATTCTCCACTCCCCGGGCCGGGCGGCCTCCTTCCTCCGCTGCCGTCCGGCCCACAACAAGGGATACACGTTATGTATACGGATTTGAAAGGCAAGACGGCATTTGTGATGGGTTCCGGGAAGGCAAGGGGCATCGGTTTTCACATTGCGGGAGCATTGGCCCGGCAGGGCGTATCCGTCTGCCTCGCCGACAGGGACGAGCGTGTGTTCGAACGGGCGCGGGAACTGGAAGCCGAAGGGGTGGTGGCCCGGGCGTTCACGGCGGACGTATGCTCCGCCGCGCAGGTCGAGGCCATGCGGGATGCGGTCGGGCGCTTGTTTCCGAGCATCGATATCCTGATCCAGTGCGCGGGGGTCTTCCCCGATCCCGTGAAGCTGACGGAAGACTCCATTGAAACGTGGCTGCGCACGCAGGACATCAACGTACACGGCACGTTCCGCCTGCTGCACGCGTTTTTGCCCCTCATGCGGGCACGCGGCGGGTCCGTGGTCGCCGTCGCGTCGGGAGCGGGCAAGCGCCCCCTGCCGGGGTACAGCAGCTATTCCGTCAGCAAGGCGGGGCTGATCATGCTCCTGAAGTCCGTGGCGGTGGAGTACGCCGCAGACGGGATCCGGGCCAACAGCATCTGTCCCGGCCCCGTCGAGAGCGAGATGGTGGATTCCCGGGTGGCGGCGGAATCGGAACGTCTGGGCGTTCCCGCCGAAACCCTGCGCGAGGCCATCCGGAAAAACATTCCGCTGGGCCGCATGGCCAGCGTGGACGACATTGTGAGGACGGCGCTGTTCCTGGCTTCGGACGTGTCCTCGTATCTGACGGGGCAGTCCCTCAATCTGTCGGGCGGCATGATCACTGAAGTGTAATGGGGTTCACCCAGAGGGAGTACAGGCGATGCAGGAAGCTCCGTTGATGCTCAAGAACAAAACGGCCCGCCGGATCAAGGCTATCCCGGGATTCGTCTTTCCCGGCGGCGTCAGGGTCATCATCAACTTTACGGTCGATTTCGACGCGATGATTTTCCGGAAATTCCTCCGCGAACCGAAACTCTGGTGCGCGCAGGGCGAGTTCGGGGGCCGGACCGGATTGTGGCGGCTGCTGGACGTGTTCGGCGAATTCGACGTCAGAACGACGCTGTTCCTGCCCGGACAGACGGGGCTCTTATATCCGGAAGTACTCCGGCGCGCCGTGCGGGAAGGGCACGAAATCGCCAATCACATGTGGGATCACCACATCCCCCCGACGCTTGAGGAGGAGGCCGTCCACATCGACAGGACGGATACGCTCATCAAGGGGCTGACGGGACAATACCCGGCGGGCACGCGCAGCGAGCACGACCTCGCTGCGCTCCGGGATCACGCCTACACATATGTTTCCTATACGCCGCAGGGTGAGTTTCCCTTCTATGTCTATTATGAAAACATCGGGAAATGGATGCTCAACCTGCCGATCAGTTTTATCCATGACGACGCGATGTTTTTCTATTTCGGATGGTTCGGAAGCCGCAACGAGCAGCAGCGCATCCAGTCCCCCGAAGCGTTCCTCCAGACGCTTCTCGAAGCCTATGCCGCCGCCCGCGAGACGACCGGCTATATGAACATCGTGATCCATCCGCACCTGTGCGGGAGGCTTTGCCGTCTCGAAATGCTGCGGCGGTTTTTCCGCCGGACGCGGGAGGACGGCGACGTGCTGTTCGCCACGTCCGCGTGGCTTGCTGACTACATCCTTGAACGGTTTCCGGCCGAAGGGCCGGCTTCAGCCTGATCCCGGAGGACGCCATGCCTTGGAAAAAAGATTTCACGCTTTCGGATGAAATGTCGCCTTCCGGCATCGTGTGGCCTGCGGGCAAGGCCGCCGTGTCCGTGGTGGTGGACTACAGCGTGCCAGCCGGTGCCGAGGGTATTGATGAGGCGGCGATCGCCTATGCCCGGACGGTGTGGGGCAATGCGGTATCCGGCGACTGGCTCATCGACTATCTGAACGCTTACGGCGTGAAGGCCACGTTCGCCGTGCCGCTGGCGATGGCCCGGGCCTTTCCCGAGAGCGTCCGCCGCGCCCATGCGGACGGCCACGAAATCGCCGCCGGTTCCTTCGCCAAGGAGGACGTGGCGGGGCTTTCCCCCGACGAAGAACGGGAACGCATTGAGCGGACGTTTTCGGGGCTTGCGGAGCTGACGGGCACGCGGCCTGAGGGATGGTTCACGCTGCCGCGCACGGGGGACGATTATCCGGGAGGTTCGGTTTCCGGCGCCACAGGGGAACTGCTGCTCGAAGCCGGTTGCGGGTATTTCGGCAACTCCATGGCTGACGACATCCCGCACTACTGGATTACGGATTACGACCGGCGGCGTACGCTGCTCATGTTGCCCTATTATTACGCGATGGATACGCAGTTCTTCATGTTTTTCCCCGGTGTGGGCAAGGGGAGCGGGCTCGTGCAGACGCGGGCGCTTTGGGAAAACTGGGCCGCCGAGCTGGAAGGGGTGCGGGCGTGGGGAAGGCAGTCCACATTTGTGATCCAGCCGTATCTCATGCAGTTCGGGGCGGCCCGGGCCGTGCTGGACAGGCTCATGCGGGCGATTACGGGTGACCCCGGGCTGTGGTGCGTCACTTCGGGAGCGTGCGCGGCCTATTGGAAGCAGGCCTATCCCGCGGATCGGACGCTGCGTTTCGAGAAGGCCGCGTGGCTTGATGAGGAATGAGCCTCACGGTTGGAGTCAGATGGAGACAAGGCACGTCAACTGTCAGGAGGACGAGATGGACATTCATGCGCTGTTCAGTTTGAAGGGGAAAACCGCCGTTGTGACCGGTGCTTCCGGGGCCCTTGGCGGGGCCGCCGTGCGGGCGATGGCCTATGCGGGGGCCAACGTGGCGGCGTGTTACAACTCCAGCAGGGAACGGCTGGACACCCTGATTTCCGAAACCAGTGACGCGGGTGTGGAGATAAAGCCCTACAAGGTCAATTCGTTCAGTCAGGACGAGATCCGGCAACACGCCGAAGACGTGATGCGCGATTTCGGCGGGATCGACGTGGTGATCAACACGGCGGGCGGCAACGTCAAGGGCGCGTATTACACGGACGAGCAGAGCCTTTTCGATCTCGACGCACAGCCGCAGTTCGATACGGTGACGCTGAACCTCTTCGGCGGCTGTTTCTGGCCTTGCCTCGCGTACGGCGCGAAGATGCTCGACAACCCCGGCGGCGGATCGATCATCAATTTCAGCTCCATCAGTGCGTTCACGGCTATCCGCGGGCATATCGCCTATGCCGCGGCCAAGGCCGGGGTGAGCAATTTCACCCAGTCCCTTGCCGCGCATCTTGCCCGAGACTTCAATCCGAAACTGCGCGTAAACGCCGTGGCTCCGGGGTTTTTCCCGAACAACAACCCCGCGCAGATGCTGTTCAACCCTGACGGCAGCTACCGACCCAAGGCGCAGCGCGGGGTGGACGCCACGCCCATGCACCGGATGGGGCACCCCGACGAGCTTATCGGCACGCTGGTCTGGCTGGCTTCGGACGCCTCCTCGTATGTGACGGGCATCACTGTGACCGTCGACGGCGGGTATCTCCTCGATTCCCCGGCCTGACGGCAGGGGGAGGATCGGACCATGATGCCGTATGGCGGGCAAGTTGTTCTTTCAGGGAGGGGCGTTTCCGTATGACGTCTCCCCGGTATGCGCGCGGTGCTGTCGGAAGAGGATTCCGGCAGCGCCGTTTTTTCGGGTCAGGGAAAAGGCGCTCGAAGGCGGAAAACGTTTTCGGCGGATATTCTCATTGCAGCGTTGCCTGAGAGTTTGTAACAGCCTATCACTTAATCTTTTTTAATACTTTCCAATTTTTCTCCCGCAGGTTCCCAAGCTCGGAGCCCCATGCTCCTTTCTCCGAATGCTGGCCTTTTCCACAGGCAGGGACTGCATCCCTCCTTGCAGGAGCGGGGTGATGGGGGTACGGTCCTGCGATGTCTTTTTTCACAACATACGTGCGAAATAGAGCCGCGTCGTGGCGAAAGCGTCCGGTACGCAGTTTGCTCTTCGGGGTAACCCTCTTCTTCATGCTGGATATCGGAAGATATCTGGTGTGGCCTCCTGTCGGCTGGCTGGAGACGGAACAGCCGGGGACCACGTCTTTTATGGAATACCGTCAGGAGCAATGGCAGGACGGCCCCAAGGGGAAGGACGGCAAGGCCATGCGTATCCGGCAGCAGTGGGTTCCGCTCAAGCGCATTGCTCCGGCGCTGCGCCAAGCCGTGGTGACGTCCGAAGACGATCTGTTCTGGAAGCACGACGGATTCAATTTTTCCCAAATGTACGATGCGTTGAAGCGTAACTGGGATAAAGGCCGGATGGCCGCCGGGGGCAGCACCATCTCGCAGCAGCTTGCCAAGAACCTGTGGTTTACGCCTGAGCGTTCTATCCTGCGGAAGATCAAGGAAGCCATCATGACATGGCGTCTCGAACTCGCGTTGGACAAGGAACGGATTCTTGAGCTGTATCTGAACGTCGCGGAGTGGGGCCACGGCGTTTATGGGGCGGAGGCCGCAGCCCGGCATTACTTCGGAAAATCCGCTGCAAGCCTCTCACGGGGCGAGGCCGCCCGGCTGGCGGTCATGCTGCCGTCCCCGCTGCGGCGCACCCCTTCTTCGGCCATCGTGAAGCGCCTTTCGTCCCGGCTTCTGAAACGGATGCCGCGCTGAAGAAAATCTGTGCCGCATGAAGGAAATCATGATGGATGGTTACGCGATAGCACCGACGGAGGGCCCAAAACAGTGCTGGCATTGCAATGCTGAACAGCATAGGCTGATACAAAGAGGCTCCCGGTTTACCCAACCGTCGGCGGAGGAGCCTGTTTTGAGCCAGAGGAACGCCAAGGTGCCGTCAACAAGAGAATGAGAGAACCGTTTTCGCTGGGGAAGGAAGTCGTTTCACTGGGAGCTGGGGGGAAGAGGGGGCTTCGTGCTTCCGAGGAGGCCCGGTTTGAAGGCCGGGCATGGCGTCCGTGATACATCATTTAAGGGGATAGGACGTGTACAGGTGTAAGCTCGACATCAGGGTTTTCAGCGAGGATCCTCTGCTTTTGGCAGACGTACGGAACATCGCTCCGCTGGAACGGTTTGAGCATGACGTTTCCGGTTACCGGAGTTTTTCTCCGGAAGCCTTGCGGGGCAGTGATATCATCGTTCTTGATCTGCCCGTGACGGAGCGTCCGGAAGCGGTTCGAGCACTGTGCAAGCCGGGGGCGATCCTGGTGTTCTGCATGGAAGCGGAGGCGTTCGCCGTTCTCCGCACCCCTTCTCTGGAGGCCGCCGACGACATCTGGGTGAAGCCTTTCCATAGGGATTTCGGTGCGGTACGCTTCAAAAAGATATTAGCGGGCGTCAAGCATCGGAAAGACAGCCGCCTGACCCAGACGTATCTGGATACGATCATCGACAGCATTCCCGATCTTATTTGGTTTAAGGATGTAAAAGGGTCGCACCTGAAGGTCAACAACGGTTTTTGCCATGCCGTAGGCAAGATGAAGGAGGACGTACAGGGGCGTGGCCACTATTACATATGGGATTTGAAGAAGGAAGAATACGAGCAGGGCGAGTACATTTGTCTGGAGTCTGACGAGATCGTGCTTGAGGAAAGGCGCACCTGCCTTTTTGACGAAATGGTCAAGAGCAAACAGGGGATGCGCCAGTTCAAGACATACAAGTCCCCGCTGTTCGACGAAGACGGGACGATTCTTGGGACGGTCGGCATCGCGCATGACGTGACCGATCTTGCGAACATGGGCGCGGAGCTGGAGATTTTCCTGCGGAATATGCCGTTTGCGATCCTCATCAGCGGCAACGACGGGCGGATCATTAATGTGAACGCCAAGTTTGAGGAGTATTTCGCCGCGAAGGAAAAGAACATCGTCGGCAAGCCCTATGAGGAATGGAAGCATGTTATCCAGAAAAGCCTCTGCAAGACCTACGGGGAGGGGCACTTCGAAATACGGTTGCACGGCGACGGCGAGGAGCGGATTCTGGAGCTCCATGAGGAACCCATTTTTGACGTATTCCGCAACCGGGTGGGGCAGTTCTGCTTCTGCCGCGACGTAACCATCGAACGGACATTCGAGCACCAGATCTGGATCAGCGCGAATACCGATGCCCTGACCGGATTATACAATCGCCGCTTCTTCTATGAGTATATGAACGAGAACAGGAAAGAGAACCAGCTCAGCCTCCTGTATGTCGATTTGGACGATTTCAAAAAAGTGAACGACGCTCACGGCCACCACATCGGCGACGGGGCGCTCGAACTCGTTGCCCGGCTGATGCGGGAAGCGTTCCCCGGGGATTTCATCGTACGGCTCGGCGGTGATGAATTTCTGATCTGCCTTGTCGGTGAGCGGTCCTTAGCGTTTTTGGAAGAGAAGGCCAATCGGCTTTTGCAAAGTCTGTTGGGGGCGTTTCAGGCTTCGGATTACCTGCGCGTGATGTCCGCGAGTATCGGCATCGCGTCGAGTGCGGACCCGGGAACAAAGCTGGACGACTTGGTACGGCAGAGCGACATAGCCATGTACGCGGCGAAGCAGTCCGGGAAGTCCCGCTGTTGCGTGTATTCGTCCGGTTTGATCAAGAAATGACGTTTCTTTGAGGCGTTGTGCGCCGGAAAGAGGCTTTTGGCCGGATGAGCGGTGGCGGTATGAGGTGGAAGCGTTGTGCTTTTCCGTCTATGGCGCTTCTTCCGGAGTGCTTTTCCCCTTTTTCTGGGGAGAGTGTTCTCGCCGCCTCGTGTGTGGCTTGGGCGGGATGTGCAGGGCAGGGGGACAGCCCGTTCGAGGCTTCGGCTCAAGGCGTGCGATTCCATGACGGTTTTTCATGGTTTGCTTGCTTCTTCTGATGCGCGCTCCTCACTGGCGGCCCGTCGCCTTCATACAATGGAAGGGATTGCCCTGTTTGGGGCAGTCCTTTTTTGTTGCGCAGGATGAACGGATGCCGGGAGGTTCCCTGTCCCGGCCATGAGGCGGATTCCCCGTGGCACCCGCAGGAGAGGCACGGTATCCATGTTTGCCCCGCCGCTAAAACGGTTTCCCCACGCCTTCGTCGTATCCCTGAGAACGGTTTTTCCGCGACATTGCGGACATCCTGCTCATTTTCCGAGATTGTCCCAAAAGAGATCTGCTTTTTTTGATAGATTCCTAATACCGTGAGACCACGTCCTTTTTAGGTGGGAGCACGACACGCCCCATTTTGTCCGGAAGGCTCCGGACAGGGCTGCCTCCGCGTACAGCCCGCTGATTTATTATGCTTTTATAAGCATAATTAAAGATTGCACTTGTTTTCTCAATAGGCTGTTAACATTACGAAAAAGAAAGGGGGTCGCCTTGAATGAAACGGTTTCTTCCTGTACCGTGACTGGGAATTCTCCGAAAATCCGTCCGCCGTCAGCGGTCCGGACATTCGGATAACCCTCATCATCGTGTGAGTGACTATGGAACGCAGATCGTTTCTCAAGTTGTCATGCGGGCTGGGCGCGGGAATCCTGCTCTCCAGCCTTGGCGTGAGTGTGCTTCCCATCGAAGCCTTTGCTCAGGAACTGACCAAATACGACCGGATCAAAACCGCCAAACAGTCCACCTCCATCTGCTGCTACTGCGCGGTGGGGTGTGGGCTTTTGTGCAGCACCGATACGAAGACCGGCAAGATCATCAATATCGAAGGCGACCCCGAACATCCCATCAATGAAGGCTCGCTGTGCGCCAAGGGCGCGGGCATCTACCAGACCACGGCCGCCAACGACCGCCGCCTGGACAAGGTGCTGTACCGCGCGCCCTACGGCGACAAGTGGGAGGAAAAGGATTGGGATTTCGCCATCGATCGCATCGCGCGGCACCTCAAGGAAGAGCGTGACGCCGGCTTCGTCAAGAAGAATGCCAAAGGCCAGACCGTCAACCGTGTCGAGTCCGTTGCCCATCTGGGCAGCTCCAACGTCGACAGCGAAGAGTGCTGGTCCATGGCCGTCTTCGCCCGCTCCTACGGCCTGGTGTACATCGATCACCAGGCCCGGGTCTGACACGGCCCCACTGTACCGGCTCTGGCAGAGTCGTTCGGACGCGGCGCGATGACGAATCACTGGATCGATCTCCAGCACAGTGATTGTATTCTCATTCAAGGCAGCAATGCAGCTGAAAACCACCCGATCTCGTTCAAATGGGTGCTCAAGGCAAAGGACAAGGGGGCCGAAGTCATCCACGTCGATCCCCGTTTCACCCGCACGTCGGCACGCTCAAGCATGTACGCCCCGCTTCGCTCGGGCACGGACATCGCGTTCCTCGGCGGCATGATCAAGTATATCCTCGATCATGATCTCTATTTTAAGGATTACGTACTGAGCTACACGAACGCCGCGTTCCTCGTGAACCCCAAGTTCTCGTTCAACGACGGCCTGTTCTCCGGCTACGACGCGCAGAAACACGCCTACGACAAGTCCTCGTGGTCTTTCCAAAAGGACGACAAGGGGCTGATCAAGCGCGACGATACGCTGAAGGACCCGCACTGCGTCTTCCAGCTGATGAAGAAGCATTATGACCGGTACGATCTGAAGAAGGTTTCCTCGATCACGGGGACGTCCGAGGCGGATCTGCTGGCCGTGTACAAGGCCTTCGCCGCAACCGGCAAGCCGGACAAGGCCGGGACCATCATGTATGCCCTCGGCCAGTGCCACCATTCCGTGGCCGTGCAGAACATCCGTACGATGACCATCGTGCAGCTCCTGCTCGGCAACATCGGCATCTGCGGCGGCGGCATCAACGCCCTGCGCGGCGAGCCCAACGTGCAGGGGTCCACCGACCACGCCCTGCTGTCGCATTACCTGCCCGGCTACCTCAAGGCTCCCAAGGCTTCGTGGCAGACGCTGGAGCAGTACATCGCGGGCACCACGCCCCAGACGGCGAACCCGCAGTCCCTGAACTGGATGAGCAATACCGGCAAGTACGCCACCAGCCTGATGCGGGCCTTCTATCCCGAAGGCGGGACGCCCGAAAACGGCTTTGGCTATGACTATCTGCCGAAGCTCGACGACGGGCAGGACGCCTCGGTCATGACCATGATCGACGCCATGTATGCGGGCAAGATCAAGGGCCTCACCTGTGTGGGCCAGAACCCCGCGTGCAGCCTCCCGAACTCCAATAAGGTCCGGAAGGCGTTGCAGAACCTTGACTGGATGGTCCACGTCAATATCTTCGACAACGAGACGGCGTCCTTCTGGAAGAGCCCCGGCCTCGATCCCAAGAAGGTGAAGACCGAATGCTTCCTGCTGCCCGTAACCGCCTCGGTGGAAAAGGAAGGCAGTCAGGCCAACTCCGGACGCTGGATGCAGTGGAAGTATGCCGCCGCCGAAGGCCCCGGCGACGCCATCTCCACGGGCGACGTGTTCTGGCGCGTCATGAGCAAGCTCAAGGAGCTGTACGCCAAGGACGGCGGCACGTTCCCCGAGCCGATTCTGGCGGCGAACACCGACTTCGTGGACGGCAAGGGCCGCTACGATCCCGAGCGGGTGGCGAAGTACATCAACGGCTACTTCCTCAAGGACGTGACCATCAACGGCGTGGAATACAAGAAGGGCGAATGCGTGCCCGGCTTCCCGCTGTTGCAGGCCGACGGCTCGACCTCGTGCGGCAACTGGATCTGTTCCGGCAGCTTCACCCGCGCGGGCGAAAACCTCATGAAGCGGCGCAAGAAGGTCGACCCCACCGGGCTCGGCCTCTATCCCGAATGGTCCTACTCGTGGCCGGTCAACCGCCGCGTCATCTACAACCGCGCTTCCGTGGACCCGCAGGGCAAGCCGTGGAATCCGAAAAAGGCGCTGGTGCAGTGGAAGGACGGGCAATGGATCGGCGACGTGCCGGACGGTCCGGCCCCGCCGCTGGCCATGCAGGGCGGCAAGCTGCCGTTCATCATGCAGCCGGAGGGCCTCGGCGCCCTGTACGGCCCCGGACTGGCCGAAGGCCCGTTCCCGGAACATTACGAGCCGATGGAAAGCCCCTTCAAGAAGAACATCATGTCCGCCCAGCGGGTCAACCCGGCCCTCCATAGCTTCGGCAAGGACATGAACCCGATCGCCAACGCATCGCCCGACTTCCCGCTGGTGATGACCACGTACTCCTGCACCGAACACTGGTGCACGGGCGCGTTCACCCGCTGGCAGCCGTGGCTCGTCGAAGCGCAGCCGCAGGCGTATGTGGAGATCAGCGAGGAGCTGGCGAAGGAAAAGGGCATTGCCAACGGGGAAAAGGTCCGCATCTCCTCGGCGCGCGGCACGGTCGACGCCGTGGCGATGGTCACGGTGCGCCTCACGCCCTTCAAGTGTGGCGGCAAAACCGTGCATCAGGTGGGCATGACCTTCAACTACGGCTGGCTGCAGCCCAAGGAATGCGGCGACACGGCAAACCTGCTCAGTCCCATGGTCGGTGACGCGAACAGCATGACGCCCGAATACAAGGCGTTCATGGTCAACATCGACAAAATCAAGGCTTAGGAGGGAAGGCCATGTCCGACGGAAAGACTATTCTCGTTGACGTATCCCGCTGCACCGGGTGCCGCGGCTGTCAGGTGGCCTGCAAGCAGTGGAACGAGCTGCCCGCTACCGATACCGTGCAGACCGGTTCCTACCAGAACCCGCCCGATATGAACGGCGATACCTACAAAATCGTCCGGTTCCGCGAAGGGCGGCATGAAAACGGCAAACCCTACTGGAACTTCTTCACCGACATGTGCCGCCACTGCGTGAACCCGCCGTGCGTGCTCGCCGCCGATGAGGGGACCATGATTCATGACGAGGCCACCGGCGCGGTGGTGTATACGGAAAAGACCGCCGAGAACGATTTCGACGTGCTTCTCGACGCCTGTCCGTACCGCATCCCCCGCAAGAATGAAAAGACCGGGGCCATCGTGAAGTGTACCATGTGCATCGACAGGATCAGTGCGGGCGGCATTCCCGCGTGCGTGCAGTCCTGTCCCACCGGAGCCATGCGCTTCGGGGAACGCGCCGCCATGCTTGAACTCGCGCACAAGCGTGTGGAGGAGCTGAAGAAGGAGCAGCAGGAGGCACTGGAACAATATTCGCAGAATCTGCAGAAAAAGTTCGCTAAATAGAAACTCTTGCTCTTTTCCGGCCCGCGTGTATTGCGGAAGCCGGTGTAAAAAACCGCCCGGGAATAACCCGGGCGGTTTTGCAATGTCATGGAAGGTCTCCGGTGCTCAAGCGGAGTTTATCCAATGACGAGGAATTTTTCAGCCTTGGTGCCGCAGAGGGGGCAGGCTTCCACACCTTCCAGAGATTTGAAGGTGTCCCCGCACACAAGGCAGATCCAGTATTGTCCGGGCAGGGCGCTGGTGTCTCCGTTTTCCAGGGCCTGGAGGGCGGCTGCGTAAAATTC
>OWIW01000203.1_pt1 | contig 48663 bp, 76 predicted proteins | sample 2433821 | NCBI WGS metagenome assembly OWIW01 (sample SAMN05065751, study PRJEB22554) | human gut metagenome | biome: ENVO:2100002; feature: ENVO:00000062; material: ENVO:00002003 | host: Homo sapiens | place: USA | reverse complement strand
CGAGATTAGCGAGTGTCTCGTGGGCTCGGAGATGTGTATAAGAGACAGTTGTAATGCTCCGCCAAATCTTCAAGGCTGTCATGCTTGGTCACATAGCCCGCACCGGCGTTCTTTTCCATGCGGTGCTTGTTTTCCACCAGTTCGTAGGCATCACCGTCAAGAATGGACAAGGGCATCCGGCGCCCGTTGGAGGCCAATACCTTGCTTGCGGCGTGGAAGATAGCCACACGATCCGCGCTTTCGCTCACGAACCGCTTGCCCGTGGCAGGGTCGATCATCATGCCGAGCGGCTGCTCGTCCGTGCACGGGAAGGCCGGGCGGTACAGCGTGCCGTTGATCATGCGGGCCCCGGCGGCGGCAAGCATACGATACCCGGAAGCCGTCGCGCCGGGATGCTCGGTCGTGAACGCGCCGTCAAACTGCGGCAGTTCCTGCGACCGGAAGGCGCGATCCGCCTCAAAGCCGCCGGTACAGCAGATTACGCCCCGTTTCGCCCGGTAGCGCACGGGCGTCCCGCCCTTGTTCTCGAGATCGTCCGATTTGAGCCGCGTATTGAAATGGTAATCCGTACGCGCCGCAACGCCTTCGACCCGTCCATCACGATCGAGCAGCAACCGGTCGACCTTACAGCACAAGATGAGCTGGCCGCCCATCTTAAGATAGCTTTCGCGCAGGGGAGCCAATAGACCCGTCGCGCCGTTGTAGTCGGGCTGAAGCAGGCGCTTGGCGGTCATGCCGCCGGGCATCATCAAGGTATCCTTGAATTTCGCGCCGTGTTTGACAATAAAATCGAATGCCTCGACGCCGTTGCTCACGAGGGTCTTCGTCAGCTCGGGATGACAGAAGCCTTTCCCGGCCTTGAGCAGATCCTTGAGCATGGCTTCGGGAGAGTCTTCAATGCATTGTGCCTTTTGGAGCGGGCTGCCGGGCACGGAGATGGTCCCGTTGCTGATAGCCGTGGAACCGCCGATCATGCCCATTTTTTCGAGCAGGGCCACGCGCTTGGCTCCGCTCTCAAGGGCCGACAGGCCCGCCACGAACGCGGCGAGGCCGCTGCCGATGACGATGACGTCGAAGGTCTCGGTCCAGTCGGCGTCCTTGGGTTTCCGGGGCTTGGCGAGGGCCGGAGCCGCCGCGAGACCGCACAGGGCCACTGCGCCCGTCTGGATAAAAGCTCTGCGTGTTTTCATAAGGACCTCCGAACAGCATTTCCCAACGCTCTAGAAAGAATAATCGCGGGTGTCAACAGAAAGCGCGCGTCCGAAAGCGGCCTTGCCGGGCGCGCCGGAGCCCATTCGAGAAAGATCCCCCAAAGGCAACGGCATGATCTGAGCATCAAAAGATTTTTTCCGTTCCGGCACGTCGCCCAACAATCCGCCGTGCCGCCTCGCACGTACCGGAAAACCAATGTTCCTGGCAAAAAATATACGGGCTTCGACATTTCCGGCATTCCGCAGTAGAACCGCTCTCGGGCGCTATTCCGGAAAACAGAGAAGAACGCCCTGCCCGAGCGAAAAGCCCCTCAAGGAACGACCAATGCGCAAACTGATCTTCTGCCTCTGCTGCCTGCTCTGGGCCATCCCGGCCTGTGCCGGCGATCTCGAATTGGATCTTGAATGTCTGCAAGAAGCCTACCCCGGATTCATCACGGGCACGGAAACCGACGACGCGGGGCATGTGTGGTTCCTCACCAAGAACGGCGGACGTCTCCTCTATAATGACGGGAAAATGAAAAGCCATGCGGAACTGCTGGAAAACGCGGATATTGAGGACGCCATGCGCCAGCCTTACCCGCTGGAACCCGAGCGCCCGGATTTCGCGCCCGATGAGGAGCCGGGGCGCATCCGCTGTTATCCTCTGCTCAAGGCTTTGTACGGGGCGGACCAGCGTTCCGTGGAACGGGGAATCGTCCGTACGCTGTTTGGCGGCAAGATCAAGGTGCGCCTTGCCGCCCCCGCCGCCGAAGCGTTCCAGCGCATCGACACGGCGTGGAGGCTCAGGCCCGCCGATCCCGAACTGAACAGCTATTTTTCGCCCATCTACGGCTATTTCTGGCGCGCCATCGCCAAAACGAACCGCCTGAGCCCGCACAGCTTCGGGATTGCGGTGGATCTCAATCCCGACAAGGGCCCGTATTGGCAATGGAGCAAACTCCGCCCGCATCCGTTGCAGAAGACCTTCCCCTCCGCCATCGTCTCACTCTTTGAGGACAACGGCTTCATCTGGGGCGGAAAGTGGGAACATTTCGACCTGATGCATTTCGAATACCGCCCCGAACTGATTATCAAGGCGAAAAAATTGCGGGCAAAGGCGAACGGGGAAAAGCCCGAAGACGCATCGTAGCACAGTGGCGCAATGAAAAAAGCGACCCGGCACTGTCCGCGCCTGATGCATGAAAAAGCCCGCTGCAACTGGAGCGGGCTTTCATTTTTCCTTTTTCCGATTTGCCTCAGATGGACACTCCATCTTACGCAGGGAGCGCAGGGGCCGTCCCGCCAGATCCCAAATGCCGAACCCCGTGCGGGCGTAGAGAAGCGCAAACACCAGGCACAGCACATTGAATAGCAGCAGGGCATGAATTCCCACGCCGAGACACCGAGCACGCCCATTCCGAACCCTCGCCGTACCTCTCTTCCAAAGAGACGGCGAGGGTTGTTTTCATCCCTGCGGACGCGACGCCCCCTAGATTCCGGGAAAATTTTTTCCCAAAGGACAACATCCTTGAAACGGGTAGGATTTCAAAATCAATCCGCTCCGCGATCTGGCGATTGCCTTTCGGATCGGGTATGGCGTACACATGGCCCACATGCACCGCGGCACCCTGCCTCCAAAACACACGCCTAGGAAGAAACGATGGACCCTCAGAAACTGGTAGAGCATTTCAGCATGTCCCCGCATCCTGAAGGCGGTTTTTTCGCCGAAACATATCGCAGCCAAGGAGCGATCCCCTCCGAAGCCCTGCCCGGTTTCGGAGGGATGCGGAACTTCTCCACGGGCATCCTGTTCCTCCTGCGCCGGGGAGAATATTCCCATCTGCACCGGCTGAAACAGGACGAGATGTGGCATTTTTATCTCGGAGCGCCCCTGCGGCTGGCGATAGTCAGGCCGGACGGGACCGCAGAAGAAGTCCTTTTGGGGCAGGATGTACTCAACGGCCAGTATCTCCAATACACCGTCCCGGGCGGCTGTTGGTTCGGCGCTACTCCGGCGGAAGGCTCCGATTTTGCGCTTGTGGGCTGTACCGTGGCTCCGGGATTTGATTTTGCGGATTTTGAAATGGCCGATCCCGACGTTCTGGGGCAGACCTTTCCCCACGCCGCCGGGCTGGTACGTGAATTCTGTTAGAGTAAGAGAGCGTTAGGATGGAGTCGAACATGTCCAAACAGTATGTGGTCAGCGCGTGTCTGGCGGGTGAATCCTGCCGGTATGACGGAGGCTGCTCTCCTTGTCCGGCGGTACAAGCGCTGGTCCGCACGGGGCAGGCCCTGCCGGTGTGCCCGGAAGTCCTCGGGGGGCTTCCGACGCCGCGCGTGCCCTCGGAAATCAGGGACGGGCGTGTTGTCGCCAAGGATGGAACGGACGTGACCGGTGCCTTTATCCGTGGGGCGGAGGAAGCTTTGCGGCTGGCGTTGGAAAACGGCTGCACAGCGGCGATCCTCAAGGCGCGGTCGCCCTCCTGCGGATCCGGGGAAATCTACGACGGCTCCTTTACCGGAACCCGCGTGCCCGGCGAAGGCGTTTTCGCCCGCATGGCCCGTGAGGCAGGACTCGAAATCTGGAGTGAAGAAACGTTCACCGAAGGAAGATAGCTTTTACAATCAATACATTGTTTTTATTAATTATGTAATTGTTTTTCTGCACCATTCCGCACCAAATTGGTGCAATCAGGAGGCATGTAACTGCACGCCGTTGGGATGATGCCAGCGCATGAGTGTAGAATATCCCTGTTGTGGTGATGTTCTTGTGCCCAAGTTGCGCGGCCACTGCTGCGATATCCACCCCATTTGCCAGCATTTCAGAAGCAGCAATATGCCGTAACGCGTACATAGGCATATAACTACGCCGATTTTTTTTACATGCTCTATCCCATGACTTGTGGTACATGGAGGGGGTCACTGCCGTGCCTTTTCTCCCACGGCAAACGAGGGTTTTCCCAGCTGCCATGTCTGACTTGAACCGTAGCCACGCTTCGGCAAGATATGCCCCTGGCGGGAATACAAGTTTTGTAGTACAAACTTTCGGCATGTAAACACACACGGTTCTAGCCTTCCAGTCGAATGCCGACCACTCGAGACGGAAAAGTTCGGATATGCCGGGGCGCAGACATAGGGCAATGGCGGTTTGGGCTGCCCATTGAAGCCACGGCGGGAGCACAGGAAAGAGTTTGTGGAAGTCTTCCAGCGTTCCCGTCCGTGGCTTGTTTTTTGCGCCTAGGAGTTGCCGATATTTCCCCCAAGGATTCTCGTGGAGCAAATCCTGTTCGACGCACCAATTGATTGCAGCCTTGAGTTTTGAAACGTAGGAGTTGATGCTTGTCATAGTCAGACCATCATTCCTGCACCTCTCGCGCACATTTTCGAGGTCACGACGTGTCAATGTGTCAACAAAACGGTCGGCAATAAACTCCGCTGGACCTTCCCGGTGATAGCCGTTTTGCCTGTTGGCCACAGACCAAAAACTCGTACGTTGCTATGGTTTTTTCGGCGTACTCAGTGTTCTTCAAGTACACCAGCACCGCCTCCAACAGCGTCAGGCGCGTGTTTTCCACCTTATCATATTGGCAATCCGCATCGAACTGCCGGGCCTCTTCATCAGTACGGAAAGAGCGCTGTTTCCAGCGCCCTTCTTCATCCTTGAACTTAACGACAAATCTGCCGTCACCGCGCTTTGCTACGCTCATGAGAACCTCTCTTCAAGCCAGCAAAAAGCGCCTTCCCTGATTCTGGGGATAGCGTATCGCGGGAAGATTTTCTAGTCCCTTGGTTGAGTTCGAGCAGTTCGAGAAACCGTTGGTAGAGACGTTGGTCTTCAATCTCTAACTCCCGACGCCGCTGTACGATTGAGCGAATTTCCGAGATTGTCGTTTCCATCCTTTCTCCTTTCTTTTCTACGCGGCCCGCTCATACACCCGCGTCCCGATTTCGGCTATCTGCGGGTCGACCTTTTCGAGCGCATTGCACAGCGTGGTCAGCGTCTTGAGCAGGTTGTGCCAGTGAAGGCCCCGGAAGTAGGCGGGGCAGGTGTTCCGGGCGTCTTCGAGGAAAGTGAGCCCGGCCCAGACACCAGAGGCCCATTTCTCCCATTTCGCGCCCTCATCGGTTTCAGCGAGTGCAGAATCGACGTGTTCCGCGAGGATATGGAACTTCCTGCCGAGGTCCCGCTTTGCGCCGGCAGACAACCTGCGCTGGACATCATCGCTACACCGTTCGATCCAGCGGTCGACCTTCTCGACCTGCCTGCCAAGGTCACCAAGCTGAGGAAGAGTCTCGGGCTTGAGGAGGGATATGGCCACGGTGATCATGGACAGGGCCAGAACGCAGCGAGTATGCTGGATGGCCTCAGGTGCGTAAGGGATTACGGGGTGGATGGGTCTACGCATTTTCATTCTCCTACAACAAGGTTCCTTGCGCCTGGACGCCGCCAAAGATGACGACAAGTTCGTCGTCGACCTTCTTTTCGAATTCCTTGGCGCGGGACAGGTTGGCTTTGTCCCGCGTGTCGAAGTAGCGTTTCTGGGCCGCCCGCATGTCGCGGACGAGGATGGCGAAACGGAAAGTCTTCTCAGACATGGAGTCCTCCAGAAAAAGGAAAAGCCCCTGTTCGGGGCTATATGAAGAATGTAGGCTGTAATTTTGCAGGTATCCAACTCCGCTTTGTAGTTTTGTTTTTCTGTCATCGTAAGGGGCCCAAAACTTCCAAATTATATTTTCTCAGGCAATCCAACACAAGGTGTAGCTGAAATTCTCGACTATAGCCAGTAACTGTAACAGGAATGCAGTAACGCTCCAGCCAGCTCATGAAAAAATTATTAGAACAAAGCTGATTCCAGTTATGAAGTTTTGGGTCTTTTGCAGCTTGCAAGAGGGCATATCGAAAGACCTCGAATGCTCTTTTTTGATCGGGATTCTGATCTTGTAAATCTTCAGATGTCATCCCTTTAATATCATCTAGAGTATATGCCATTGCTATTTGAGGAAAGGCGACAGTATCTTGAAAATAAGAATAAATTCTTTGTATTACATCTGTTTTGAATAGATACAATCCTAAGTCTGCATCATCATTTTTTTGGAAAATCGTGAAACCAGAACCAAATCCAATTTGCTTACTTTCTTCGTCTGACACACAAAATAAAGGAGTAAAACCATAAAATCGATAAATGGCGTAATCATATTCTCTATTAGTTCTTTTTTCCGCCAGTGTTTCAGCAAACAAGCCACCACGTCTTAGATGCGACCAAATTTTTTCGTACGGATACTCCTTGATGCCTTCAATCCCTGCATAATCCTTGCACAGTGCGACATCATACAGACAATGACTAGGAAACTTTATTTGTTCTGTTCTGCAAATATGGAAAGAAAGAGTAGCCTTTTGCCATTCATTAAAAGAAAGTCTATATTGCTTTTTTATAATCGATATAACGTAGGGGGAAGTGGGGATAATAAAGGCAGCGGATGAATCGTCCACTGCGTCGCAACGATAGAAAAAGCCTTTCATACGCTCTGGTCCTGAGCCTGCGAGATACCCCCCATGCTGGACTTCAAGTGGACAGGGATCAATGAGATCGAAATGTGCGCAGAATTCCCAGAAAAGATGTACGGAGCAACACACATCATTTCCACTGCCGGGATAAAGAAGAGAACCTCTTTGCCTTCCCTTGAGTAAATCTTTGAGCCTATCCCGTACTTTACTGAGAGGAAGATCCTGTACCACATGTTCTTGGCACATTTGGGTCATGGCTTCTCCTTTAATGGATATGATGAGGCTACAAATGAGCGTCCGGATAACCCAGTATCCTTATCCAAGGATACTGGGTTATTTCCCTATTCGTCAATCAAGCAAAGGTGGTTTCGTTTTTTGCCGTGAGGTTCGCGGACATCCGCACAGGGGGCAGGCCGCGAACTTGTGGCTTGTGCCGCACTTGGGGCATTCCGTCGGCGGTTTGCCGCCGGATGTTTTCAGACCCTTGCAGGCGGCGTTGATGCGGGCAAAGTTCTTTGCCTTGCGCTTGCCCGTCCATTCCGGGCGGTTCGGGTTTTCGTAGCCGGGCATGGTCAGCCTCCACAGCAGCCGTAGCGGTCGGGGCAGGTACGGCACGCAGAACAGATACGGCATGTTTCCTCATAGGGGCATACCTTCCCGTCAGTTTTTCCGTCTTGCCATTTGGGGCATTCTTCGCCCGTACACTTTTCGTATTCGATGACCTCGCAGTTGATCTGGACACCGTTGACATGGTGCTCATAGATTTTGGCCGTCGGCATCAGTGGGCAATGCTGTTTTTTCGCCATGCGTCTGGTCAGCACGGCATTCCCTCCTTCGGGGCATCCTTCCATGTCCAGCGGTCCTCTTCGCCGCCGTGTCCGGGATCGGGGTTCAGGCTGCACCCGCCGCAGGGGAAGCCGTCCACGGTGCTGGTGACGTGGGCGCGGGTCTTGCACCCGCGGCGCGGCTCCCAGTTGTCGGCATCGCCGCCGTTTGCCTGTGCGCAGGCCATGCAGGGCTCGGCCTTTGCCGTTGTCCGCGGGCTTGTCCGGGGTAACGAGTTCAAGGCGGTGCTGCCGCTCCTCGGCGGTCATCGGGCGTCGGCTGATTTCCTTGCCCGTCGCGGAATCGCACCACACGACCTCCATCGTCGTCCGATCTTCAAAGCGGTCGCAGGAGACGGTTTCAAACCGTTTGCCGGAGCGGTATTCCGGCTGCGTGGATTCCCATTCCCGTTTCGTCATCCTTCAGGCGCTGCTTGAAGCCGGATTCCGGCGCATTGAGCTGGCTCCGACATGGATTCATGCGGACAACGACCCGGACAAGCCCCGCGACGTGGCCTTTTACCAGCATGGAGGCAAGTACTGATGGAAGCGACCGTGATTGATTTCATCCTTTCGACCTTGATGAGCCTTTCCGCGCAGTACCCCGACGCGGCGTGGATCGTGACCGCCCTGAGCGTGGTCATGACCGTGTGCGGCCTGTGCGCCGTAGCCACCGTCTGGATGCCCGTGCCCAAGGAACTGACCGGGCTTTATGCCGTCTCCTACCGCTGGGCCCATGCCCTTGCCGCGCACTTCGGGCAGAACAGGGGCGCCGTGGCGGACGGCAAGTCCGAAACCGTGAAGGCCGAAGTCAAGGCCGTGACGGGGAAGTGATGTGCGGGCCGTCCTTGAGTTCCTTTCATCGCTCGCCGGGCTCCTCAAGCTGTGGCTGCGTCAACGGTACGGTGAACGCCGCGAGGCTGATCGCACTGCTGTTCGTGATGATGCTGGCGGCGAGTGGGTGCGCTCGATGGGCGGAACCGACAGCCGCGACAAGCCCGGCTCCGCTGACGCCGGGGGCCGTCGTGACGGGTGAGTGGTCCTACTCCTACCGGGGCGAGACGTTCACCGAGCCAGGCGAGTGGGTGCACCTGCCCGCAGGCGAGGCCGGGAACTTGCTTCTGTGGATCAAGAGCGTTGAGGAGGCGCAATGAGCGACGACATGCAGATGTTGCGGGATCTCGGCGAAGTGAAGGCCGAACTGTCTGCGGTCAAGGCCGAACTTGCCGGACTGCGCGAGCGTATCGACGATGTGGTCATTTCAAACCTGCGTGACCACGGCAAGCGCATGTCCATGCTCGAAACCCGCGTTGCCGCGCTTGAAGCCGCCGAAAACCGCCGGGCCGGGGGCATGGCCGCACTCGTGGCTGTAGCGGCTGCGGCAGGAGCGGCCGGGAACGTCCTTTCGCGCTGGATCGCGGGATAAGCGGCTCACATATTTCGGCTGAGGTAATCCCCAATTTTGGGAAACGATGTCATGGAAAGGAGCAATACCATGCCCAAGATGAACCCCAATTCCACGGTATCCCGGATCAACAGCCTTACCGGTGCTGGCCGCCGCATTGCCCGGAACCGGAACTACGCCGTCGGCAATCAGGCCCGCGCCATGCGTTCCGCTGCCGTATTCAAGACGCAGATGTCGCCCACGCGGTTCAAGCGCGCCACCGGGACAGGCGGCCACTGATGTCGACCCGCCCGCTTTTCGCACCGTCGAAACGGCGGCGGCCACCACCGACAGCGTCCTTGTCTCCTTCTCCGGGGGCAAAGATTCCGTCGTCACGCTGGACTTGTGCGTGAAGCACTTCCGGCATGTGGAGGGCTTCTTCATGTACTACGTGAAGGGGCTCTCCTTCCAGGAACAGATCTGCCGCTACTATGAGGACAGGTACGGGCTTCCCATCCATCGGGTGCCCCACTTCGAGCTTTCGCAGTTCCTCCGCTACGGCCTGTACCGCCCCACGGACTTCTCCGTGCCCGTCGTCAGCATCAGGGACGTCTACAACTACCTGCGGCTGAACACCGACATCTGGTGGATTGCGGCCGGGGAACGGATTGCGGACTCGGTATGGCGCCGGGCCATCATCAAGTCATCGGGAACCATCGACGAAAAGCGGGGGCGCATCTATCCCGTGGCGGAATGGAGGAAAGAGGACGTGGTCGCCTACATCCGGCAGAACAAGCTCAAGGTCGGCGTAGAGTCACGCAAGCTCGGCTTTTCGTTCGGCTCGTTACAGGCACGGGAAGTCATTCCGGTGAAGCGGCATTTCCCCGCGGACTTTGCCAGAATCAGGGCGTGCTTCCCCTTCGTCGAAGCGGGGATCATCCACCATCAGCTCAAGGAGGAACCCCATGAGCGGGAAACTCAGCAAGTACCAGAAGTTTGAAGTCGAGGTCATCAGCCGGGGCGAGATCCATGGAGCGGATTACAACCCGCGCGTCATTTCAGAAGACGCCCGCAAGCGGCTCAAGAGGATGCTGGCGAAGCACGGCCTTGTCCAGCCGCTTGTGTGGAACCGGAGGACCGGCAATCTCGTTTCGGGACATCAGCGGCTTTCACAGCTCGATCAGCTTGAGCGCTCCCAAGACTACGACCTGCAGGTATCCGTGGTGGACGTCGACGAGCGAGAAGAGAAGATCCTGAATGTCCAGCTCAACAACCCCTCCATGCAGGGCGACTGGGATATGGACAAGCTGAACGGGCTGGCTGGCGAAAACGGCATCGATCCTGAAGAGTTCGGGTTCTCCTCCGGCGACATCTCCGTCATGTTCGACGGCGACATGGGCGGGGCCTTCTCCGATACTGAAGAAGTGGCCGAAGCCAAGGATACCCTGCGCGAAATCAAGGAGCACCGGGCGGAATCGACAGAGAAGATGAAACGGGAGGCCAGCGGCGAGTTCTATTTCACCGTCGTCTGCGAAAACGAAGGCCAGAAGAAAGCCATGCTCAAGGCTCTGGGCGTCCCCCATTGGGAAGCTTTTGTGCATGGCTCTCAACTGGCCGGGCTGTTGGGCGTCTAGACGAGCCCCTGCTGCTCAAGGAATTCTTCCAGCGTCAGCGGGTCGTCTTCGTCTTTCCAGCGCAGCCCCTGCTGATACATATAGTCGCAATGATCCTCATACCCATCCGGCAGGCGCTTCAAGAGGTCGTCGTCCACCTCGAAGAAGTTGAGCTTACCCTTCACCGGGAAGGGGATGACCTCGTAGAGCGGTTTGACATGCCAGGCAAAGCCCTTGAGCGCGTCCTCCACATCGTCGTCGAACAGCATGGCCGCAGGCACGTCGGCCTCGGTCATGGGGCGCACATCGACCAGTTCGACCACCCCGAGTCCCATCCCGCCGGGGGCGATGAGCCCGTCGTTGATCGGGTAATCCCCCTTGCTCGAACAGATCAACAGCGGCCCACGGTAGTTGCAGCGCCACGTCCGGCACTCCACAGATTTTCCTCCGCCGGCGAGAAACGAAGCCCAGGGCTGCCTGACAGAAATAGCTTTCATACGCGACTCCTCTTTTGAGTTTTGCGCCAGTATAGCATCCCGTCGCGGCGATGCAACGAAAAAAGCAAAGGAACGACCCCGTGCAATGCACAGCCAAATCGAAACGCTCAGGCGAGCAATGCAGGAACCATGCGGTAAAGGGAAAAACAAAGTGCCGTATTCATGGAGGTGCGAACGACGGCCCTCCAAAGGGCAATAAAAACGCACTGAAACACGGCGCATATGAGGCCATATCGCTGGAAACCATGACGGAAGAGGAAATCGCCTACGCCAATGCGGTCACGCTGAATCCGTGCGAAACCCTCCGCGAGCAGCTCAAGACGCTCCGCGTCAAGGAAGCGCGCATCGCCAAACGCCTGAAAAAGGCCAAGGACGACATGGAAAACGTGGGCAGGGACGACGGGACGGGCAGGAAGATCCCCGCAATGGTGGTGCTGACGGGGACGCAGGGCAAACAGGTCGATGCCGAGGGGCGCGAGTCCACATCCCTTTCCACGGCCTCCGAAACGCAGGAGATGCACTACCTGCGGCTGGACGCTGCCCATTCGATGGTCCTCGAACAGATCCGCCGGGTTTCGGACAGCCTCGCCCGGATGGAAGGCGAAGGCGGCGAGGAAAGCAGGAACGGGGTTGCCATCGTCCTCGATTTGGGCGGCGGGAGGAAACATGAAGGCGACGGTAACTGACGGCATCCCCGTCCCCGTCTACCACGCGGAACCCACGCTTGCGCGGTTCCATGCCAGCGACGCCTTTTTCCGTGGAGTCCGCGGGCCTCTGGGCTCCGGGAAATCCGTCGGCTGCTGCGCCGAGGTCATGTCCCGTATCCTCCGCCAGAAGGCGTTCATGGGGCTCAGGCGATCGCGGTGGGCAATCATCCGCAACACCTACGGCGAACTGAAGACCACCACGATCAAGACATGGATGGACTGGTATGGGGCGGTAACGAAAATCTCCTACGGGCATCCCATCATGGGCCTCATGAATATGCCGCTTGAGGACGGGACGAGCGTACAGGCCGAGCTTGTCTTCATCAGCCTTGACCGCCCGGATCATGTCAAGAAACTCAAGTCCCTTGAGCTGACGGGCGTATGGCTGAACGAAGCCAGCGAGCTGCCGGAAGAAGTCCTGCAAATGGCGACCGGGCGCGTGAACCGCTATCCGAGCAAGATGCAGGGCGGGTTCTCGTGGACGGGCATCATTGCGGATACGAACTCCTGCAACGTCGACAACTGGTGGTACAGGCTCGCCGAGGAGGAACGCCCGGAAGGGTATGACTTCTTCGCCCAGCCCCCAGCCCTTCTCGTTGAAAAGGATGCCGAGGGAAAGCTCCTGTACCGGGAAAACCCGGAAGCGGAGAACATCGAAAACCACAGCGCAGGGTACGGCTATTACTTCCTCCAGCTTCCCGGAAAGCACAAGGAATGGGTCAACGTCTACGTCATGAACAGGTACGGGAGCAGCAACCCCGGAAACCTCGTCTACCCGGAATACGGCGACGGGAACCTGACGGGCGTCGCCTTCGATCCCGGCAGAGACGTCATATGGACCCACGACTTCAACTTCACGCCGCTTTCCTCCGTAATCCTCCAGACGGACAAGGACGGAAACGTCTATGCCGTCGACGAAGTCGTGCTCTCTTCCGCCGTGGCGAAACAGGCGGCCGTCGAGTTCTGCGTACGGTACGCGGGATTCAGAGGCATCGTTTACCTCTACGGAGACGCCAGCGGGCATGTGGGCGAAAAGCACGGGCACGCGAGCGACTACGTAACCCTCGAACAGGAGCTGAGGCGCAACGGGTTCCGGGTTCAACAGAAGGTACCCCGCACCAATCCCGCGATCAAGGACGGGCAAGCCAGCCTCAACGCCAAGATCTGCGACGCCATGAATACCCGCTCCTTTTTCGTCAACAAGGGGAAATGCCCGATGCTGCACAAGGGCCTTTCCACGCTGAAGCTCAAGGGCGGCAGCACGTTTCAGGAAGAGGACGCCGAGTACCAGCATATTACCACCGCCGTCCGGTATTACACGGCGGTCGAATTCCCCATCAAGAAACGCGACGTATTCTTCGGAAGCTCGCACGGATAAGGAGCGACAATGAACAGCAGTTACGAGCAGAAACACCCGCTGTACGCGGCATCCTTCACCAAGCGCCGGAAGGCGATGGACCTCTATGAGGGCGGGGAACGGATCGAGGGGAACAGGGCCTACCTGACGCGCCACACCTACGAATCGGACAAGCAATACGACATCCGCGCGAGCCGGGCCACCTACCGCAACTTCGCGGCCCCCATCGTGGATGTGTTCGCCAGTTTCATCAATGAAGGGCGTCCCGAACGCGCCATCCCCGACGCACTCCGTCCCATCGAGGCGGACGCCGACAGGTACGGCATGACCGCCGACGCCTTCTTTGCGGACGTGACCCGGCTCGCGGCGGCAGGCGGGGCGCGGTTCGTCATCGTGGACATGGAACAAAAGAAAGGGGAAACAGTGGCGGAGGACAGGGCCAGCGGTCGCCGTCCGGTGCCCTACTTCACCTCCATCAGCCCCGATGGCGTGTGGGACTGGGGGATGGACGCCAAGGGCCTCGCGTGGGCGGTCGTCCACAGCGAGGAGATGGAGCACCCCGCAGCCTTCGCCGCCCCGCTCCGCTACGAAACCCTGACCGTCTGGACGCGGGACTCGTGGACGCGCTACCGCCGCCCGATGAAGGACAAGGAAAACACCGAGTACGCCTTGGCCGGGGACGGCGAGCGCAAACACGGGCTCGGCGCCGTACCGCTGGTGCCGTTCCTGTTCGAGCCGACTTCCCCCATGACCGGGCTCCCCGCCACGGACGATGTCCTGTCCCTGATCCTGCGCATCTACAGGCGGGACTCGGAACTCGACAAGATGCTGTTCGACCGGGCCGTCCCTCTGCTCAATGTGGGCGGCGTAAGCCAGGAGCATTGGGACACGTTCGTGGTCGCCAGCTCCAACGCCCTCATGAGCACGGAACCGGGCGGCATCACCGCGCAGTATATAGAACCGTCGGGCACCGCGTTTCAGGCGCAGGCCGAAGCCCTTGCCCGCGACGAGGCCAGCGTGCGGGAAATCGCCCTCCGCATGGTGCGGCCGCAGTCCGCCGTGGGAGAGTCCGCCGAGTCCAAGGCCATCGACAAGACGCAGCTCGACACGCAGCTTGCCAGCTTCGCCCGGCGCAGCGGCAGCGCGGAAGCCCTCTGCTGGAAGCTCGCCGCCCGGTGGATTGGAGCGAAGGAGGACGGGATCGAGGCGAAGTACAACGAGTCGTATGATGTGGGTGAGGCGACGGTGAAGATCAAGGGACAGACGCCCGCGAAGGAAGGCCAAGGGTGACGCGAAAGCCCCGGCAGTGTGGGCTGACCGGGGCTTTCGCATCATGGAGGGTGATTATATCATCAAAGCGTGATGACTCGCTTACTTCCAATTTGGATCTTCCTTCAGTTGTTCCATCAGAAGAAATTGGATCGCCTTGTCCGGCTTGCCGATAAATATATAACGGGCATATTTACTCGGGGTATCTATTGCTTCAGGTACATCTTTCACTTCAACTATCATTCCCCAAGCTTTTTGAGATGAAGGCTGGTAGGCGCTGATAATGAAATTATTGCCGCAATCATGCGGTTTGCATTGCTGCCTAACAAGATATGTTTCACCATTGCACTGTACCATATTGGCCGTTCCAAGTGCCGTAAGGCCATGGAATATCCACTCAGGGAGATCCGCCCGGCTCTCGCCTTTCAGTGCCTGTTCCCATGCCTGGGCCTGTTTGTCGGATATGGACGAGGCATAGGCGCCGATGCTGGCCAAGAGCAGAATACCCAACACTGCAAAGGCTATGATCGTTTTCTTCACTTCTTTTCTCCTTCGATGATTGCCGGAGGTTTTGCTCAATCACCCTACGGCAAGACTGCACGTTGAAGATATATTTTTGGAATCGCCCGGGTGCAATATTCCTCAAAAATTATGAGCAAAGCGGTTCCGGAGGAGGCTCCTGTTCGGTTTCGCCTCCTTCTTGCTCTGAGGGATAACGCAAAAGAAGCCCCGAAGTCTATGATTGACCGGGGCTTCTTCTGTTACGCGTTATTTCTAGATGTCGTATGCGCACTGGGGGCACTGACGATCCAAGCCTTGTCCAGTACCTGCCCGTTCACGTACAGATGTCTGCTCCCTTACCCAACACCCCGGCCGTCCATTGCCTGCTTGGCTGCATAGTCCCCTATCCATCCACCAATGCTTCAATATAGCCACAGTTATCGACATAGCAGTTTTTCGTCTTCCCATAAGTGCAGGGGGACCGAAGTCGACGTCATGCCTGAATACACAACTTATGCTTTTGTCAAAATTGGACTTACGTACTTTATTAATTTGATATTATTAACTATTTTATACACTTCCGAGTTTCCTCTTGACAGAATTTTAGATTCATGATTTTTTACTAAAAAATTTGGTATACCAAAATAAAAACCATATGGAATTTAATATGACATCCCAATATAACGCCGCCAAAGATTGTGAAGAACAAGCTTATCTTCTGATAAAACAAGGACTTTTTGACGGCATCTATCCGCCCGGCTCGAGGCTTGTGGAACGACAGGTCGCGGAAAAATTCTCCCTGAGCCGAACACCTATCCGGGCGGCACTGCGCCAGCTTGAGCACGAGGGATTTTTGGAACGACAGGAAGGCCGAGGGTACAGCGTCCGGATTCTAGGCATCAGAGATGCCATCGAACTGCTGGACGTACGCGAGGCCATTGAGGGCATGGCAGCGCGCCTCGCTGCTCAGAATGGCACCGAGGAGCAACGCAAACGACTTATGGGCGTCATCGAGCGCATGGAACAGGATGAAAACGACGGAACCTGTTTCAATTACTATAAATTGTGTGGTGAACTTCATCAGATGATCTTTGAAATGAGCGGAAACCGCGTACTTGCCGACATGGCAGTGCGCATCAACGCCCAGTCAGCGGCATTTCACTACAAGACTCTGCTACTTTCCGAACGCGTACGTTCGTCCATCAGCGAACACAAAGAAATCGCCGAGGCCATCGTCAACGGCGACGCCGATGCTGCCGAATTCAAACTCCGCGAACATGTGCGCATGGTCAAACGTCTCGTTTCCCGTTTTGTCGAACAAGCTCCTCTGGGAGTCTTTTGATGCGGAAGGCTGTTTTCGAGCAGCCATGGGAAAACTTTTACCTGCCAACCTGTGTTGTAGAGGCCCGTTATGAAAAGATTTGGCGAAGCTGTCCTGTACACTCCCGGCCCCACGTCGGTTCCCTCCCGTATCCTCAACGCCTACTCCCGCCCCGTCCTACACCACCGTACGCCCACCTTTTCCGCGATCTTGGGGAGTTTCCTCAACAAAGCCCAATGGCTGCTCAATACACAACAGCCAGTCCTGCCGGTACACACTACAGGGCGCGGCGCGATGGAAGCGGCCATCTCCAATCTGTTGTCGCCAGGTGACGAGATCGTCGCTCTGTGCAACGGCAAATTCGCCAAGATGTTCGCAGATATCGCCGGGCGCTATGGCCTGACGGCCCATTGCGTGTGCACAGAATGGGACAAGATGCCGGATCTAGCCGAATTGGAAGCGACTCTTGCGGCCCACCCACAGGCCAAAGCCGTAACCATGTGCCACAACGAATCCACGACTGCCGTCACCATCGACATCAAGGCCGTATCCTCACTGGCGAAGGCGCATGGGATGCTCACCATCGTCGACGCGGTCAGTTCAGTGGGTTGCATCCGCATCGACTTTGACGACTGCGGAGCCGACGCCCTCGTTACTGCTTCACAAAAAGGCCTTATGTGCACAACGGGCATGGCGCTCGTCGTCCTGAGCGAAACCGGCTGGAAAGCCTGCGAAAACTCTACCCTCCCAAAGTACTACACGAACTTCAAGGACATCCGGAAAAACGTCCTCGCCGCCAATCCTGAAACCCCCGGCTCCACGCCCGTAACCGAAATCTACGGATTGGATGAGGCCGTCAGCATGATGCAGGAAGAAGGCCGGGACGCTCTCTTCGCCCGTCATGCCCGCGTTGCACGAGCCGTGCGCGCCATGTTGCGAGCACTCGGCATGGAGCTTTACCCGTTGAATATCCCCGAAGAGGCGCGTTCCAATTCGCTGACGGCGTTCGCCCCCCTTGAGGGTCTGACAGCGTCCGAAATCAAGAACGGCCTTCAGGAAGGCTTTGGCCTGAGCATCGCCGGAGGTATCGGAGAACTGAAAGGCAAGGTTCTGCGCATCGGACACATGGGACATTTCTATGATCGCGATGCCCTGACCCTCGCGGCCTGCCTTGAAGCCTTCCTGAAAGGAAAAGGCCTGTTGCGGCAGCCGGGGGCCGGAGTCGCCGCCTGCATGGACGCGCTGTTGCGCTGACGGAAACGACCCGGCGGTTCCGTCCATATGCGGAACCGCCAAACGGCGGAACCTGCTCACGGACGGAGGCCGACATGGCTGGACAGACTCTTGTTGAAAAAATGCTTTCGGCACATGCCGGGCGGACAGTCCGCGCCGGTGAGACGATCAACGCCACCGTTGACGTAGTTATGGCAACAGACGGATCCGGGCCACTGACCATTGACTTCTTTAACAAAATGGAGGGATGTTCCAGCTTCGATCCCCGGAACGTCCTTATGATCATGGATCACTACGTCCCATGCCCCAACGATAAGGTGGCCGGGCTGCACACCATGATGCGCGACTTCGCCAAGCAGGGCTTCGGCACCGTCCTCGATCTGGGCGAGGGCATCTGCCATCAGCTCCTTCCTGAAAAAGGGTACGTCCGTCCCGGTCGACTCATCGTAGGCGGTGACTCCCACTCGACCACCTACGGGGCTTTCAATGCCCTCGGTACGGGCGTGGGTTCCTCGGATCTTGCCGCTGCGATCATCGCCGGGGAGCTGTGGCTCCGGGTTCCTCCCACCATTGGCATACGCCTTTCCGGGGCGCTGCCCCCCTCCGTCTCAGCCAAGGATCTCGCACTGTGGATTGTCGGACACATCGGCGCCGAGGGCGGACGTTACAAAGCCATCGAATTTTATGGGGACGGACTTTCCGGCCTCGGCATGTCGCAACGGATGACGCTATGTAACCTCATGGTCGAAACTGGGGCCAAATTCGCGGTCATGCCGGGAGACGGCAAAACGGCCGAATGGTTCCAACGGTTAGGCATCGTTCCCGTAGCCTTCACCACACCCGATCCCGATGCGGCCTATGAAACTGTCATCGACATTGATCTGGCCTCTATCGAGCCCATGCTCGCCGCCCCTCACCGTGTGGACAACGTCAAACCCCTCACAGAATTGTCCGGCACCCCTATTTGCATGGGAGTGCTCGGTACATGCACCAATGGGCGGCTCGACGATCTGGAGGAAGCGCTTGCCGTTATGGGCAATCGCCCGCTGACTCCCGGTTTTCAGCTTCTGGTCATCCCGGCCTCGCGGACCATCTACGCCGAGGCTTCGCGGCGCGGCGTTCTTCCCGAACTGGCCCTGCGCGGCGCATTGATCCTGCCTCCCGGTTGTGGACCCTGCTGCGGCAGCAGCCCCGGTATTCCCGGCGACGGCTGGAACGTCCTTTCCACGGCGAACCGCAATTTCATCGGGCGTATGGGCAACGTCAATGCCTCAATCTATCTAGGCTCTCCTGCTTCGGTGGCCGCCGCTGCGGTGACCGGGTGCATCACGGATCCACGAACCCTCTGATTCTCCTTAATTGAGCCGGAAGCAAGGAGGCCCTCATGCGCTTTCAAGGGACGGCCCATGTGCTGGGCGACGACATCAACACGGACTACATCATCTCCTCCCGCCGTAAGCGAGATACATTGGATGCGGTATTCCTCAGCCGCTATCTCATGGAGGATCTGGATCCCTCCTTTGCCGCAAAGGTGAATGCGGGCGATATCCTCATCGCAGGTTCTAACTTCGGCTGTGGATCGGCCATGGAAATCGCCGCGCTGGTCATTAAGGCCGCAGGCATTCCGGTCGTGCTAGCCAAATCCTTTTCACGTTCGTTTTACAGGAACGGTGTAAACAACGGTCTTCTGCTCGTGGAGTGCGATACTGAGGGGATAGAGGAGGGAGGCAGTATCCGGGTCACAGCTGATGATAGCGGCATTGCGGTGCATGATCTTGTGAGTGGCCTTGTCCGGCACGCGCCCCCTCTCGCCGATGTGCAGAGGGAAATCCTCGCCGCCGGGGGGCTGGTCTCGCTCATGCTGCAACGTAAACACTCAGGCCATGGAGTTTCCTGATGTCTACAGAGTCCTTAAAACAAACAGGGGCCCCACCTCTGGGCGCCCCCAAGGAGGATGCCCCTTCCAACCGGCGACGCCTTGAAAGCTGGCAGGCGTCCCTTGTCGGTTTCATCTGCGTCGTGTGGGCGTCTTTTCACCTACTGGTCGCCTCCGGTTTTCTGATCCTGCCCCCAACCCAGTTGCGGGCCGTGCATCTCGGCGCGGCACTCGCCCTATGCTTCCTGCTGGTTCCCGGCAGCAAACGCTCCTCGCGAACTTCAGTTCCCATGCTCGACTGGTTGCTGATGCTCGTGGCGGCTGGGCTTATGGGATACATGTTTTTCCGATACGAAACGCTCATCCGCCTCGGCGGGCGCACGGAGCCGCAGGATATCTATATCGGGCTGGCCGGTATGCTCATCCTCTTTGAAGCGGCTCGGCGTACCATCAGCCCCGGCCTTGTGGTACTGGCGAGCATCGCCCTGCTCTACGTCTTCTTCGGTGAATACATCCCGGGTAGTATGGGCCATTCAGGTTTTACGCTCCGGCGCATCGTGCAGCACATTTTTCTATCTGGTGAGGGCGTCTTCGGCTTCGTGCTGGGCGTCTCTGCCGAAATCATCATCGTCTTCATCCTGTTCGGGGCCGTGCTGGAACGGGTGGGCATCGCCAGCTTCTTCAACGATCTAGCGAACTGCATCGCCGGGCGTGCCCGCGGGGGACCAGCCAAGATAGCAGTCATCTCCAGCGCCCTTATGGGGATGGTCAGCGGCGAAACTTCGGCCAACGTCGCGACGACGGGCGTTTTCACCATCCCCTTGATGAAGCGGATCGGTTATCCCCCGTATTTCGCCGGGGCCGTCGAATGCGTCGCCTCGTGCGGCGGGCAGATCCTACCGCCCATCATGGGGGCCACGGCTTTCGTCATAGCGGACGCTTTGGGCATCCCCTACGCCAAGCTCGCTCTGGCGGCCACGCTTCCGGCACTGCTCTACTTCGTCGGCGTGTATGCCACTGTGCATTTCCGCGCCGTCCACCTTGGATTGCGGGGGCTCTCCAAAGAGAATATCCCCCATCTGCTGCCCACGCTCAAAAAAATCTATCTGCTTCTGCCTCTGGCGGGCATCGTGATCATGCTCATGAACGATTACACGCCTACCGCCGCAGCCTTCTGGGGCGGCATTGTAGTCGCGATATGCATCACGTTCATGAAAAAGGAAAGCCGCCTCACCTTTGAAAAGATCGGGCAGCTCATGGCGAACGCCTGCCGTACGGGCATGACTCTCGCGATCGCCTGCGCCGTAGTCGGAACCATCGTGGGAACCGCATCCATGACGGGCGTCACCATGACCATCGCGGACGGCATTTTCAGCTTGGCGGGCGGGATGCTTTTCCCTGCCCTGATCCTCACCATGCTCGTGACTATCGTGCTCGGCATGGGCTTGCCCACCACAGCGGCCTATGTCCTTGCCGCCATCAGCGCCGCTCCGGTATTGCAACGCATGGGGCTGCCGGAGCTACCCACCCATCTGTTCGTCTTGTATTACGGTGCACTCTCCGCCCTCACGCCTCCCGTCTGCACAGGGGCCTACACGGCTGCAGGCCTTGCCGGGGCCAGCCCCACCAAGACGGGGTTTGCTTCCGTCCGTCTGGCCCTGTCGGGGTTCATCGTACCTATGTTGTTCCTATATGATCAGGAACTGGTACTGATGGGCGACTGGAAGGGCTTCGCTATCGTCGACGCGTTCGTCTCGGCAGCCGTTGGGCTGATCCTCATCAGTTCCGCCTTGGAGGGAGCACTGTTCGAACGCCTGAACCCACCGCTCCGTGCATTGATCGGGCTTGCCGGGCTGCTGATGGTCATCCCTGAACCGCTGACCAACTACTTCGGGTACGCCATCGCCGCCTTCGTAGTCGTCTATTGCTACAAGAATCGCAAGGAACCTGTCTTGCAACAAGCCGTCTAAAGAAAAACGGCGGAATCCCGTTTTCCGCCGTATCCATCAAGGGATTCATCTGTAAACAGGACGTTCGCGTCCGGAGGAGTTTCACATGAGCCACGTGAAGACCGTTCTTGCCGCCGTGCTGGTATCCGTCATGGCGCTCTCCGCTCCTGTCGGCGTTCAGGCGAAGACCAAGCTGACTCTCGGCACCGCAAGCATGGGAGGCAACTATTTCAACATGGGCGCGGCCATAGCCAAGGTGTTCAATGACAAGGCGACGGGCTATACCTTAACGGCTCAGGCCACCGGCGGTTCCGCTTTCAACCTGACCGCCATCGAGGATAAAGAACTGGATTTCGGCATCAGCCAAGGCCCTGCGGTCATGTCCGCGATCGCCGCCCAAACCGTGCCTTCCCTCCGCACCGTCGCCAACTACAACGGTACGCCGCAGCATGTCCTCGTCCGTACGGATGCCGGCATCAAGAGCCTGAAGGATCTGAAGGGCAAACGCATCGAACTCATCGCCGCAGGTGACGGCGTGGAAGTATGCAGCCGCAAGGTGGTTGAAGGTATCGGCCTCAACTGGGACGATGTGAAGCACGAATACAGCGGCAACCGCGTGCAGGCCTCCTCCCGCCTGAAAACTGGACAGGTGGACGCCATCATCGACGGCACCGGCGTCGGCGCAGCCTGGATTTCGGATATCCTGAAAAGCGGCAAGTTCCACCTGCTGGCCATGACGCAGGAAGAGATGGAGCAAATCATGAAGGCCAATCCCGAGTTTTCGGCCATGCCCATCCCCGCCAACAGCTACGGCGGGCAGGACGCTACTATCCCTACCGTGGGCAACTGGACGATCATCACCTGCTCCGCCGACCTGCCCGAAGAAGTTGTCTATAACCTGACGAAAATCTTCCATACCGAAAAGGATAAGCTGAAGGCCGCCCACGCCTTCTTCAAGGACATTGCCCCAGCGAATATCAAGGGGGCCGTCATCGCTCCCCTGCATCCCGGCGCCGAAAAGTTCTACAAAGAAGCCGGAGTCCTGTAACCCCATCCCGACGGCGTCTTTCCGCAAGGACGCCGCCGGACAAAGTGCCGGGCATGGCCCGGAGGAGAAGAACATGTCCATTGGCAACAGAGTCTATGTCAAGCGCCGCTTGCCCGACGCGTCCATTGTGGAGGCCTTCCGCAAACTGGCCGCAGCTCCTGTCGCGGACTGTATGGGGCGGCTATCCGCCATGCATCCCGAAATCCGGCTCATGTCCCCCCGTACGGGAAGACGTATGGTCGGCGTGGCGCTCACCGTAAAAAGCCGCTCTGGCGACAATCTCATGATCCACAAGGCGCTCAACATGGCACAGCCCGGCGATGTCATCGTCGTCGGCACGTCGGGTGACCGCAGCCGGGCCGTCATGGGTGAAGTGATGTTCTCCTATGCCAAATTCAAAAAGCTGGAAGGGCTGGTTATTGACGCCCCGATCCGCGACGTGGACTGCCTTGAGGAGCTCGGCCTACCCGTGTACGCCACCGGTACCACCCCCGGCGGCCCCTACAAGGAAGGCCCCGGCGAAATCAACGTTCCAATCTCTTGCGGCGGCGTGAGCATCCATCCTGGGGACATCATTCTCGCAGACAGCGATGGCATCATCGTAATCCCGTCCGCAGACGCGGCGGAACTACTCGGCATAGCACAGGCTTTTGCCGCCAAGGACGACGCCAAGACCTCCGCAGCGCTCAACGGAACCTGCGACCGTTCATGGGTCGATAAGGCACTTGAAGCTAAAAAATGTGAAATCATCGATGATTACTACCTTTAGGCCTCCTCATTCGGGAGTATCTCTACCCCCATGGTACGCCTGAACAGGACGCCGCCCCTGTCCTCCCCCGGACAGGGGCTTTTTTTAAGTTCTTCCCACAGATGCTCTCTTGTTAGTCTTATTTGCCAATATTTCTGGGGATGCCTAAGATAACGGCAAGAGCATTCGCGCTCAAGCCGAGCGGGGCCATATATTCTTCCCGGAGAATTTCTCCAGGATGGATAGCGGCGCACATGTCTATCCCTCTCAAACCGCCTGCACGGACTGCTTCAGGCTGTCCACGATAAACTGATTGATACTCTTTCCCGAAGCGGACGCGGCAATAGCGACGGACTGGTACGTCTCGGGATCGAGACGCAAGGCAAAGCGTCCCGCCTGCTTCTTGGGGGAGATCCCCTTTTCCGCGCAGACCTCCAGAAAGACCTCCAGTGAAGTTTTGCCTTCACGCTTCAAGCCTTCCAAGTCCGCAGCATAAAAATCCGCCGCTCCGTTCAATCCGACAAATTCCCCCCGGAACATTTCGATTTCCGGGTCATAGGCAATGACGGCCTTGTAGCCGTCTTCAAACGTCATGACATTATTCATGGCTTTACTCCGTGGCTTTCCAACCAGATACGCACGCTTGCAACCGCTCCTTTGTCCGTGGTCGGCGTGGGATGCGGGCGATGAAACACTCGCACTTCCCCGAACAGCACCACAGCGATGCGAGAACCAGCACGTTCGCTTACTTCCGCGCCAAGCTCCACAAACAGGGCCTCAATGTCCGCCCATCTGATGCTTCCCGAAACGGGGCGGGCGAATATCTGCTTCAAGGTTATCTGGTGTTTCTTTTTCATGGCCTTATGATATTATTTTTTGACATCATGTCAAGAGATACTCCTTTTCCTTCCCCACGTAAGAAACACTCAAACAACCCCTTGCGGCATATCCCTGCTGCGGGTCTATACTCATGCCCAATGATGCGGGCCTGCCCGTCTATCGTGGCGTGATGCCAAGGAATACCCCGGCGTGAAGCCCCAACCCGAACCGAGAAGGATACCATGAAACTCAAGCTCGACGAAAACGGCCATGTGGTGGTGAAGGACGGCTTCCCCGTGTGGGTTGCCGAAGACGGTGCGGAGATTGCGTATAACGTCCCCGACCTCGTGAACAAAATTTCCGCCGTCAACGCGGAATCCGCCGGGCGGCGCAAGGACATCGACGCCCTGACCAGCCAGCTCAAGGCATTTGACGGCATTGACCCGGAAAAGGCCAAGGCCGCCCTAGAAACCGTCGCCAACCTTGACGCCGGAAAGCTCATCGACGCGGGAAAAGTCGACGACCTCAAGATGGAAATCAAGAAGTCCTATGACGGGAAGATTTCCGATCTCGAAAAGGCCCTCGCCGACTCCAAGAAAGATTCCGCCGACAGGCTGGCCGCCAAGGAAGCCTCCATCCGTACGCTGCTGGTCAAGGGCATCTTCGATTCCAGCGCGTTCCTGAAGGACAAGACCGTACTTCCCTCCGACGTGGCCTACGCCTCGTTCGGCAGGCATTTCGAGGTGAAGGAGGAAAACGGCGAGCTGCGCGTGGTCGCCACCATGAACGGCCAGCCCATTTTCAGCCGCTCCGATCCCGGCACCTTCGCCGCGCCTGAAGAGGCGCTTGAGGCCATCATCGACAAATACCCCATGAAGGACCGCATCCTGAAGGCTCCGGACGGCGGCTCCGGCAGCCATCCCAATGCCGCGTACGCCCCCGGCGCAAAAATCATCCCCAAGGGCGACATGAGCGCCTTTGGAGCCAACCTTGAAGCCATCGCCAAGGGCGAAGTAACCGTCGCGGCCCAGTAGCCGCACGCATCAGAAGGATTTCTCCATGAACGATCTGTCCAAAGTCGTCGACAAGCTGCTCGCACAGGGCCTGCTTGCCCTGCGCGGCACCTGCGTCATGCCCCGCCTCGTGAACTCGGACTACAGCAACCTTGCCGCGCAGCAGGGGGCCAGCATCGACGTGCCCATCCCCTCCGCGATCAAGGCGCAGGCGGTCACGCCGGGGGCCACTTCGCAGGACACGGGCGACATCAGCCCCGTGTCCGCCACCATCAAGCTCGACCGCTGGATGGAAGCGCCTTTCTACCTGACCGACAAAGACCTGATGGAAGCCAATCGCGGGGTCATCCCCATGCAGGCCAGCGAAGCGGTCAAGGCCATCGCCAACGACGTGAACGCCACCCTGCTCGGCTTGGGGCGCAAGTTCTACGGCATCGTCGGCACGCCCGGCACCACGCCCTTCTCCACCGTGGTCGACGCCACCAACGCCCGCAAGGTGCTGAACCGCCAGCTTGCCCCGGTCAACGACCGCCGCATCGTGCTGGATCCCGATGCCGAAGCAGCCGCGCTCGGCCTGTCCGGGTTCGCGGACGTGAGCAAGTCCGGCGACACGCGGCCCATCATCGACGGGACCATCGGGCGCAAGTACGGCTTCGACTGGGCGATGGATCAGCAGGTGCCCACCTTTGAGGCCAGTGTCATGACGGAAGGCGCGCTCACCGTGAACGGAGCGAACGAGGCCGGAACGCAGGTGGTGAGCCTCGCCAAGGCCACCAACGCCGCCAGCCTCAAGGAAGGCGACATCCTGACCATTGCGGGCGACGGCCAGACTTATGTGGTCACGGAAGCCGTCTCGCTCGCCGTGGGCAACACCGCCGTGAAAATCTATCCCGGCCTCGCTAGGGCCACCACGGGCTCGGAAGCCGTCACGGTATCCGGTTCCCATGTGATGAACCTCGCCTTCCACCGCGACGCCATCGCCTTCGCCACCCGCCCGCTGATGGATTCCGCCAACGGCCTCGGCAACCTCATCCAGTCCGCCGTGGACCCGGTTTCCGGCCTGTCGCTCCGCCTGGAAGTCTCCCGCGAGCACAAGCGCACCCGGTTCAGCTATGACATCCTGTACGGCGCGAACGTGGTACGCCGGGAACTCGGCTGCCGCATCGCCGGATAGGAGGCTCCATGCACATCAGCACAGTGAGGATCACGAGTGCGGAAACGGTGAGCGGGTTCATCGTCATCAACGAGGCCGATTTCGATCCGTCGAAGCACCAGATCTGGAACTCGGAAGTCACGGTCGCCACGCCGGAGCCCTCCTCCGCCGAGCCGAACGCAAACAAGTCTCTTGACCTGATGACGCTGGCGGAACTGCGCGACCACGCCAAGGCGCACGGCATCGCCATCCCCGCGACGATCACCGCCAAGGCCGACGTACTGGCCCATGTCCTCGCTTCCGGCAACGCCTCCGCCGCAGACGGAACCGTCCAGCCGCAGGCGTAACCATCTCGCCACAGAGAGAACCGTTATGGCTTGTGGAACCAAGAAAAAGAAGCGCAGGGGCAAGTAGCCCTCATCCTGCGCTTTGACCGGGCAGGGGAATCCTCCGGCCCCTGCCCGGAACCAAGAACGGAAGAGAGGGATAAAATGGAAAATGGACAACATGCAGTCGAGCCCGGAGTGGTGGAGATATACGTAGGCCAATCCAAAAGCGGAATCCCGCAACCCGTAAAGAAGCTTCTCATCAACGGGGAAAGCATTCCCTTTCTGGGTGACTCCGATTTCATTTTGAGGGTTAGGGGCGGTAGGCCAGCCGAGATTCAATGCTCACTGTATGCCGAAAGATTTGCCTCTGCGCCGTGGAGTAAAAAGTAGCTATGCCCCTCATTGTCGAAGACGGAACCATGCCCGCAGGGGCGAACAGCTTTGCCAGCCTTGCTGATGCAGATGCCTATCATGCGGCCCGTCTTACCGAAGCGTGGGCGGATTCGTTGGCGGGCGACAAGAAGGAAGCCGCGCTGATTCGGGCTACGGACTGGCTGAACCGCAAGGTACGCTGGGAAGGCTGCAAAACGACCCGTAAACAGCGCATAGCGTGGCCCAGAACCGGCGTAGCGACGCAGGACGGGCCTGTCCCTTCGGATGAAGTCCCTGCGGAAGTGGTTGAAGCGTGTTGTGAGCTGGCGGGCTTCTTCGTCGAACAGGACTACCTCGCCCCGCTCGACCGGGGCGGGGACATCGCCAGCCTGAGCGTGGACGTAATCAGCATCGCCTACAACGGCACGGCCCCGGCGGAAACAGTATTCCCCTCGCTGTCCGGCCTGCTCGCCGGGCTCGGCACAGTCAACACAGGCAAGGGCGGGGGCATCATGGAGGTGGGAAGAGGATGAGCGCATCCCTGTACGCCAGCGTGGGCAGGACCGCACGTCAGTTGATCAACAAGTTCGGCAAACGGATGATCTACCGTCAGAAGAAGGATGGACAGGTCTACAACGATCAGACCATGCGTTATGAGCCTTCGATCAAGGATACCCCGTTCAAGGGCATACGCAAGAACGCCAAAATCGAAGAAAACCCGGAGCTGCCCGTACAGCTTGGGGACTGCATCATCCTCGCCGCAGCCTCCGGCCTTCCCGTGCCCGCCGTCCCCGACCAAATCATCATGGACGGCGAAACATGGAGCGTCGTGGACTCCGCACCCGTGGCCCCGGGAGATGCTTTACTGGTCCACAACATCCTGATCCGCAGAGGGTAGCCGTGGATATTGCCGCCATCGAAAGCCGCCGCCAAGCCATCAAACGCCGCATGGCCGAACTCGATCGTCTGAGCACGTCCGACGCCCGCGCACTCGACAAGGCCATGACGGAGATGTGCGCCCTGTATGCGGAATACGCCCGGAGTACCGTAGCGCTGGTGGCCTTTGAAGCCTACCGGACACTGGTGGAGCGCACCCCGGAAGATACGGGCCGGGCGCGGGCGTCATGGAACCTCGGCGCGGAACCGAGCGACGCCGTGCCTCCGGCGGGCGATTACCCCGAGTTCCGGGGCGACGTGTCGGCCGCCGTGGAACAAGCCATCGCCAAAGTGGGGGCCGACGCGGAATCGTTCAGCATCACAAACGATCTCGACTATATGCCTTTCCTTGAGGCCGGATGGTCCGAGCAGGCCCCCGCAGGCTTCATCGCCCTTACCTTCCGGGAAGCCGCGGAGCAGCTCGGGCAAATGGCGAGGGAAGCCTGATGTACGCGAGCCTCTTCGATCTCTACGCCGTGTTGGACGCCCTGCTCTTCCAGACAGTCGGTACCGACGCCCACATCCTTCCGATGGGGCAAAAGACCACGCCTTCACCCGATCAGGTGTTCGTTACCCGCAAACTGAACATGGGCAAGAGCTTCCGTGGGGAACTCGGCGGGCCGGAAGCCCTCTCCAAGCGCGTGGGCGTCTATGTTGTCACGCTGTCCCTGCCCCCGAACATGCCCGTCCCCACGGGCTACGCCTTACAGGGGCGCATCGAAAACGCCTTCCGCCGTACCGCCCTCCCCCTGCCTTCCGGCGGTGAACTCCGATGCGAGGAAACAACGCTACAGGAACCCGGAACGGGGCAGGATGGGCGCTATATCCTGTCCGTCACCGCCGATCTGCACACCTTTTATACTACTCAGAGGAGCAAAGCATGAGCGAAAATACCTGCCCGAACGTCGCCCTTTCCCGCAACCAGAATATGTGGGTGGTGAAGGAGAGCGCGGACAAAACGCTCGAATTCCCCGCCATGACCGACATTATCAACGTCACCGCCGATGTGTTCGCCAATCAGGAAATCCCCACCTCCGACAGCAAGGAAAAAGCGAATACGCTCAATAAACTGAACGTGTTCAACAGCAGTGCCAGCCCCGCCACAGCCAATTTCGGCATGTACCTGCGCCCCACCGCTCTGGATGCCCCCATGCAGGGAGACGCCCTCATACAGGCGCTTCAGGGCAAGTTGGCGGCACCCTTCACCGGAACCCTTGCCGATGCACTCACAGACAGCGACGCGCAGATTGCCGTCACCGTGACGTCGGGCCATGTTCCCCTGCGCGGCGTCATTGAAGTGACCAGTACCCCATCCGGCAAGGAACTGATCCGTTACCGCAAGGCCGTAAAGGACGCCGCCACCCCCGGCAAATGGCTCCTCTCCGAACTGACCAGAGGGTACAAGGGCACTACGGCGGCCTCCGGCGCATCCGGTGCCGCCGTCTCCCTGAAAAGCCGTACCTTCGTACAGGCCCTGTGCCGCCCCAACGTCTCCGTATGGATCGTCATCGACAAGACGCTGCAAGCTGTGCAGGGCTGCCACGTCACGGACGCCAGCATCTCCGTCACCAAGGAAAACGCCGTGGAGCTGACCGGAACCCTCACCGGACGCCGAGTCTTCAACGCCGGGCCTTCCGCTGTGGCAACTGAGGCGCAGGCTTCCGCGACTTCCATAGTTGTCGAGGACGCGAAGGTGTTTTTCGTGGGGCAGAAAATCCAGAACACCACCAAGTCGGACGACAATTCCGGCAAGGGCTACGCCGTGACAGCCGTGGACGAACGGACGAACACGCTGACCGTCGCGCCCGGCATCTCCGGCGCATGGGCCGAGGACGACGTGGTGACGTGGTGGATGCCCTACGGCCCCGCCATCGGCGCGGAGATGGAGAATACCGATTCCGTTATCCGCATCGACGGGACAACCGGGAAAATGCGCTCCTGCACCATCAAGTTCTCCACCCCCACAGAGTTTACCGACGAGCTTGGCGACCATTTCCCCGGCCAGCCCATCGACACCATGCGGGCCTCCAGCGTGGACTTTGAATACTACATGCGTAACGACGCCGCCAAACGGCTCAGGGAAGGCAGCGAAGGCAAGGAAGTCCGGTTCGACGCGGAATTCGGCAGTGAGGAAGGCCGCAAGGTCGTCGTGGCCTGCCCCCGCATCAAGAACAAGATGCCCGCCATCAACGCCGATTCCGCGACCGTCACCCTTTCGCAATCCTCCGACATCCTCGGCGTCGGCCTTGAGGACGCCGTGGAGATCATCCTCGAATAGCTCCGGCTCCCACCGCCTCCTTTTTCCGGCGGGACTATTCTCCAAGAACCACTTCAACTTTCAGCCAAAGGATCAACATCATGAAATTCGTGAACGACGCCACAGCCAAAGACACCGCCTTCATCAAATGCTTTCCCGACGATTCCGGTGTGTACGCCCGCGTCCTGACGGAAACCGAGCTGGATACCCTGCGCGTAAAATCCCGCACCTTCAACGGCAACGAGAAGCGCACCCCCGAACTCATGGATCGCCGCTTCAAGATCCTGCACCTGCAACGCGCCCTCTCCGGCTGGGAAGGGCTCGAATTCGAAGACGGCTCGCCCATCCCCTTCTCCAAGGAAATGATCAAGGAACTGTGGGAAGTAAACCCCAACCTCATGGGGATCATCTATTCCTGCGTGTCCAGCGAACTCTCTTTCGTGAAGGCGGCGGAAGAAAAAAACTCCGTGACTGGTGCGGACGCCTAGCGGACAACGCGCCAAGCTGCGACGAATGCCGGGAGACATGGGCGCTCGACGGGCTGGAACCTCCCTGCGGCGCCTGTACCTCATCGGAAGTGGAACTCCTGCCCGACAACCTGCAAGCCATGCATATCTGGCAAATCTGCGACATCCACGCCCGCGACTTCGTGGGCATGGTCGGGCAAGCCCGCCCTGTCCGAATTGAAGCCGTCCGCGCCGAATGCGACCGCACGGACGACCCGGAAGGGAATTTCCAGAAGGTCATGCTCATTGAGGCGGTTCTGTTCCCGGTGCGGTACTTGAAAAAATGACAGCAACCCGAGGGATTCATATGAACATGTTGAAAGTTTTTGAAAAAGCGGAATTCGGCAGAGTTCGCGTCGTGGAATGCGAGGGCGAGCCGTGGTTTGTGGCCAAGGACGTGTGCGAGTGCCTGGAACTTACTGATGTGAGCAAAACCATTTCCCTTTTGGATGACGACGAAAAGGGTACGAACAGTATTCGTACCCCCGGCGGAGAACAGCAAATGCTCGTCGTATCCGAACCCGGCCTCTATTCCCTCATCCTCCGTTCCCGCAAACCGGAAGCCAAGGCGTTCAAACGGTGGATCATCCACGAGGTTGTCCCTTCCATCCGCAAGCGCGGTCTGTATGCCACGGAAGCGGTGATGGATCGCATCCTCGACGATCCCGATTTCGGGATTTCCCTGCTTCAGCAGTACAAGTTCGAGCGGGAACAGCGAAAACTCGTGGAAGCACAGCGCGACGAGGCCGTCCGCACCAAGGCGGAAATCGGCTCCCGGCGCGAGGCCACGGCGATGAACACGGCAAGCCGCCTTTCCAAGGAAAACGACCAGCTCCGCGACGAGATCGGGGACAGCCGGACATGGAAACAGGTGAAGGCCATCCCGTGGCTGGAAGAGGTCTTTGAGGTGTCACAGGCCATGTACTCCGTGGCCGGACGCAAGCTCTCCGACATGTCCCGGCGCATGGGGTACGAAATCAGGGAAGTCGAGGACAGCCGATACGGCAGCGTAAAGGCGTACCATATGGATGTGATTGAAGCATTCCGCCATGCACTGAAAGCCGACCGCAACATGCTCTGGAAGTATCGGCGCAGGTGCGCCGCGTAGGGATTGCCGGACATGGTAAAAAAGCCCTGCTCGTTGATGAAACGAACAGGGCTTTTATCTCAATTCAATAATGGTAACGACATTGGAGTACGATCAGGGCTTCGCTTCGTTCGTCCACTTTGTAGACGAGGCGATCTTCCTGATTGATACGGCGCGACCAGCATCCGGCAAGATCGAACCGGAGCGGTTCCGGCTTCCCCAGCCCTTCAAAGGGGTTTCGCATGGCATCACGCAGCAATTCATTGATTCGTTTGACCGTGCGCTTGTCCGTATGTTGCCAATAAAGGTAATCCTCCCACGCCTGCGGCGTCCACGTAAGCAGCATGATCAATCCTCCAGTTCATGCGGAATGGCCTTGCCTGTATCTGAGGCCTGTATCGCTTCCCTGAGGCGTGCGGCGTTGACGGGTGAACGGAGCAGGTATGCCGTCTCCATGATGGAATTGTAGTCCTCAAGAGACATCATGACCACAGAGGGTGATTTTTGCCGGGTAATAATGACTGGTTCATGATGATCGCAGACGCGGCTCATGGTTTCAGCAAGGTTCTGCCGTGCTTCTGAATAGGTAATGGCCTGAGACATGATTGGCCTCCTTTTTTGTACAAATATATGTACAAATAAAAGTCCCGTCAAGAGAAGACGAGCCTAAAAACCGTCCGCCCCTTCACCGTCTGATTCATGTGCAAAGCCCCCTTCCTTCCGATCGAGGGTTCCATTCAATCGTCCAATACATTCCTGTCATGCCATCCTGGGCACAGCGTCAGTTCCGGGCCTCTCCAAGGCCACGGTGCAACGATGCCTTTGACGGGCACCGGTACGACCTCACGCGGGTTGGCAAGCTCCCATGCGAAACCGTACATCTCGTCCTCGTAATCCTCGCAGCACGCCGCAACAAGGTCTTTCCGCGTCATGGGGCGGCATCCCACCACATCCACAATGCCGAGGGCCACGCCCACGGGCAGGCGTTTCCCGTTGTCCAGTTCGATGATCGCGCTTTTCGAGGCACAGATGACCAGCGGGCCGCGCCAGTTGAACGGTTTCGACCTCCATTCGATGGTCTTTTCCCCGATGACGATCTGCGACGCGAACGGCTGGCGCACTGACAAGGCTTTCATTTCCATAACTCACTCCGATGAGAAGCCGGGGCATCCACCCCGGCCTTGTGTGTTACCTGAGCCATTCCGCCAGCCATGCCGGGGCGGTCACCAGCATGGGGCGCGGGCACTGCACGATCCGCGATTCCTCCGGTTCGACCTCCACCCGGTAGCTTTCCCGTTTCTTCGGCGTCTTCGCCTTCTTCGGCTTTGGTTCCTTCTTCCTGATGCGCTCCGCAATCGTCCGGCGCGGCTTTTTCTGTTCCAGCATTCCTTGCCCCTTATGCGAAAGCCCCCGTTTCCGGGGGCCATCCGTCTACATTCCCATTTCCCTGATGAGCATCGTCACGATGCCGAGCACATAGCCGCACATCCAGATTTCGAGACGGGTGAGCGGGGTCATGCCGTGCCCCTCGCCAAGAGCTTGTTGACGATGCGCGACGCGCTGATGGCGTGGTGCATCTCCTTGAGGCCGTCCTCAAGGGCTGTCCGGGCATCGTAGACGGTGAAGCTGAGAATGTCCGTTACCGCATCCGTGGGCACGATGCGTTCCGTCGGTATCCGGCTCAAGAGCAAGCTAAACGAAGACCCGGCGACCCGGTGATACTCCTGAACCAGCCTACCGAACTTCTGTCTTGTTTCGGCGGCAAAGCCCAGCCATTCGTCTTCAAGGCGTTCCAGCGCCTCTACCCTGAGCGCACAGAGGGCCTTTTCCGTCTCCGTCAGAGGCATAGGCGCGCTCCCCGGCAAGGCGGGCGGCGTGGGGCGCAGTTGCTCCTCTACCCATGCCACGGCGTCGGGTATCCATTCCTCCGGCAGTTCCGTGATCTTCTCAAGCCCGAAATGGGCGTTGAGCATCGTCCAGCATTGGGCGTGAAGAAGGCCGGACTGGGACGCCCAGACCTTGACCAGCCTCTCAAGAGGCTTCCGGCTGACGGTCGACGAGGGCGCAAACTTCCGGGGTGCGGGCGGCAAGGCCCCTTCCCGCTGGTGCTGCAATTCGGCTTCCAGCGCGTTGAAGGCTTCGATGTAGGCCAGCTTGAAGCGCATGGCCTCGGGGCCTGTATAGCCCATCACCAAGAGAGTGAAGCCGTCCTTGAAGATGATGAACATGGGGCGATTTTCACGTTTCCCGTCCAAGTAATTAACCACCACAAAATTGTGGGCGTTAAAACTTTCCGGGCAGTTATCCATAATATTGCGAACATCCCGCAATACAACATCGTGACGCTTCTTGAAGAACTTGGCGATCTCCAAAGAGGTAGTGGCGGGGCGTCCGTCGTGTAAGACTACCGAAGGCGCGGGCATGGGCATGAGTTCGCACTGTGACATGGCGCACCTCCTACATGCCCACGGCGGGGGTAAGGGTGGCGGGGTAGTCGACGCCCGGCAGAACGCCGAAGTCTTCACGCGGGGCGGGGTCAGCCTCATAGCGGCGGGTCACGAGAACGACCGTCGCACCCGTTCCATCGGCGGCGAGTTCCGTAGCGAACTGTTCGGCGGCTCCGCTCTTCCAGTAAGAGCTAGAAACCTCGCCGTCGTCAGAGCAGACGTAGTACTTGCCCGGCTTCATTGCGGCGAAAGAGGCTTCATAGAGCTTCACGAGGTTGCGAAGACGGTTGTTGTCGGCGGTGAGACGATTGACGAGAGATTGAAGATCGGTGATTGTGGCTGTAGCCATAACTCTACTCCTTACAAGTAGGTTTCATGGTTAGGCCCGGTCTTGAAGTTTGCCCCTTCAAACCGGGCTGTTTTTGTATTGCCCTTCCGTTGAAATTAGATTACGATTGTACTACAAACAAGTCAATAGAAAAGTTACTTTCGTACCATTTATTTTTTTGAGGTAGAATATGTTTTCTAGTAATATCAAGAAGATAATGAAAGAAAAAAGGCTGACTATTCGTCAGCTTGAAGTCGCTACGGGCATGTCCACGCGTACCCTCAATAAAGCTAGGGCAGACGAGGGCATCTCAGAATGCCGCCTCTCTACGCTTGCCCGCATCGCGGACGCGCTCGGGGTGGATGTGAAGGAGACGTTTGAGAGGAAAAAGGAGGGGGAGCATTATGGGCAAAAGATTTAGAATATTAGCTGGTGACTTCGATATTTATCCCAATGTGACTGACTTTGAAATTGTCACGGAGGAAAATGTAAAGCGTCTCAGTGGAACTCTTGGTGGGGCTTTGGTTGGCGGCCTGTTTCTTGGCGGGACAGGGACCCTTGTAGGTGCTCTGGTTGGGGGCGAAGATAAGGAAATCACCATCGTTGCTACTTTTAAAGGCGAAAAAAAAGCCCTCGTCAAAGTCAACTCTGCGATGCTGGAACAACTTCATAAACAAGTCTTTTCCGCAAATCTTCGGGCTGAACGAGGAGAACTCACTTTTTCCGAACGACATGGGAGTATTCTAAATCCTATCGGACAGGCTATCGCATTGCTCCTGATGGTAACCACGGGGTTCGTCCTCATCCCCGCTGGAATAACACAACATATGGGAAGTCTTTCCATTATGGGAAGCGTTCTCTTCCTTGTTTCTCTTGGCTTGTTGAATGAGTTCAGAAAAAGAATGAACAAGCTGATTACGCGGTTCTTGAAAATTATGATTGCCCTCATCATATTGCTCAATGCCGCTATACTTGTTGGAGTAATGTCCAATTCCGAAGAGACGAGCGAAACCCAACAGGTTAATCAAGCTTCTCCAAGCAGATAACGTACTCACCTTTCTCCGGTATGGTTCCTATTTCTTCAAACACCTCCCGTAAACAGCCTATAAGTACATTAACGCTCATCCCCACGCACGTGGGGATGTTTTTACTCCTGATCGGGTTTTGTGGTTAGGCCCGTCTTGGTGTTTGCCGCACCTTGACGGGCTGTTCATTTCTTTTACCCCCTTCTTGTATTTTTTAGTCAACTACTTTTTTCAACTATTTTTTCAAAATATTTACTAAACAACTTCGATAGTTCACGCCGTATTAAGGCTGATCGCGTCAATCCCTCCCACTCCGCAACGGCGTCAAGAGCTTCCCACTCGTCGGGGTGCAGGCTTACATTTTTTACGACAGCTTTATCTTCGGGAGCAACGCTTGTACGTCCTTTCTTCCTGCCGCTTCCCGGCCTGATTCCACCACTCACCATATCAAACTCCTGCACAACTATTTTTTACAACTATAAAATAGTTGTATATTAAAAATAAGCTCCTCCTTACGCTCTTCCAAGCTGCCTACACGGTGGGTAACTTAGAGTTAATGAGCGAATCCACGCCGTTGAGCTTCTGAACCGCCTACACAGCGGATAACGACGAAGAAACTGAAGCTAGGTAGCCTAAAAACTTCTAAACCGCCTACACGGCGGGCAACCTTGCAAGCGTGCGCTCAGAGTATCCGGTGTACTTCTAAACCGCCTACACGGCGGACAACAGGCCAGCCCATGTATTCGCGATGGCGTCGCTCTTCTAAACCGCCTACACGGCGGACAACACATCCCCATGACCTTTTATTGGAACGGTCAGCTTCTAAACCGCCTACACGGCGGACAACGCAACCCGTGGATTGCTGCTGCGTCAGGAATTCTTCTAAACCGCCTACACGGCGGACAACGCAAGCTCACGGGGCACATCGACGCCGGGATACTTCTAAACCGCCTACACGGCGGACAACGTTCGTGGGCAAGGATATAGCGCGGTCATTGGCTTCTAAACCGCCTACACGGCGGACAACTTCCTTCAGGAACTCGCCGAGTATCTCGCAGACTTCTAAACCGCCTACACGGCGGACAACGCGCTGCGCTCGACCTCCCGCATGTCGAAACACTTCTAAACCGCCTACACGGCGGACAACCTTCTTTTTCAAGGCGGATTTCCTGCCAGTCACTTCTAAACCGCCTACACGGCGGACAACTAGGGCGATACGAGACAATATCTTTATCTTTCAAAGGATTACATCTTGGCACCCTCCAATAGCTTCGTTCGCATCGCCTCTTTTTAACTACTTTATTCCAAAAGGTTTTTCCGAACAACTTTTTTTGAAGCCAAAAGGAAGCTACAAAAAAGATGAGATGCTGTTCCCCGTGTCATATTGCTCTCATCTGTATAAACCGATACCTTTTCTTCTATGCACGTCATCTTCATTTCCGCTTGTCAGAAACGGGCCATCCGCCGCAGCCGCGCCATACTGGACAGCTACGCCCTGCGCGCAGGGGAACGTTGCTGGATGTCGCCCATGACGACCGAAGGGTTGCAGGAAGTGCGCGCCGCTTTGGCCCGAAGCGCTACACGGCAGACTTCCGTGGCCTGCTACCAAAACGATGGGCGCCGCCGTATGAAGTTACTCTGGATAGTGGGCGCACGGGGACGTTTCGGGCCGGAAGGCCATTTCCCAGCAGGGTATCGCCGGATTACCACTCCTGTGCGTGTGTCCGAGTGGGTTCGCCATGCCGGGTTAGCGGCGCGCTTGGCGGGCCTGCTGCATGACTTGGGCAAATATTCTCTGAAGTTCCAGAAAAAGCTGCGAGGGAAAGCGGAGTTGGCCGATGCCGTGCGGCATGAATGGATTTCGCTCAAGTTATGGCAGGCGGTGCGATCCGGCATGGACTGGAAGACGGCATGGGCGAACGTATATACAAAACGCCTCGAAATGTTCATAGGAGAACGGGAGATTTGCAACGCCTCGCGCTATGGCCTTGCTTCGGCACAGGAATGCGTGGATGCGCTTGTTTCCACACAGGGGAGGCGATCAATTTGGCAGAGGCGGGGAACTTGGCACAGGAACATGAACGTCTTGTATCGCGCAGAGTTACGAGAAAATGAGCGACGAAAAATTTGGCGCGAGATTTGACATAGATTGTTCATTTTTGATTGCAAAACGGAATTTTTAGCGCGCAATTTGGCAGAGTTTGATTCTAGAATAGACGAAACGGGCGGTTCCTCACCGGAGCCGCCCGTTTCGTTGTTTGGTGTCAAAACGTACACCAAAACGCATATATTTTTCGCGGTCAAAATAGGCCGCGATTTTTCGTTTTCTACTTGTATTCCCGTCCGCTCCACAAAACGCGGCCTATAACGCGGAATTGCTCGGCAAGATCTCCTCTGACGTCAAGCTCTAATGGAGGGTAGGCAGGGTTAGCGCTTTTTAAAACAACTTTTCCCGGGAGATTATCAATTCTTTTCAAGTAAATGCTTTCTTCAAAACCCACAGCGAACATTTGCCCTGGAACAATTCGCGTCTTCCCTTGGTCTATCAACACAACATCACCGTTTAAAACATCCGGTTCCATGCTGTCACCTGAAACACGCATCAATACCATATCGTCAGGGTTTCCTTTACGTTCGATAAAATCTCTTCGAAAAGCATAATCACGCCCAGTTATTGAACTTGTTTCGAAACTTCCCCCTCCCGCAGATAGCACAGCCTCCACCATAGGAATCATGATAATATCATCCCGTTTGGCTATAATCCTATCTGTTCTCTGGCGTAGTTCCGTGAATTTATCAAGACTTAGCGAATCTGAAGTGTGTATTACTCCTCTTCCTGTGACTAGCCATTCTATGCATACATCAAACATATCAGATAGTTTTACTAAAAAATCAATATCAGGAGCACTGGCGTCTCTCTCGTAACGGCTTAAAGTCGTTTGAGGTATTCCTAGCTTAGCTGCAAATTGGTTCTGGTTTTCGTTCCCACGGATAAGTTTGATACGTGTTCCAAGCGTCGACATGGGTAAAACTTCCTTGCCCGAACTTTTACCTTTTCTATTACCCTGTATTTTTGAGTAAAATTCTTTTATTTTAGTATGTTGTCATTTTTTGCATAAAATAAAACTTTTACCCAAAAATGGCTTGTATTTTACCCAGATAATAGCTAAAAAGGTTCTACGGGCGGTTGAGAAATGTAGTTGATAACTCAACTTACCCGGCAACCGACTCAAGATCAACTTTTAGCTGTTGGCTTCACCAAAAACTACGGCTAGGCCGCATTATAGCCGGGGGAACTATGAAATTTGCAACCAATGACACTCTCGTTAGAGCGAGGATAGGAGAACGGCGTTGTTTTTATTCCATGCGCATCCATGAGGCGTTGCGGCGCAACGGGCGGACGGAAACTGTAATAGCCTATGAACTCAAGGTTACCCGGTCCGCCGTCTCCGCAACCATCCTCGGCAAGAACCACAGCGCCCGCATACTGGACGCGCTCCGGGATGCGGGCGTGCCTGAAAAGTACCTGTTTGACCCCCGGTATCCCGAAAGGTGGGCGGAAGAGGAGACGGCGGCATGAACACGGGAACAGTGAGGTACAGCGAGCCTGCCTGTAGCTTCTGCGGTGTCAATGAAGAGGAAGAGAGCTGCAAAGCTCTTATCAAGAACAAAGACTGCACAAGGTATATCTGCAATCAGTGCGTCAGGGGAATCACAGCCCTTTTAAAAGCCAATCCCGGAAGAAAGCATCTTCGGTATTTGCCGAAGAGGAACAGAAAGTAAGGGCGGAATCTTACAAACCGGGGCCTAGAGCGCCTAGAGCGCCACGGTCACTACCGCGCCCGTGTAGGCCGCCCGCTACGCCATGCGGCGGGCGGCGAAACCTGCACAACGGCGAATACCGCGAAGCCTCCACGCGGGACGCTCCCCCGGAGCGGCATAATCCGGGGTGAATTTATGAGGTGAGGATATGAGCGGGATCAAGGAAGCATATACGACGCGCGAACTTGCCGAGCTTAAGGGGGTAGCGCCCAAGAATTTGCTTAGCCGTGCCAAGCGTGAAAACTGGACTGGTCGCACCCGCTCCGGTCGTGGCGGCGGCTTCGAGTGGCTTGTCTCTTCCATGCCTGAAAAGACTCGGCTTGCCATTGCCTACGCGGTGAAGCCTGCGGAAGACGCTCCCGCTACGGTTGCAGCGCCCGCGCTTCCCAATACAGCCCCCCTGCGCCACCTCTCCGAAAAGGAACGCAATACAGTTATGGCCCGGCTGGCGTTTGTCCGCGAGATCGAGCGCCTCGCTCTCGTTAGCTCGTATAGGGCCGCCATTTCCAGCCTTGTGCTGGCTTCTCTGCAAGGAACGCTTCCCGCCCGGCTTTCCGGGTTAGTGCAGTTTGCCAATGCCCGGTATGGGCGGGGTGAGAGTCGCGGCCTGTCGGAGCGCCGTCTGTATGAATGGCGTGCGGCCTATGCCGAGAAGGGGGAAGCCGGGCTTATTCCGCGTCACCCGCAAAAAGTCATGACGCCGCCCGCGTGGCTACATCTGTTTCTTGCGTTCTGGCAACGCCCGCAAAAGCCTTCCGTAGCGCAGGCATATGAAGAGTTCGCCGGGGCGTGTCAAAGTATTATTGCCGGTGCCGGTTCAGGGTTCCCCGTCGATCTCAATGTGACGGATATGCAACGCTTTCTCCTGAACGCCGCCGCCGAGCTTCAACAGTCCGGCATCCCTTCCGTTTACGCTGTGCGCCGCTGGCTCCAAAAGATCGCCCTTCCCGAACGGGAAGCGGGTCGCAGGACAGGGAACGCATTGTTGCACCTTCGCCCGCACAAGCTCCGGCTGACTGACGATCTGTTGCCGACAGATGTCTACACGGCTGACGGCACAACCGCCGATGTCGAAGTGCTGCACCCCTATAACGGGCAGCCCTTCAAGCCTGAACTGACCTTTGTCATGGACGTGGCGACGCGCCGCGTCGTGGGCGTCTCCGTTGCGCTGGCCGAAGACAAGTTCACGATTCTTGACGCGCTCCGCATGGCCTGTTGTGCCGGGGGCATTCCCGCGATTTTCTACACGGACAACGGGCCGGGCTATAAAAACAAGCTCATGCTTGCGGAAGGCGTCGGCATGTTGGAACGGCTCGGCATTGAAAAGGCCGATGCCATTCCCGGACGCCCACAGGGTAAGGGGCTGATGGAACGCACTGTTCAAACGCTCACGCGGCGGCTGTGCAAGCAATTTGCGTCCTGTACTACATACGACATGGATTTAGACGCCGCCCATAAAGTTTTCAAGCTGTCCAGAAAGCAGATCAAGGAGTCCGGCACCACCAAGCTGTTGCCCACATGGCAGGAATTTCTTGACGCCCTCAAGCGGCGGGTTGCGCAGTACAACGCCACGCCCCACCGGGGCCTCCCCCGTTTCGTTGACGGCACGGGCAAGCGCCGGAACTACTCGCCTGACGAATATTGGGCGACATTCACGGCGCAAAATTGGGAACCCGTCACCGTGCCGGAAGATTTGCGCGAAGAGCTGTTTATGCCCGCCGAACAGCGTCAGGTGCGGAACGGTTGGATAACCTTCTATAACGCCAAGTATTTTTCTTTTGAGCTTGCGGACTTTCACGGCGAGCGCGTGCAGGTGCGGTATGACATTTGGGACCCGTCAAAGGTCTATGTCTGGACGCTCGACGGGCGGAAGATCTGCACGGCGGAACTGAACGGTAACGCCATGCCGTACTTCCCGAAATCACGGATTCAGGCCGGACGCGACAAGCGGGAAAAGGCGCAGGTGCAACGCCTTGAAAAGAAGGTACAGGCCGTCATTCCCGGCGCGACCGTTGCGCTTCCCGGACAGATCGGCGGCACGGTGATCGATGTGGCGGACAGCATGGCCCGCGACTTTGCCCCCGCACAACCTGCGGTCCCTGAGCAGGCTGTGCCGCTCCGCGAATTTCTCCCCCCCGTCGAAGATGACGCCCCGATCCTTGATACTGTGCGGCGGCCCATTTTTGCCTGTGGCCCCGACAAATACGAGTGGCTCGCAAAGGCCCCCGACAGGTGGGAAGACGGCGATCTGGAGTGGGTACTCCAGTACGTCAAAACCGAAGAATATCTTTCCCTCGAAGACTATTACCGCCAGCGCGGGCTGGCATGGGAGGACGTTAAGTTATGCGGAAATGCTTTGTAAAAACAGAAAACTACCGGAATTTTTCTACCGCAATAAAGGCTGTGGAGCAACGCGGGGCAAAAGAAGCTGGCCTTGTGCTGGTGCATGGCGCGCCGGGGTACGGAAAGACGCACACCGTTTTTAATTGGGCCGCCGAAGTTGGAGCCATTTTCCTGCGGGCAAACGTGGACTGGACGCCGAAATACGCACTGGTCGAGCTTGCCAAGGAGCTAAAGGTGGACACGCGCGGCACGGCACAGATGCTCTTTGCCCGACTGCTCGAACCGATCGCACGGGCGCAGCTTCCGATCGTGATCGATGAAGCGGAATTTACGCTGAACAACAAGGCCGCAGCACTTGAAAAAATCAGGGACATTTCCGACCGGGCCGAAGTGACCGTAGTGCTGATTGGTATGGAAAAGATTGAACAAAATATAGCTTCTTACAAGCAGATCAGCAGCCGTATTGCCCGCGTTGTCGAGTTTGCTCCCGCCACGCTTGAGGATGTTCGCGTGGCCTGTGCGGGGCTTTCGGAAGTCGAAATGACCCCGGATCTGATTGCGGAAGTCCATCGGCTTTCAGGCGGGCGTATGCGCGAAGTGCTGAACATCATAGCCACAATAGAACAGGTTGCGGCTACCAACGGCATGAAGCGGATCGACATTGCGGATCTTGAAGGGATTGTTCTTTCCCATGACTGGCAAAACCGTACTCCGCGCGGGGTGCGGACAAAGAAGGTGGCCTGATATGGTTCCCGAACACCCCCTGACCCATGCCATTCTTGGAGCGCTCGCCGACGGCGAAGAGCACTTTATCCGCGATCTTGCCGCTACGCTTGACGTTTCTGCGAAAAAAATAGCGGATTCCGGCGGGCATCTCGTCAGAAATGGCTATGCGACGCGCGGCCTCGGCATATACCGCGCCACTGAAAAAGGGCTTGCCGCTCTCAAGGCTGGCCTTAGGCACGGCGGCAAGCCCGGCATGTCCGTTGCGCGCTATCGCACATCGCTCCGGTCGCGGGCATGGAACCTCATGCGGATAAAAATCTGGCTGAGCGTCGACGACATGCTTATGACGCTGGCCGACGGCTCGGAGAAAAACGCTGAAAAGGATCTGCGGCGCTATGTCCGGGCGCTCCAGAAAGCGGGGTACGTCGAGCCCTCTGTGCGTAATCCCCGGCTTTTTCGGCTCGTCAACAACACCGGACGCAACGCACCGGCATACAACACGAAAAGAGAAACCGTAACCGATACGAACACCGGGGAGGTGCATCATGTCTGAGGATTGGTTTTCCCTGCTCCGCGCCCGTGTAGCCGAGATCGGCGTCGGCCCGACGGCCCGCGAGATCGGGATCAGCCGTACATCCGTCGACCTGTTGATTAAGGAACGTTACCCGGCAAGCGCTGAGCGCATGGCCGCACGGATCATAGACCGGTACACGCGCCACGAATGCCCCTATGACGGCGTACTGCTCCATGACGACGCCTGCGCCCGGTACGCCGGAAAAGCGCCCACGTCCAGCCCGGCGGCCCTGCGCCGCTGGCGGGCGTGCCAGAAATGTAAGTTCAACCCTAACCGTAGAGGATAACTCCATGTTTGCTGAAAAGATCGAACGTCAGATTGCCCATGCCGAGACGGTTCTCCGCACCAATCCCGCCGGAATTGCCGACATTCTCCCCATAATCCTCAAAAACCTCAGGGGTGAAGTTTCGGCTCTGAAAGATGCCGAAGACGAAGCGCTCAAACTCTGCATCGCCAACCAGCACGCCAAGGAGGCGCTCAATGCTTAACGAAAATCAGATTCCCGAAGGTTACATGGAAAACGCGCAAGGGTGCCTCGTGCCGCGCGCCAACATCCGCCCGATCGACATCGAACGCGACGCGCTGGTTAAGGAAAAAATGGAGAAGATCAAGGCGTTGCAAGCGGAAATGCGGGCCGTCAAGGCAAGCCTCCTTTCCGACGTTGACGCCTTTGTACAGCTTTCCGGCGAGCGATACGGCGTCAAACTTGGCGGCGTCAAGGGCAACGTGCAGCTCCTTTCTTTTGACGGCAAATACAAGCTCACCCGCGATTACGGGCAGTTGCTCGCGTTCGACGAGGGTTTGCAGGCCGCAAAGGAGCTGATTGACGGATGCCTGCGCCGCTGGTGCGCTGATTCCCGGCCTGAACTCCGGGCTGTGGTTGAGCAAGCGTTCAAGGTCGACAAGAAAGGCCGCATCAACACCGGCGCTGTGCTCGGCCTGCGGCGAATCGAGATCGACGATCCGGACTGGAAAGAGGCCATGCGGGCGATCACCGAAAGCCTGCAAGTTCTGGACAGCCGCGTCTATGTCCGGGCGTATGAGCGTGACGCTTCCGGCGCGTACCAGCCGATCAGCCTCGACTTTGCCAGCGTGTGAGGTGGTTATGGCGGCGGTATCAAAGAAGGATCTTGAGCGGCTTTCCGGGCTGTACGCCGATCGGCTGGCGCGGAATGCCCGCTACCATGTTGAGGATATGGCGGAACTGACAGGCTCAGATGTGTGGCGGGAGGCATCGGACGAAGTAAGGCGCTTCCTCAAGGCGCAGATCAGGGAAAAGGCGTTTAGGCTGCTGTTGGACGCGGGCTTTCCGCCGGATGCCGTCCGGCGGATCAGGGAGGGGAGAGAATGAAGTTTGCGGATCTGGCCGTCAGCGCCTTCCTGATTCTGTTCCCGCTCGCGTGGCTGGCCTCGTCCGCCTATGCGACTTGGAAAGAGTACCACCGGCATATCGAACAGATAAAGACGATCGACAACATGCGCAGGAGTGACGGCGCGACGAATGCTCTTCTGGCAAAATGTCTGATTGCGTGGGTGAATCAGAAGTTGCTCATTGCCTACCGCGACGAAGACGGCACCCTGCAAGTGAGGGCCATAGACACGGCGGGACGGGAAGAAATCAATAAACTTTTTGAGGGGTATCAAAATGAATAAAGGCAAGGTGCAAGAATGCAAGCAGGCAATCAAAAACAAGCGGCTTGACGCGACGCTTTCCGATTATCTTTTGCTTATGCTTGAAGCAAAGACTACTCGCTTGACGGCTATGCATATCGTTCCCGGCGTGTTCAAGATGAAAGTTACGTTTGAATTGTTTGACTCTGAAAGCACGGATCAGGGGTGAATAGATGGAGATGTCTTTTGATGAAGAACTGTTGATTAAGAAGTTTGTTGAAAGACCTTGGGAAACGACCATAGCGCAGGCCATACGGGTTATGGAAGGAGCCGAGATCGAAGCACTGGGGTTTAAGTGCAGAATAGGCGACGGTAGATTCAAGGTGGAGCTTACATTGACTGAGGTTGGCGAAGAATAACGCGAAACTGCCCCGCGCGGGGCAGTCACCGGATGATTTCCGGTCTGATGAGCACAAGCAAAAAAAAGGAGACGCTATGACCGTTGCAGAGTTTATCGAGGAATTACAGGAAGATTACGATCCCGACGTTCTGGTTGAAAGTATCCACATGAAAACGTCCGATGGAATGATCTACTTCTACGGAGCAACGTCGTTCTCCGGGGGTGACGGTAAAAAGGAGGAAGAATGATGCCCGCATCGCCCGCGCCGACGGAGGATGAAACCGTAAGAAAGCTCCTGACGTTTTCCAAAGAAGTCATCATAGAGGCATTTCTCTCCGTCAGCCCGTTTTTGAATGTGAACTCCGTTGTTTCTGAATGCAAAGAGATACATAGGGACAAACAGTTTAAAATGCTCATGAAGCGCGACGAGGAACTCAGCAAGCAGCGGTGTATACTCGCAAACGCACAACCGGGAGACATAGAAGAATTTTGTGTATGGAAGAAAAAGATGAAGAAGCTCATCGACGAACAGAACATCATAGAAAAAAAGATAGACAGGCTTTTAGCCAGATAACCGTGCGAAACGGCCCTGCGGGGCCGTCGCCGGATGATTTCCGGCCTGACGAGCACAAGCAAGAAAAAAGGAAGGATACATATGCCCCGTTTCATCCCCACCCGTTCCGGCGCTGGCATCCCCGCAATCCAAGACACGGCAAAGAAGCGCATCGCGGCGGCTTTCTTTGTCGATAAGGACGCCCCGGACGCCGCCGAAACCATGCTCAAAGTGTGCTGTGACGCCCTGAACAGCGTAGCCCCGACGGCTCCTACGCGGAAAGCCACGCGGGAACGGTACGGAAAATGACACGCCCGGATAAAATTTTCTGCGGCTCTATTGGTGTACGTTTTGGCACCAATCGGGCGAAGATCGAACTTTCCCCGGCGGAAAACCACGGCGGCCCCGCCGGGCGCTTCCGTGTCCGGCTCGATCGGCGCTGGTACGATCTGGATGATCGGAAGCTGTTCCTCTGCCCCGGCGAAGTCGCCGCCCTTGCCGCAGAGTTCGCGGCGGGCGGCGAGATCACGCCCGTGACCGTGCCGGATCTTCCCGTAAAGACCCGCGTCAAAGTACCGCGCGGCGTACCCGGCGCGTCGCCCGTCTGGACGGGCTACGTAGCCAGCGCGCCCATCCGCGCCGCCGACGGCCTTTGGTATGTCGCCGTCATGGTGTACGGCGGCGTTGAGCTTCACCCTGTCGACAACCTTGTGAGGTGCTGAATGGAATCGCGCAAGTCGCTTATGGCAAAGATACATATCGCACAAAAAGACCTTGGACTTGATGAAGATACCTATCGCGCCATGTTGTTTAATCTGACCGGTAAAATCTCGGCGGCATCCTGCACGGATCGCCAGCTTGTTGCGGTTATCGCCGCCCTGCGCAAACGCGGGTGGAAAGGGAGCCTCCCAAAGGCCCCGAAGGTTCGCCCGGAATTTGCGGAACTGCTCAAGAAAATCAATGCACTTCGCCTTGAAACCAAAAAGCCGTGGGCATACGTCGAGGCGATCGCCAAACGCATGTACGGCGTGGGGCTTTCTTGGCTTGACGGCGAGCAGCTCGGCGGCGTGATCACGGCTCTGGTCAAGCACCAGCGGGCGCAGGAAAATGGCAATGCTGGCGCTTGAGACGCTTCCCGCTTCCCTGCGCGATATGGCGGACAGGCTCGGCTTGCCCGCCGTGTCGTATCTGGTGGAAAAGCTTGGAGGCACTACGATCCCGGTTCCCCTGCGTGCATCCGCGATCGGCGAAGCCCGCTATCGCCGCCTGTGCGAGATTATCGGCAAAGACATCGCGAGAGCCCTTTGCCGTGAATACGGCGGCGTGGCGCTGTATATCCCCAACTGCCGGGCGGCGGTCATGGACGCCCGCGACGCCGAGATCATAGCCGTCCGCGACGATCTTGCGAAAAACGGCGTAACCGAGCGGGAAATTGTGGAAAGGCTGGCTCGTCGATACCGGTTGTCCGATAGGCAGGTTTGGCGTATCCTGAAACGGATACCATGCCAGACGGCAAGCGCGCCGCTGTTTGGTCGGGGGGTGGAACAGGCGCGGCTGTTGTGAGGGATAGAGAATGCAAAAGTGGCTTGCCGCAATAATACTATGCTTGGGAATGTCATCTGTTGTACATGCCGAGGTATTATCTCCGCAGGAATGGCAAGAGTTTGAACCGGCATGGATGCAAACCTTTGGAAGAGATTCTGTAAAAATTATAGATAAAGGTAATACAAAAATTTATATTCTTGAAAAAGATTCAAGTGTTTCAGCTAACTTCAAGATAAACGAATCGGGAAATGTTACCCGTGTAAACGTCAATTATACAGGAGGATCTCCTGTCAGGTATATAAAAGGGGTACGGCAAAGTATAAAAACTATTTTTGGCCAAAACACACTTACAGAAGAATTAATAAAGCGCTTTACTCAGGCCACTCCAGATAGGGATTATACTATCGAGAATGGCGTATGCTTGGAAAGAGTAAATGATCCACAGCTTGGCCTTCTGTTTTTTGCCAGCTACAGCCCTGAGTGCCCTAAATATACCAAGTAATTTTATCCCGCTGACATCCGTCAACTAGCCCGAATCCCCGGCGCTGCTACTCTGTAGCAGTCCGGGGATTCCTCTTTCTGGAATCCCGCAAACCCACAGGGGGTTCCCGATGAAGCTCTTTATCAGACTGCTCAATCCGCGTTTTCAGTTCTTCTTTTTCGCTGTTCTGGCGCTTTTTGTGACCGGCCTTGTAGCTTTCTGCTCGCCGGAACAGTTCCCGATCGTTCGCTATAAACTTTCCCTCGGTATGCTGGCCGCCGTGATCGCCGTCTTTTTCGATATGGCGGCGTTCCCTTACGCTTCGCCCGACTCCTACCTTGACGACGATTGGCGCAAGACGCCCGACGCGGATCGCCCGCACACCGCCGATTTTCCCATCGCGCGCGGGTGCGGCTTCCTCTTCGCCGTGGCCTGCCTGCGCCGTATCGCCGTGGTGGCCGTCTTTGTGCTTGCCGTCTCTCTGGGGCTTTAGCTATGCGCGCCACCTTGAAAAAATGGGGCATAGTCTTTTGGGAGTGGCTGATTACCGGCGTGGCGTTCGGGCTTGGCGTTTTGCTTGTCGCAGCCCTGTTCTTGGGCATCTGCGCCTCATTCGCCGATGCGGCGCAAGCCCAAACCGTCACTATCCCCCGCGCGGCATACCAGCACCGCGACACGCTGATCCGCGCCTCCCGCGCCGTATGGGGATTGGACGCTCCTGTATCTATTTTTGCGGCGCAGATTCATACCGAGAGTTGGTGGAAAAACAGCACGGTGTCGAGCGCCGGGGCGCAAGGGTTGGCGCAGTTCATGCCCTCCACGGCGAAATGGCTCCCCACGGTTGCGCCGGAAGTGGGCGCGCCCGCGCCGTTCAATCCCGGTTGGGCGCTCCGGGCGTGCGTCACTTATGACAAATATCTGTGGGATCGGTTGGCGGCGAAGGGCACGCAAAAGAAGGCGCTGACGCCCTGTAACCGCATGGCCTTTGCATTGTCCGCATACAACGGCGGCATGGGGTGGACGAACCGGGATCGCAACCTTGCCGCCAGGCGCGGCCTTGATCCGGATCGCTATTTTGGGAGCGTCGAGACGGTCAACGCGGGCCGCCGGGCGTCGGCGAAGCGCGAAAACCAGCGGTATGTTTCCTTTATCTTCGAGCGTCAGGCCGCTTACGTGAAGGCCGGTTGGGGGCCGGGGGTGCGCTGTGAGTAGCCGTGCCGTCGCGCTCATCGGCGCGGCCCTTCTCGTTGCGGGTATCTGGATCGACCATTTGTACAACGAACTTGACTTGCAAAAGGCGCACTATGAGA